>Ga0315915_1002794_pt1 | contig 22113 bp, 8 predicted proteins | sample MpolbnodulesMG_FD_207738 | JGI IMG/M metagenome (GOLD analysis project Ga0315915, IMG submission 207738) | Medicago polymorpha root nodule microbial communities from Los Angeles, California, United States - branched nodules | ecosystem: Host-associated > Plants > Roots > Nodule | place: USA... | reverse complement strand
TGAATTTAGGGTATGTGTTAAGGTTATATATATTTTAATGAATGTGAAAATTGATGTAGTTAGTTTGTTTCTGTTTTTAGTCAAGAGTTGTTCCTAACTTGACAAGTGTCATGTAGGCAACTTAATTGGACTGACAATGACTAATTATTAGTAATAATTATTGTTATGTTATTTTGTTTTCCATTTCCCTACAAACATTCTTTGCATTAATTTGCTAATTCAAATGATTGGCTTTACAAAAAGATAATACTAAAAGTGATGATGGAATGTTAGTAAAAGTTAATCATACACAACACATAATTAACCACCAACTTTACTCAAGTGGTAGCATCATATATTTGGCTTGCAACCGGTGCAAAATCATGTGCTGCATCAAACTCCATTGTTTTCTATGAATTAGTGACGTAGTAAGGACATGTTTTTTTTTTGGATGAGTTTTTGGGTTAGTAATTGATTATATGGTGTTATTTTTGTAACAAAGGGGAGATTCATTAGTATCCAAATTCTTCACCTTAAAAAATAAAATTAGTGATTGTCTAATGAGTACAAGTTATACAATAACTAGTTATATGCCTTATACTTTCTTCAAGAGGTTGCTGGTACGTGGATCTTGATATCGTGTTGATGGTCGATTCATTCGTCAACTTTTAATCCATTTTGATATGCGCGGATGCTCACTCTCCATCTTTTTTTTTTATAATCTGGTTTCACGCTTGTACGCGAGTTAATTAGGTTGTGTCTGTAAGAAGTGTTTGTTTTGATTGGATTGGTTATGACTAATCCACTTGGTTTATATTATCACGATGTATTCTCGATTTGGTTGTATCTGAGTTAGGTCTAATGTTCTCTACGAGTTAGACTTGCTTAGACACAAGCATAAATAAAACTCGTTTAGGCACACTCACATGAATGTAAAAAGTATGATAGAAAAAAAGAATTAAATAAGGTTTTAAAATAGTTAATGCTTAACGTTTTCATCTAAAAAAATATATCTAATATCTTACGCCTACAAGTTTTTTTTTGAAACATACATGCAATTCACCACTTGGTTGCACTGATTGTTTGAGTTTTGCAGTTGAACTCTTTGAAACAAAAACAAAACAAGCAGTTATATGAATTAATTAATCATCTCATTCATCAATGTAAGATAGATCCATTCATATTAGAGATTCATCAAATCATAATAAGTTCATCCTTAGGTTGCTTTGAGATCAAATAACTTGGAATTCAAATAACTTGAATATTGCTTAGTATTAATTTGATTTATTTATTGATGGTTATAGCACGTGAGTGAGTTGTAAATAAGTACTGTAGACAGAGATTTAGGTGGGGACCAATGAAGCCATCTTTGTCAGTGGTGTGGTCTTAAGGAACTGACAACTTGTACGGCAAGTTTGGTTTTCTTTTTTTTCTCATTGTCTGATTCATATTATTAATATCTCTTTATGCTATAGTATAGAGATAGAGATACAGCTTTATTTTATGTATCTCTGAGCATTTTATGTGTGTGTAAATGACAGAGGGATATGACTAAGAAATTGCATAAAAATAAATAGGGCAAGCAACAGGTCCGTTAAAGGAGAGAAATTAAAAAAGCATAGAATTAGACTGTGCAAACTGTGTCTGTCTGTGACCCTCTTTTCTGTTCATTAGGAGAGTATATATTTTGAAGTTTGAACCAACATCGAAAATAGCTACCACTTACAACATCTACATCTACTATAGTAATTATTATTTGCATGTCCTTCTCTCTTAGCTTATCTATGAGTATGAATGAATAACGAATCAATGGTTCATCAAATTTGGATCCGGATTATCGACCGTCGGAAAATGGTGCAATAGCAAATATATTATTAAATATTGATCAAAATTGGATGATTGAGATTCATCTATAGTTACTATTTGATCCCATGAATTGATTTCCATGAGTATTGAGTCATGTCATGTCATAAATTTAAAAATGATTGTTATTCTTGTAAAAACATTTTCCCTCAAAAAAAAAATTCTTGTAAAAACATTTATAAATTAACTTTATTTTAAGCAACACAAAGAAGGGTATATATAGATCAAGAAGACAAATAAAAGGGGAGAAGAGTAAAAACGGGATATGATTAAGGCCTTTATATACAAACAAAATTGAGGTTACTAAGGTGTGTTTGGATTGAGGGTTTAGGAGGGGAACAGAGGGGAGGTCTCACTTTTATTTTTTAAATTACGAACAATGTAAAATGTGTTTTAAAAATAAATTAAGTGTTTTTGAAGTATTATATGATCATTTATAACGTTGTTAATTTAATTTTTTAAAAATCATTTTATAATGTCCGTAGTTTAAAAAATAAATGTAAGCCCTCCCCTCCCTTCCCCTCTTAAACCCTCCATCCAAACATACCCTACTATTTCATAAATATACGATCATTGGGGTTAACACATAATTGCTACATTGGGCTTAACACATATTGCTAAATTTCGCAGACAACCCTTTAATATGACATGCATAGTAAAATATAATTGTATCTTTGGTTCCACTTATGATTGTATCTTTGGTTCCACTTTTGCAAGAGGTAAATTCGATTCTAGAGTTGCAATTGATTTTGATATGATTGGTTTCTCCAAAGTAAAATTAATTTTGCTTCTACAATTGTAGCTTTTGATTTTAAAATTGATATTCACACTCAAATTTATTGTATAACCCACTTTAAGATAAATGTATTCAAACATCATTGACTTCACTTTCAACTCAATTTTATAGTAGAAACAATTTTACAAATTCAATTCATTAAAAATCATTTTTCTCTTCACCGCATAACCAAACATGATATAAATAGCTCAAAACAACAAATGTTCGAATCAATATCAAAATTCATACAAGTACCACCTCTAGCCCCCAAAAAGACACAAACTAAAAAGACATAGAAGACATAACTTGCAATGACTACCCCCAAATTCCGAACCACTAACGACACCAAAAAAATGATCAACAACTTTCACATAGTTTAAAACAAACTAAGACGGATATGAATCATATTCAACATCCCTAATAACTCTTTATGGTTGACTTATGGTTCACATTTAATAGATCATATAACAGAATGAAAAAGATGAGCAATAGTCACTCTTTTTCTAAACCAATACAATAATATAATATGTCAGTCTCACATAACCATATATAATGATTAATGAAAATCTAAATTAAAGTTTCCTAAAAAAATATCATTTGCATTCCAAAATGAGGTCTATATTTTTGCGAAAAACACAACTAGTTAAATCATAATTTAGCATAACCCTGCCTGCTGTATGGAGATTACTTCTTAGAAACTGTACTCTTCTTCAGCAAAAGCTTCACCACTAGAGGAGGACGACGGTACCTGTCAAGTCATCATTCAAAATCTTTATTTTCTTCGCACAAGAATTTTCCTTGAATCCCAAGAATTTGAAATTTTTTGGATCCATGCTTTTGAGGTTTAAAGTAGATAAAACTTAAGCTACCAGATATTAAGTAAAAAAGTTTTTAGTAATCTAAACCTTCTTTCTACACCTATCACACCCTATTTGGTAATTTGAGTAACATGAACCATGAAGTAGAACTAATGTTTCATGTAATGTGAATGAAACAAATGTTTTAACTACAACCTTATATTTCTAGTCAAAATCAAGCTCCTAGTTAAGTAATACAAATCAATGGGAGAAATAGACATACTCTTCTTAGGAGGCATGCTCTTCACTGAATTCTTCACCATACGTTGCCAAGTCAGAAACAAACTCTTGCACCAAGGACAAAACTTCATTTTCTTCCCGCAATTTATACTTTGCACACCTAAATAAATTACAACATTATTAGTCAACAATGATAAAGAAAAGTTGCAAATATCCATCAACTACTTAGTGTATGTTGGAACATGGGTGGAAATTGAGTAAAAAGATTAAACACAAATTCTCATGTTGGGTAGAACTAGTGCTGTGTGAATTGAAAAAAGTGGAAGTCCCACATTATTAGTCAACAATGATAAAGAAAAGTTGCAAATATCCATCAACTACTTAGTGTATGTTGGAACATGGGTGGAAATTGAGTAAAAAGATTAAACACAAATTCCCATTATGGGTAGAACTAGTGCTGTGTGAATTGAAAAAAGTGGAAGTCCCACATCGGATGGAACACACACATTAGTAGTGTTTATATAATGGGGGTGTGCCTCTAATAGGGGTACATACTTATGTGAACGAAGTAAGCAGTAGAAATAATATATATTGATATATATTTTATTATTTGGAAATGATAAATTAAATAATTAATTTTATCATTATTAGAAAATGCTTTCTTAGTCCCCAAGTTTTGCTAAAATATTTTGGAACGCAATCTAGAATATTTTGGAACACAATCTGAAATATTTTGGTTGGCAATCTAATATATTTTAGTACATGATCAAAAATATATTTTGATACTCAATAATATATTTATGTACTGAATAATATATTTTTGTGCTCAATGTGATATATTTTGGTACTCAATTGAGATATTTTTTGTACTAGATCTAATATGAGAATTACTTGTTCCCAAAGTTTCCCACTTATTAGTTGTGAACTTTCTCTATAAATAAAGAGCTCACACAGTGCATTCCACACATCGAAATTCACAGTTGATGCTTCCTGTGCTTTTCCTCTCTTCTCCCTTCGACTTGTGTTAACAAGTCCTTCTTCTGCTTCTACTCCTTTCTGTCCCTTTGGTTTCGATGAGAGTGATTACGTACCATATTGAGTGGTTTTTAATCTAACGATTAAGCCATATTTTTGAGGTGTATATTCTTGAACAATTACATACTGTGCAGTACGTAATTGAACAGTGATCTGAGCTGTTTTATCCTGGAGGTGGCGCGGTTGTTAGTCTACCTTGCACAAACTTGAGGAGTAAGATATATTTATCAAGTCACCTTAAGATGATGAAGAATCTGTGTTTGTCAAGTCTCAAACAATCTATTGAGACAAGGAAACAGCTACTTTTTCTTCCCGCAATTTAAACTTTGCACACCTATATAAATTAAAACAAAATTAGGGAACAATGGCTAATTAATATTAGCTAAAAAACTGCAAGAAACAGTATTAGGGGATGGAATAGTCTGAAGAAAGAATTTACTACATAGTAACTTAAGAAGATCCAAAAACTAACATTACAGAAACTGTCCATTTTTTCCTCCTCCATCAACATAGAAGGTATAAAGGAAATTTACACGTGAATTTATTTCCATTAATTATCAGAGCTAAGATGTAATTAAAGGCAGTAGATATTAGATAACGAAAAAGAACTAAATTTATAAGAAAAATATATTTGTTGTAAAAGCTATTGGTTGAGGAAAGTCTTAAGTGAGAAAATCTATACCTAACAACAAGTTTTCCTTTCTCTATATAGAATGCCAAAGTAGAAAGTTTAAATATAAGTGGTAACATAGGAAATTCACACACGTCCCTTTGAACACTCGTTTTATGATTAAAATTAATTATTATGATTTTTATGGTAACATCAGCCATTAGATCAATTGCCCAATCAAAATATTAGAAGCTACATTCTTACCTTGAATGGATATTCAGCACCTCAATATTGCCTCCTTTCATGACATCCTTCAACGAGACTAGACTTGGAATATGTGAAAATACTTGAAATAATCCTGGAGAAGGCCCATGAATTTGAAAAACTTTGAATCCGTAATTCTTGGGGTCATAGTATTTAAAACGATCCCAGGAATGATGTAATAATACGGCTGTGCCCTCTTCAAATTGTTTTATTAGAAAACAAAAAGATTGATGCGGCCCGGATAAGGATTGGGCAAAGTATCAATATTGTAAACCTTAGTCCATGATTCAACAATGCCATATTCATTCATAACCCACATTGTATAGTTTCTCCCATGCTAATATGCCACCCATGAAGTCCATAATATTATTATGATTTCCAAACACATCTAGAGGAGAAGCAAATGATTGCAACCTCTCACTTTCTAAACAGAAACACAGTATAGACCTTTTCCCTCCCTCAGATCTGATCCAATGTAGTGCACCATGAAGGTGTTCCGAGTGTGTGTATCTCAAGTACGACACGCTCAAACTCCCGGTTATTGACACCTCCAACACGTCTCCTCCAAATATGTACCACCTTATATTTATCAGTTTTAGGATGGAAACCCTTTATTGCATCAACTTTTCCTTTATTGCATTTTCTGCTAGCCCTAACAGGGGCAACTGAACCCTTTTTTCTTTTCATGGCTACACTAAATTTCAAAAAAAAGAAAAAAGAACAGAATCAAAATAAGAAAATCAAAAAAAAGAACAGAATTAAAATTTGATAGTTATGAATTATCATAGAGGCGAAACAAGAAACTAAGAAGAAACACGTTCATATCGGAGAGATGAGAAGCGAAGGTGACGTTGAATTTGTTGAAGGATGAAGATTGCACAGTGGTTTTCTGTAGAAACAACAATTAGAAATCAGAGGTTTTGAAGAGAAAAAGAGAGTGAAAACAATGAGAGAAGTACGTAGTAACATACATTCGACGGAGGCGGTGGAGAGCGATAGGAAACCGGCGAGACAGACGGAGGAAGATGGATAGGATTCGGCGGCGCGGTGAGTTTGTGACAGCGAGAGAGATTAGAGTTTAGAAATTACTAAACCTTTGGAAGAAATAAATCCACCAAGCATATTAGAGCATCCCACTGAGTTTACAGTAATCACTATTTCTTTTTAGGATTTGCCAAATTTCATTTATAATTAATTTAGAAATAAAAATTTAAAAAAAGTTCAGACTTTTCTTTCAAAATTAAAAAGTCCGTTTTTTTTTATTTTTTATAAAAAAAATAAAAACTTTGGAAAATATTTTTCATAATTATAAAAAACAAAACATTAGATAATAATAATATTTTTTCAGAATTGAAAATATTTTTCCTGAATTTTATTAAAATTAAAAAATTCAAAATATTTTTCCAAAATTTATATTATATTTATTGAAAACTTTTAAAAAATAGATAATCTTTTTACCAGAATATTAATAGAAACGATTCAGATTTTTTTTTTTGGAAAATTTTATTCGAGAATTTTTATAATTTTTTTTCAAAATTAAAAAAATTAGAATAAAATATAATTTTTTTACGAAATTATAAAGATATTTTTAAAAAAATCAAATTAAATTTAAAAAATTAGATAATATTGTATTTTTGAATTTTTTTATAATTTTAATTTAATTTGGATTTTAATTCAAAGATTCACAGAAATTAATGCAAGTTGAAAAATATATATGAAACAAAACATAAGAGATCAAGAAAGAAGATGAAACATGGTTAGATTTTGTTGTGTTATTCGTACCCTTCAAGCAGTGCAAAGCTAAAAGAGTTTGTGCATCATTTTCCATTTTAAGTCTAAATTGTTTGGACGTAAAAAAAAATGGTAGGAGAGGATTATGGGAATGCAATCGTTAATATAGATGGGGAAGTGTAAAGTTTAAGATTCTGAAAGGTTTATTGGTTTATCTAGGAACATGAAAGGTTATGAGATCTACGGCTGAGATGTAGGGAGTGGTTAGCATATGGGATTAGCATTAATTATGTATTAGGGAGGGAAAATGAGGATGAATTAGGGCTAACATGTCAGCTTGGTAAGTGTAGCTTTTATGATAAAGGATAAAGATTTAATTTATAAAGAAAATAATTTCCCTAAAAAAAAAGAAAATTTAATTTATTATATTTTTATAATTTAAAGACCGAAAAAAGAAACCAATCAATTATAGGTTAATGTTAATGAGCTTCATCAAATTGTTAAGAATAGTATGATTTTGATTTTTGTATGAAATAATTATTGATCAGATTTTACTTAGTTCCAGACAGAACTTCGGATTATCGATCCTTTTTTTGAGAATCGAAGGGTTAAAAAAAAGACCAAACAAACAAGAGAGTGTTTTAGATATCAAATCAAAAGTTTATTGTTGATTTTTCAATTGTTAATTATTTTATTTTGTTTGGATACTTCGTTATTTTTGTTAGAGTGAATGAAACACAATGAAAGAGAAAACAGAGAAAAGCAAAGCTATTTCCTAAAATAAATCATCATCATCATAGCTAAGAAGACCCTATGTAAATCAAAGAGAGGGGTCACTCAAAAGGAACAAAGTGAACATAACAAGATGGAAAATCAAACATCGACATGCAACACGACATATGACACAACGTCGCACGCATACGATGAAATCACGCAGAATAAAACTAGATCTATATAAAAATCACTCATTTATAAGTGGTGTCTGAGTGTGGCAGAGTCGGAAGAGCACTCATTTGTTAAATGTTGTTTCACGGCATCCATTTGGTACAAAATTTTAAAGTGATTCGGTGTGAAATCACTGACCCCGGGTAATTTATTCACTTTGCTTGAAAGTTTTTGCTTCTTTGTCCAAAAAGGAAAACGAATAAGAGGCTTGGTTAAAATTTACAAATAGTGAAATAAATTTTTTTCTTCTATTATAAATATATCCAAATAATGATAATCTATTATACTTTTATGCAAATAGTGAGTGACTTTATCCATTTATGGGGGTAATCCTATTTTGTACTAGTATCCATTTATGGTATGAGTTTCTTCTGCATAACCATCCATTATACTACAGCAGAGTACATTAAGTTATATTTTCTACTTAGATCTTCTTTGGTCTTTAGCAAAAAAATGAAAAACAGTGGACCATATAATCATGCAATCTTCCTAGTTTGATAAGGAAAAGAATGTGAGTATAACAAAGAAAAACTAACACATCCCATCATTCCTTGCTTCTACAACTCTCCCACGCACAAAACTAACAAAAACCAATTACTTGTTTAACATTTATATGTAGTATAGGATATAAAATAAATATTAATGAAGAGATGCAACATATATAGTAGATTCAGGGTGATGACTACAAAAAGCATTAATATCGTTTTAAATAGATGCAACGCAAATTTAATTTCGAACATATTTTCTCATATAATACAGAAGTTTTTATTCCCTTTTATTTGGTTATGAACTGTCATAAAAAAACTGGAAAATTCCAATCACAAGAATTCATTCGCTGCAGTAACAGAACTAGTTCCTCGTATTATCAGGAGCTGCTAAAGTCTTTAAAGCTGCTCAAAGAGAAACTTTGAGCAAGAGAACTCAGTGTCAATAAACGGTATGCAATATATAAACAATTAGTGGATTCAAGATTATTAGGAACTCAAAAAAAAAAAAAAAACTAGAAATATAACTGACATATTGTAAGCATAACTGACCATCTAATGAAAATTCTGACTCTGCAACCAAAGCTCAAACAAGCTGAAGCTGCACATCTTAGTTTCTAAGTTCACAGCAAACAAAAAGGAAAAGTATTATTGTAAATATGTCAAATGAGCTTGATCCAGTGACACACATTGTAGCAAAAAGGAGTAAAAAAAAAAATGCTTGCTCTATTTACCACTTTTTTTTAACCAGGTAGCATGGCTCAAATTAAAAAGTTCTATAAATAGAACCAGATTATTGAATGAATCTACACTAAATAACCATGTTAATCTCACCAATGAATGATACACCCTATTGATCTCACATGCATTTTCCTAAATGGACCGCTCCCTATCATGTATCAACAGTTATCCTTCTTCCATACCTCCCACTAATAGGACAATGAGAAATTATATACTAACTAACAACCTGAATAATCTTAAAGTGAATGTGACAAAAGGATGTTAAGGATTCAATAGCATGCCACCAAAATTGAAATTCAATCGTTAAAAATTTAAATCTAAACTATTCATCAAAGCTCCTCAAATCAATAATTCATTATAATTAACGCTTAGGGATTCAGAAACCTTTTTCAAGGAGCAGTTAAAGACTACGAGTAAAGGAAGTTAGGATTGATGAAGTAAAACACATATAGGAGATCGGGAAACAGAATGAAATAGCTGAGCAATATAGTCAATCGTTTTCTAAACCAAGCCAACAAGATAACATGCCAGTCTCGCAGCATAGATAATGATTAGCGAACATCTAGATTAAAGTTTACAAAAAAGACATCATTTGCATCCTAGAACGAGATTTGTATTTTTTTTCAAAAATCACAACTAGCCAAATCATATCTTGTGATTTAACATAACCCTGCCTAGTGTATGGAAATTCCTTCTTATCAGCTGTACTCTTCACCAAAAGCCTCACCACCAGAGGAAGAATGTATTTGTCAAAACATCATTCAAGATCTTCATTTTCTTTATACAATTTAATATTTGCACACCTATGTAAAATAACACCAATATTACATAACATAGTCTAGGTAACATACCTAAAATTGAAATAAGCAGGGGTCAGAAAACCAATCAAATGCAAAAACAGACATACTATTCTTAGGAAGCAAATTGTTCACTGTCAGATGATGGAAAACATGTAGTTTCTATGTCTCAATCAATCTGTTGAGACAGAGACAGACCTTCCTTTTCTTCCCGCAATTGAAACTTTGCACACCTATATAAATTAAAACAATATTCGGGAATAATGGTTAAGTAATATTAGCTAAATCTGCAAATTGCAGGCGATGGAATAGCCTCAAAAAACTATTTACTACTTAGCAACTTAGAACGTTCAAATAACTGACATTACAACAACTGTCCATTCATTTTCTCCTCCTCCATCAACATGAAATGTATAAAGTAAATTTATAAGATGTAATTAGTAACAAAAGATTGTGTCCACGTGATTTTTTTCCCATTAACTATCGGAGCCAGATATGTAATTAAAGTTGGTAGATATTAGATAACCGAAAAGAACTAAAATTAAAAAAAAAAATTATATATATATAAACAACACCATAAAAGCAATTGATTGAGGAAACATCACAATATATATCTAACAACAAGTCTTCCTTTCTCCAAATAGAATGGCAAAATTGGAAGTTCCTTTGAAAACTTGTCTTCTGATTAAAATTAATTACTATGACTTGTATGGGAAATGGAAATATCAACCATCAGATACAATTTATTAACTTATAAGTGGTAACATAAGAAACTCACATGAATCACTTTGAAAACTCGTATTATGATTAACATCAACCATCAAATTCAAATGCCAATAAAAATAAAATATTTGAAGCTACATTCTTACCTTGATTGGATATTCAGCACCTCAATATTGTCTCCTTTCAAGACATCCTTCAATGAAATTAGACTTGGAATATGTCGGATCCACTTCAACATTTCTCCATGATGGTGATCCAAGTGTGTTTATCTCGAGGATCACACGCGTGAACTTCCCCTCATTGGCATGTTCAACATGTCTCACCCACATTTTTATCACCTTATATTCGTTAGTTTTAGGTTGGAAACCAAAACCATGTCCTTGAATTCTTACCCGATTTGTGGTAGATTCAGGAAGTCTTATGAACTCCCCAAGTGACTGGGTTGCAGATCACTAATGGGTTTCCGAAAGATAGGTCAGACAAACAAAGTAAACCATTGCAAGAATTCACAATATCAAACTTATCAAATTCTCTATTGCAAGCAATATAAAGGCTTTGTCTACCCCTATCACTGTTCTCATAATTTTTCCAGGAAACTAATCTCGCAGCACGAAAAGGGCGATTGGATATATTATTGATCTCGTCACTTTTATCCCTAAATGATCTGAGAGGAAGCTTGAACATAGGCTTAAGCTTGACAAGATTGTTGCTTTCAATCTCAAACTTTTCAGGTTCACACTCAAGAAGGTACAAGGTTCTTGACACTCGGTAATAGTCATTAGTCCGAATCATGAGAGTAATTGGTGATTGCTCAAAGTGCAATTTAGCAAAATATGGTTATGAAATTAGTGTTTTCCAATTTTTGCACACACATTTACAAATGGGAAGAGACTTGATGGGAAGTTTAAGCAGAATGTAGAGAGTGAGGTGAGATGGAAGATTATCAAAATAAGGGCAAAGTTCATCATGACTTTCTGCATTATATATTGTTGTACTTAGATTTATATATATTGTTAGTAGACGAATATTGAATTGAAGAAGTGGATATATATACATTTTAACAAGGTTTCATTTCCTTTCTATTAATCCCAGTGAGACTATGAAACAGGATAAAGTAAGGGAATGTGAAATAAACTAAGGTAGAAGAAGGACCAAAACAAATGGGAGCCGGAGCTCGTGACAGCGGAAACAACGGAAGGAGAGAGAATAAAATAAACTTAATGTTGCACAATTAAGTCTAAACTCCAAAAAGAGTGACCTGCTATAATCGGTCAATGTTGAAACGCTTTTCTCTCGTTTTCTGTCAAACCAAATTAGGGTTCCCAACTTCTTCATGGGTAATTCTTTCTTTCACTCCAATTTTTGTTTGATAATTGGTTTCTTCATTCCCAAATTTCTTCAATTAAACTTGTCATTTTTAATACGAAGAAATTCATCATACTTTTTGTCTTCTCTTGTTTGATTCTTAGTTCCTCTTTCATCATTCTTTAGATATTCAATGTTCAATGTTTGATTTCTATCAAATTTTAATCACTTTTTTATTTGATTGAATTTAACTTAATTTGTTTATTTTTCTTTTTACAACTTATTGTAGTCATGAAAAGAAAAAAGATTTCAATTGCTGCTGCAAGATCAGAAGTTGATGATGAGGCAGAGACTAGTCATGATGAACTTTTCCCTTTTTTTGACAATCTTCCATCTCACCTCACTGCCAATATTCTGCTTAAACTTCCCATCAAGCCTCTTCTCATTTGTAAATGTGTGTGCAAGATTTGGAAAACAATGATTTCAGAACCACATTTTGCTAAATCTCACTTTGAGCGATCACCAATTAGTCTCATGATTCGAACACGGCACGGAGTGTCAAGAACCCTATACCTTCTTGAGTGCGAGCCTGATAAGTTCGAGATTGGAAGCAACAATCATGTGAAGCTTGAGCCTATATTCAAGCTTCCTCTCAGATCATTTAGGGATAAAAGAGACTAGATCAATAATGAATCCAAGCGCCCTTTTCGTGCAGCGAGATTAGTTTCCGGGAAAAACAACGAGAACAGTGATAGGGGTAGACAAAGTCTTTATATTGCTTGCAATAGAGATTTTGATAAGTTTGATATTGTGAATTCTTGCAATGGTTTACTTTGTTTGTCTAACCCATCTTTTGGAAACCCGGTAGTGATCTGCAACCCAGTCACTGGGGAGTTCATAAGACTTCCTGAATCTACTATGGATCGAACTCGAGTAAGAATGCTAGGACAAGCTGGTTTTGGATTCCAACCTAAAACTAATGAATATAAGGTAATAAGCGTGTGGATAAGACATGTTAAACATGCCAATCAGTGGGTGTTTGAGCGTGTGATCATTGAGATAAACACACTTGGAACACCATCCTAGAGAAATGTTGAAGTGGATCCTCAAATTTCTTTTTCGAGTCTTGAGTATCCCACTTGTGTGAATGGTGCACTTCATTGGATAAGATTTGAGGATCAGCAAAGGTCAATATTGGTTTTCTGTTTTGAGAGTGAGAGGTTGCAGTCATTTCCTTCTCCTCCACATGTGTTTGGAGATCATAATAATGCAATTCATGATGACTGGCATGTTAGCATGGGGGAATTAAAGGGATTTCTTTACATTTGTGACTCGACCATTTTATCTGATGTTTCAATGTGGGTTATGAATGAATATGGCATTGAAGAATCATGGACTAAGATTTACAACATCGACACTTCGTTCAATCCTTCAGGCAATGCTGTTTCTTGGCGTTTGGGATTATGGCCGATAAAACACTTTGAAGAAGGTGCTGCCATATTGTTATATCGTTCGGGATTATCGACTAAGTGTTTAATCTATTATGAACCTGAGAAATATGGACACAAAGCTTTTCAAATTCATGGGAGTCGTTCATATACTTTTGAAGTAATCCCGCATATTCCAAGTCTAATTTCATTGAAGGATGTCTTGAAAGGAGACAATATTGAGGTGCTGAATATCCACTCAAGGTAAGAATGTAGCTTCTAAGATTTTATTCTTATTGGCAATTAAATCTGATGTTTGATTCTCCCTTACAAGTCATAGTAATTGATTTTAATCATAAGATGGGTATTCAAAGGGACTTCTGTAAGTTTCCTATGTTACCAGTTATATTTTAAACTTACTATTTTGCCATTCTAGATGTAATTAAAGGAAGACATGTTGTTAGGTATATATATTCTCAGTTAAGGTTGTGATATTTCGTCAATAATTTGCTTTTACAACTAATATATTTATGATGTTGTTTATATTTGTTATAAATTTAGTTCTTTTCCGTTATCTAATATATACCACCTTTAATTACATCTTTGTGGCACTGATAGTTAATGGAAAAAAAAAAATCTTGTGGACACAATCTTTTATTACTAATTACATCTTATAAGTTCCTTTATACTTTCGTGTTGAGGGAGGAGAAGAAAATGAATGGACAGTTGTTGTAATGTCAATTATTTGGATCTTCTTTAGTTGCTAGGTAGTAAGTAGTTTCTTGAGGCTGATCCATCCCCTGTAATTTGCAGTTTTAGCTACTATTACTTAACCAATAGTCCCCACTATTGTTTTAATTTATATAGGTGTGCAAAGTTTAAATTGCGGGAAGAAAAGGAAGTTCTTTCTCTGTCTCAACAGATTGTTTGATACTTGAAAGTTCATGTTTTTCATCATCTTATGGTAACTTCATAAATATATCTTCCTCCTTATCTGATGGTAAAGAATTTGGTGAAGAACCTGCTTCCTAAAAAGAGTACGTCTGCTTTCGTATTGATTGGTATTCTGACCCTTGCTTATTACAATTTTAGGTATGTTACTTAGACTTTGTCATGTAATATTGGTGTTATTTTATATAGGTGTTCAAATACCTTTGTCGTCCGGTGCTGAGGGTTTTGGTGAAGAGTACAACTGATTAGAAGGAATTTCAAACAGTAGGCAGGATTAATCTAGATGTTCATTAATCATTATCTATGCTTTAACGAGGCTGGCTTGATTTAGAAAAAGACTGATTATTGCTCAGCTATTTCATTCTGTTTCCTGATCTCCTATGTGCTTTTCTTCATCAATCCGGATTTCCTAGATTCCTAAGCCTGAATTATAATGAATTATCTATTTGAGTAGCTTCGATGAATTGATTAGATTTAAAATTTAATGATTGAATTTCAATTTTGGTGGCATGATATTGAACCCTTTTGTCACGTTCACTTAAAAGTTATTTAAATGAGTTTAATAGAGGTGTATTGTCAATCTAAAACTATATTTCACTTTTAAATATGCATTTTAAAAATACTTGTTTGTCATTGGTTGTCGGTGTAAAACTAGTTTACACTGACAATGCATATCCCTTTTTTTATTTAAATTCTGAAATATTTTCTGATTGATTGCATACGAGTATGTGCAAGACCCTTTTGTTCTTTTTTTGTTCAGCTTTCACAGTTCTATATAGTCTCATGCAAACACAATCTTAGTGCTTAACCGTTCCCTAAAAAGGATTTTGGAATTTTCAAGTGTGAAATACAGTGAACCAATTATTTGCGGAGCTTTGATTGCATTGATTAGATTTAAAACTTCAATAAGCTGCTTATTTAGTGTATAGATTCATTCATTCAATAAACTGATTCATTCTATTCTAGTGGTGGGAGTAGGGCAACCCAAAACCATTAGAACCGAGAATGCTGTCATGTCATTCAATTAAAATGATTATTACACAGCCTTTCAATTCTTTTTTTATCGTATGGCAACCCCAACACATTGAATCTATGTTGCATCTCTTCACTCTTTTTTTATCGTATAGAATCTAGTAGAGTTTTGAATTGGTTTGGATTTATGGTCAAAAAGTGTGGCAAATGATTTGGAATGCTCTTATTTGGTCTATTTTATATCTCTACCAAATCCCATACTATATAAAAATGTTAAACAAGTAATTGGTTTTTCCTTTTTGTGAAGCAGTGAATGATGGGATGAGTTAGTTTTTGTTGATTATGTCTACTCACATTCTTTCCTTGTCTAATTAGGGAGACTACATGATTATATGATCCACTTCTGAATAACCATTCATTTAGGAATTTAACCTTGTAATACAGAGATAGAATTTTTGGTGTAACCTTCCGCTTCTCAAGGAAAAATATTCAATAATTAGTCCTTCGATTCTTTATCTTTTGCATATTGTTTATTGAATTCTGCTCTTTACTCAACAAAAAATGCTCATTCTCAACTAAAATGACTATAATGCCTCTGCGTAAGTTAACTCACGCTAGTGTAAATCTTTGTGTAAATCTCTGCGTGAGTTAACTCACGCAGGAGTATTTTTGGAATTTTAGTTGGAAATGAGCAAAATGTGTTGGGTAAAGAGGAGAATTCTTGTTTATTTGCACCGATTGCTCTTACCCAGAGGCCAGAGCTACCCTTTTAATGATGATTCCACTTAGCTGGCCCATAGACATTCTGATTTTCAGAGTTAGTGCCACAAACAATCTCTCTTTTAGCAGCTTGAAGTACTACCTCCTGCTAACAAGAGGAACTTGTTTCTAAAAGGTTCATATATATTGCTATATTAGGCATAAGCAGTCTAGTTGTATACTTTCACACATTTCTAGTTTTCCATCCATTAAACAGCCTCTTTATGTCGCTTTTTTTTATGTTTGTCAATTGATTGAAGATATTAAATTTGAATAAGAGGAATCTTAGAGATACTCTCTCTAACACTAATAACTGGGATTCCTTAAGCAAGATCTCGAGTTTGAATGTAATATAAGTTGTTGAAAATTGACTTAAAATTGTGAATTTGTGAAAGAGCAAAATTGTGACACAATTTTTCTATCGTGACGCGATTTCGAAGGCAGGGAACATGGTTTTCCTAGAGTAAAATCGTGTCACGATTTGTTGTCATCGTGACACAATTTGTGGATAAGGTCTGTGTGCCTTGGGTCGTACGCAAGGAATCGTGACACAATTGGGATAATCGTGACATGATTATGTCAGTTGCAGGGACTATTTAAGCTTTACAGTTGAGTTTTTTGAGGAGAGCTTGAAGAGAGAGAAACTTGGAATACAAATGAGATAACTTTAGGGTTGAGTGTCTTTGTAGTGAGGTTCTCTTAGGTTGGGAAACATTGTAAACACCTTGGGTAGTGAGATTTCACCATTGTAAGGATAAAAAAGGTTTCTTTAGTGTTTTTTCTTATGATTCATTGTGAGTATGGGTGACTTGAAAAATGGGTAGAAATTAGGTCTTGTTCTTTGTGAGCTTTTAAGCTGATTTCTTGTACCCCGTTTGTATCACTTTCATCTTAGTGGATTGGAGAGTTGCTCTCTCCCCCAGAGTAGGTCATATTGGACCGAACTAGGTTACCAATTTGGTGTGTTTGTTTCATTCTTGCTTGCTTATCTTTGTTGCTTTGATTATGTTTGTTATGTTACTCTACACTTTGATTTAAATCTGTTTTGTTGTTGTTGTTGCTTAATGTCACTTTATCCATTGATTACTACTTCCTTTACTCCACACATCTTTGTTTCATTGGTGTGATTTTGACCGAATTCACAACATTTATAATTGAACTGCTGAGATTTGTCTAACAAGAAATTAAAGTTTCTAACATTGTCAAGCATCCAAGAGAGCATGATTTGCATAACAGGGGATACAAAAGGTTTGATACCACTCCAGATGGGAGTAGGAAATATAATGATAAAACGTGATTTGATTTTGGGTTTTAAATATACTCACAGTTTATAATTTTATCAAATTTTTGTTCCTAATCAACACAGAAATTTTGCCAATTTTAGAATTCGAAATATTTTCCATCAAAACCAATAATTAATTAGTCACATACGTAAATTTACATGTGATACTCTGATTTTTATTGATTGTTTGATAAATTATCAACAATTCTTCAAGGATAACACGAAAAAAAAACCACATCACTTTTCGAAAATTCGCATTAAGCACCCATGCACATTATTTGCAACTCAAAAAAGTGCTATAAAAAACAACACTATATGAAATTGGAAGTTTGTAACCTAAGAAAATAATAATGAAAATTTTGCTCAAAAAAATAAAAATAAAAAAATAATGAAAACATATCTTTTCTTTTGTGGTGGTTGGGATTCGAACCTCGGACCTTGCATATATTATGCATTGTCTTTATCAACTGAGTTAAATTCATAGGGACAATGAAAACATATCTACATACATCATTACTTCTTCGATCAACTTCACATATACATAAAAAATAAAAATAAAAATCCCAAATTTATCTCCAAATATATCTCACACCACCCTCCTTATATTAATGGATCTAAATATTACAAGTCCAGTATATAACATAATCGGAACCATGACTTTTTGCCAATAAAATAAGCAAAGTATGATTCTGGCTCCCAAAGTCCCTTCCAGGATTTTCCGCATTTATGCGGTCAGTACATTAGTGGTTATCTGATGGAAATCAAACCGTTCAAATTTAAGTTTGGTATTTTGAAATATAAATTAAAAGATTGAATTATACCATTGATATCTTTGATTGCTTGAATGTGGTATCCCCGAATCCAAAATCCAAAGTATCTATGCATTACACGGCATGACGGACATCGAAATAACAATCTCGGACGTGTCGTCAGCAGAGCTACTAGCACTAGAGTGGCGGTTTTCCTCCTTATCGGCGGCAGCTTTTTTCTTTATGAACTCAATGCAATCTGCTACAGCTTCACTATTGTGAGTATCATAGTGGCTATAACGTCTTTGCCTTTCTCCGTCACCGGAACCACCGTGATTAGTGGCGGTTTTTGAAAATGCAGACATCATCATTAATCTAAACACTGCTTCCCTAAAACGCTCCAACAATGTCATCGGAGATGGAATCTTGTTCTTGTATGAGTTGCTTTTAAGCCTTGGCATGCATTGACCCTTCATCATTTTGATACTTTCTTTCTTTGTTCCTTGGAGAATGCTTATTTATTGGAGAATCTATATTTGCATTGGACAATGATTCATAAATTTATGTTTGGTTTATATTGTTTAAAATTTTAAAGTGATATGAAATAAAATGTACTTGTATTTGTTTATGTGGAATTTAGCTGTGTGTCTTGTTACTTAGGGCATCTTAACTATATAAGGTTTGACTAATATAGTGCTTAGTTGGTTTTTATTCGTTACTTTATTGAAAATATTCTTCCACTTTTTTGGCTAAGCAAGATTGTGGAAGGTTATGGCGGTTTGATTAATTAGATTATTCATGTTTCTATACTAATATATATCTGTCTCTCTAGGTTTGCAAAACAAATGTTTATGTTATATAAATATTATTAAAAGTTTAAATATGGGTGGAAGTTTATATATATTGAGCCATGCTCATGTTACTTTCAAATTCAAATTTTGTCTTGGACTGCCTGACTGAGAATGCTTCACATGGTTACATGTGCTTGGTAATTTACATTACATTATACTATTACTTTCACATCCACTACACATGAGTGATGAGATGTTTTTTTGCGGCCAGAATAATAACGTGCGTGTGAAATTATTATTATTGTTTAGAGCAATTAGTATTATATTTTTGTTTAGAACTGATTTTTTTTTAAGTCTTATTGCTCATAGAAACTTTAATGTATATCACTAATTTTTTTTTTAACAAGCCAAAATAAGATATATATTAACATAGCTAAAAACAAAGGCAAGCAATTTAACTTTGTCTAATAATTGATAAAACAATTAGACAACAGTGTCCATGCAAGATAAAGGATGTTGCCACCACTCATGATAAGAGTAGGCAAAGTTTGACAATTTAGCCTTGAGCCAAGTGAAAGATAGTAATTTAACTTTGTTTAGTAACTGATGAAGCTCCAAAGATTTGTTGTTGAATATCCGCCTGTTTCTTTCTTTCCAAATCGTCCAAACACATGAGAACCAGATGAGTTTCAAAAATATATGAGTGTGTATGGGAAACCCTGTTAGATGGCCGAATTGGTGAAAGTGATCAAGAAAACGAAAAGTATCAACCGAAGAAAGACATAACCAACTACGAATGAGCGTCCATAGCTGACCAAGATGGTTACAAGTAATGAGGAGGTGATCGGCCGACTCCTGCATTCTGCAACAGCCCGCGCAAGTATTAGCATCTGCTTGAAGGATCCCCCTTGTGGTATGACTAATGTTATTTTAAACAAATATTTCACAATAATGATTATAATTTTACATCCAACAATTTGCAACTCAAAATATTCATCTCAACTTTCTGAGGCAAATATCATAATCTAGCCAGCTTCTGTTTCATAACTCGTATTCTAGTCCCTTCTAAAATCATAGATTATGAAAATGTGTCATAACCCATATGCCCTAATTAGTGAGTTCTCTATCCAAGTAATTTAACTCAACTTCTTAATGAATTTCATCTAAAGAAGGATCGTCTGGGAGGATTTAAATTTGATTCCCTAATGAAACTATTTTTGACAAGAGTTTATTTACATCTCAATTAAATTTATATTAGTAGCGATTTCTTCTCCTAAGAATTAGAGGGAGGGTTAACACACACAAAAATTCAGAGAACAATTTTTGTTTATATCTAAGTTCTATATGACAATGTACTATGTTGTTCTATTTGGTTTAAGCTGGTTCAAACATGCCAAATGCCTTTTCCTTTGATCCTTTATATAAAGGAAATACTTTTTTAATTTTGTTTTTCAATATTACATAGAACAATTGTAGTGATGCGAAAAATAGTAGTCTATTTATCCGACTTAACTTCAATACATTAGGTGGTGTCTCATATACAACCTAAATACGACAATTACAAGAAAAAAGTAAGGGTTACTCTCACTTATAAATATAACCAATATTATCATGACAAATGTACCCACTATTATAGAGAGAGAATAGAGAGGATGGTATGATAAGGTGAGAGATATAGAAGAAATGAAATGTTGAGTGTGTGTTTAGAATTGAAATTAGGAGTGTTCAAATATCATCAGGGACGGGTCTTAGTATAGACCCATGAGAGCCATGGCATCCCCAATGGTTTCTATATATACTATATTAGGCAAATTATATCTATTAGTTTTCGGCTGTCGCAGTGGAAAGGTAGTTTAAAAATCTCCCGGTGGTCGCGAGTTCGACAGTCATGCCATCTATATCATTCTTATATCATATCACTATTTATTGTGAGACTCTGGAAAATAACATTGTGACAAATGCTCATTTCTTACTAGATTATGATTATAAAATTGTTCTTCCGATTAATTAATTGATCCCCTCCTACATATTGAACTGTGTACTTCAAGTACTTTATGCATGGAAAACAATTTGTTTTGTTTATACCTTTAATAGCATAGATGAAACTTTACATGACAATGATTTTGTCACGTCATTTTTCGGAGGTCAAGCTATTTGATTAGCTTTTGACTCACTAATTTTTTCACGACTGAACATTTAATTTTTTTAAGAAAAGGGAAAAAAAGTTCAAACTACCCCATATTGAAAGATTTAGGGTTCGGGGGTTAGTTACATAAATGGAAGGTATTAGCACCCTTTATGTCCGTAGTACTCTACAGGAACCTCTTGATTTTATTTAATGTTTTGTGATATAACTTGCTTGCTTTTTTTGTTTAAAGGAAGGAATTAAAAGTGATAAAGAAAAAGAGAGACCTATTTATCTACATTTTTTATTGATTTAGAAGGACTGGGTCCTTTGCCTACGTACCCGTGAGGGATCAAAACCTCGTAGTTCGGGTAAAAATTGACGTTTGATTGGTTGTGTGTTTTTTATTAGTTTTTGAAAAAAGGTTTTAAAATAAAAAGCCAAGTGGCAAATAGAATTGGTTTGTGTTTTTTATATTAAAAGAAGAATGACTCAAAGTAGAATTAAAATTGATTTAAAATTTGATTAAGAAAGAAATAAAAAGAACGATCACTTGATTTTGGATCAAGGTTTATTATGAAAATGATTTTTGTGATTTTTATTATTTGAATGTTTTTGTTGTTTTTGAATATTAATGAAAATTAAACTAACGGAGCAATAAAAAATAAAAGCGCGTGGACTTTTGTAGTGATGTTGGATCACCACAAAATCACTAACCTAATTTTTTTGCATTTTTGGATATATATAAAGCGGTAAAGAAATAAAAG
>Ga0315915_1002791_pt1 | contig 22118 bp, 17 predicted proteins | sample MpolbnodulesMG_FD_207738 | JGI IMG/M metagenome (GOLD analysis project Ga0315915, IMG submission 207738) | Medicago polymorpha root nodule microbial communities from Los Angeles, California, United States - branched nodules | ecosystem: Host-associated > Plants > Roots > Nodule | place: USA... | reverse complement strand
AAAAGCAAAAATTAGTGAGGGATATTTAGTGAGGGAAAATGTGAAATCCCTCTCTAATTCCGTCACTAAATTTTGTGACTAAGGAATTTGTGAGAAATTTCATTTTTTCCGTCACTAATTTCCCTTGCTAATTTTGCTTTTTCTAGTAGTGCTTCATAGATAATTTGTTTCTGAGACAAATACTATCTCTAATATTTTTTTAGGGACTCTTTTCAATTTTAAATATAACAAATAAATAATTAATTTTTTTAATCTCAAATCAAATATAACTTACTTTGTCTCTATTTATTGTTGTTTATCCTATGTGGTATTGTAGAAATAATCAGATTCAACAACTCAAGACTTTTGTAACAAACAAAAAAAAACCAAAACTTACAAAAAATGCAATTATTGTTATGATCACAACTCAAGTTTCTCTATCTCGTAACCTTATAAAGCTAACAAATGGTCCAACTATCTTTGTTTTTGTTATTTTGGAAGCTTTTAAAGTGGATACTCATCATCAAAGAGCACCAAAATTATTGAGGTTATTTGACAGTCACCTATCCAAAGTTGGATAAATTGTAACACTGATGGCCTAACTTAAGGCAATCCAAGACCTACAACTTCTAAAGGCATCTACAAAAACAATCATGGAGAGAGTATTGGTTGTTTTGTTTCAAACCTTGCAATTTGTAATTGATGAGTCATTAATTAGTGTTTTTTATATATTATTTGAGTCTGTTTTATTTAGATTTTATATGTTTTTATTTCCTTATTAGAACTATTTTACTTCAATTGCAAGTTATTTAATTTCAAGAACAAATATTTGAAAGATTGAGTCTTGGAGCAAAAGAAAGGAGATTTGGAGCAGATCCGGGCCAAAAATACGAAGATTTGGTACAAAAATATGAAGCCGCTACCACATCACTCCTTTTGCTACATTTACTTCTCCGACAAGCTGCCTATTTAGTTTATTTCTGACCTAAATCCCGTAGTTTATTGTGGAACACTCTATTGATGTATTTATTGGGGCTTAAGTAGTTGTAGACTACAAATAGAGAAGCTATCAAACATATTCAGTCATCTTTTGTTCTTGGAAATAATAAGTGACAATTGTTTCTTTGAATAAAAGTTCATCTTTATTTTATTTTTATTTACTTTTATGTTCTTCTTCTTCTTCTTCATCTCTATGTCTACAATGAACGTGAGTGAGTAGACTTCTTTGTCTTGGGATTGTTGGATGAGTCTAATGACCTAATCCCTATCAAACCAAGCCTCGAACCCTAATTTTATGTAAATCTATTTTCTAATCTATTTCATCGTTTTTATAACGAAAGTCGATGGTTAATACTTGTTAATTCAGAATCACAAATATCAAGCGAAGTATCGAAAGATGAAGTTTTGATTGGAACAAGTGAAATTAGACAAGGATTGTGAAACATGAGAATAGTCTAGCAAACCTTGAGACAATAAAGTTTCGTGCTTCAAGGATTTCAATAGGAATCAACCATGAGAATAGGTGTGGTTGCTAGAGAAACACACTCGCTAGAACCAAAAGGAGATGCGATAGGCCAAAGAGAAACTTCTCTTTAGAAAATATGTCCAACATAAAGTTCTAGGTTTAGGGTTTGGTTTGTGAAGGATTTGTCACCATGACAAACCAATAATCCCAAGGCGCTTTTATTATTATTGTTATTTTCTTTCGAAACAAAAATACAACTTTTTTAAACTTTCAATCTAATCATTGTTTAAAAGTGAATCAAATTCATAACTCTCTGTCGGAACGATACTCTTTATTACTACATCGGTAAACCGTGCACTTGCGGATCTACCCCATCAAGTTTTTGGCGCCGTTGCCGAGAAGTTATGTAATTTTGATTAACTTTTTAATACAGGTTAGATTGAGAAAAAAATATATTCTTTTTCTTTTTTTCACTTTTTTTTTACCTTCAACTGTTTTGATTGAGGCATGGCTCAAAACCATTATCAATGGAATTTTGTCCCCCTATTTTACCACCTTGTAAGGTTTATGGAATATTTGGTCATACTGGTGTTGAAAGTCAACTAGGTAATGTTGTTAGAAGTCCTGAGCAAGTAAACTATGCTCAATATAATCAAGGGTTTAGGAACAATCAAAAAATTTATATTCAAACTCCTCAAAATCTTTTTGGACAACAAACAACACCACCCGATTTTGCAAACAACCAAAGAGTCCCTCAAAACTCTGACTTGGAACTTTTGCTAGAAAATCTTGTATTGGATCAAACTAAGCAAAACGAAGAATTTAAAATCCATGCTGGAATTTTGAATGACTCTCCACCTGGTTTTGCAAACAACCAAAGAGTCCCTCAAAAATCCGACTTGAACTTTTGCTAGAAAATCTTGTATTAGATCAAACTAGGCACAACCAAGAATTTAAAATCCAAGCTGGAATTTTGAATGACTCTCTCGTTAGGATTTCATCAAAAGTGGATTCTCTTTGTACTCACAACAAAATGCTAGAGACTCAAATCCCTCAAGTAGTCCAACAAGTAGCCTCTTCCTCACAAACCTTCGAAATCTTTCCGAGCCAACTTGAAGCTAACCCAAAAGGCCAAATGAATGATATTACACTTAGAAATGGTAGGCAATTAGAGGACCCCTTTGTGGAAACCAAGACAATTGAGGTTGAGGTACAGAGTGAAAAGCCACGAAGTGGGAAAGTTGTAGTAGAGAGTGAAGAGCCTAACGCACCACCACCATATAAGCCAAAAATTCCTTTCCCACAAGGGTTTGATAAGTCCAAGTTAGATGAGCAGTTTAGGAAATTTATTGAAATCATTCAAGACAAATTGCCACCTAAACTTAAGGATCCAGGGAGTTTTTCCATACCAAGTGTCATAGGATCCGAGACTATAGAAAAAGCCATGTGTGACTTGGGAGAAAGTGACAGTTTGATGCCATTGTGCCTTTGTGAAAGGTTGGGTATAGGGTAGAGAAACCTTCTAATCGTCAAGCTAATGACTTTAAACAAGCGTTTCATGGGAGGCAACCCACGAGTTTTAATTGCTTTTATTTTGTTTTGTTTTGTGTTATTTTAATTTGTTTTGTAGGTATTTGTCCAAACATGATTCGAAAAAATAAAAAAAAAATATGATGCGGTTGACCAGAAACAGTGGCACGGCCCATGCCTGTGGTGGCACGGCCTCGCCTGCCCAACCCTTCACAAGACCAACAAAAACCAGCAAGGTACGCACGTCCCGTGCCTGTGGTGGCACGGCCGTGCGCGACACTCCCTCCCTTATACCTCAAAAAAATTTCCTTCTTCTTCCTCATTCAAACACCACAACTTCTTTCATCTTTCAAACTTCTCTCTAAACCTCCATAACCCCAACCTTCAAACCTTCATAACTCTCTCTAAACTTCAACAAATCACACAATTTCTAAACCAAATCAACTTTAAACTTCACCCCAAACCCAATCCATCCATCAAAAACGGCAATCATCCACAAATTCGTATCCCCTAAAACCCACCCAAAAACCCCAATTTCTTCATCAATCCTCACCACAACACACAAAATCTTACCAAAACTAAACCTTCACCCAAACCAACCCAATTCAAATTAGGTCAATGGCTTCAAAGAGAAAAGGTGGAAAATTTGCTTTATGTTGGTACTAACCCACAGGTACAAGAAGATCATGGTGATGATAGTGAAGATGAGGATGAGGAAGGTGCATACTTGCATGATGATCCGGTGCGCCATAATGAAGAAGATGGTGGGCAATATGACAATGATCGGTGGGCTAGGATGCAAACCGAAATCGAAAGAATGAGCACCGAGCAACAAAGACAAGGTGTTGAAATCTCCGGGCTACACGGTGACGTCCAAAGAGGTAATCGCATACACGAGCAAAATAACTGCATGCTGTAACACCCTAATTTCAATTTTAATACTTTTTTTTTTCTAAATGTTTGTTTTTGTTTTTTTTCTGTCTTGGTAAATTGTTTAAATTATCAATAATTAATTAATATTAAAGATCTATTTCTATTTTATTATGAAAATAATAATATAGTAGAATAACAATGTTGAGAGATATGGAGGGATCACAAACTAACATGATCCACTAAGCTAGTGAGCCCAATTTACAAACTAATTATATGAGTATATATATTATTCTAACCTAATTAGAAATCCATGAACATTAGATCTTAAACATAGAAATTAGTGCCGCCGCTGCAATCAAATTCTTAGTTTCCTTCAGCGTCGGAGATTTAAAACGAAAAAGCTGAAAACCTATAGCATTGGGGAGCACATTTCACTATTTTTGTTTTTATTATTTATCATAAAATTTTCATAGACCTACTTTGGGATTTGGACATTTGATTTATGTATAGAATTTGATGAGTTTGGGTTAGTACTTACTATGAGAATCAAACTAGTGTAACATGATAAATAGGTATGAAATTGAGAATTTGATAATATTAATTTGGGTTGACAATGAACTATCATTATGTGTTCACGTAAAAATTGATAAAATGGGAATAGGATGATTTGGTTTATAACCATTGATATTGGTGAATAGGTACTTTAACGTTGATTTTAAAATATTGGATGGTCTGTTGTAAATTCTTAGAAAATAAAATCACGAGTTCATAAGCCGATTCAATTTATTGTAACAGGTTCAATGTAGTTTAGCCAATTCATTCCTTATGAGGAAATTAACGCTAAGTTGCTACACCGATGAAAAACAGACTCGTTGTTATACCGTTCAGATTTATCGTTGCTGTTGAGTTTCTTATATTATGTGAAAGCTTCAATCCAGGTATGGGGTGAGAGAGAAGAGTTCGAGATCATGAGTATAAATTAAATGGGATGAACGGGAAAATTGTATTTTCCACAAGTTCATTTAGGACTCACCGCGACGGTTGTAGTCCTTGAGAGAAGAATAAACTAATGTGCAAATTTAGAAGCGTGAGGTTAAAAGAGAAATTAGAAACTTTATTAAGGTGTTATTTGATTTAATTTATGTTGAATTTGTGGTAAATGATGTATTTGATAAAGTTTGTGTTTTGCTTTTTTTTTTATTTGCTACAAATATTTGAATTGATTAATTATTCAATTATTAATATAATTGTGATGTTATATGATGTTGATCTTGTTGAAATGAATCGTTGGTATGAAAAATATATATGGCTATAGATACTAAGATATTATTTGAACTAAGCGTATGTGTTGTTAGAAATGTGTTATGTGAGTTAGTTGTTTTGCTAATATTCTAATGTGTGCTTATTCGGCTAGTTGGACTCTTGTTGATTGAAATTATGTGTGTTGTTGTGTATTTTATAATGCTTATATGTTTATGTGAGATTTAGTCAATATGTTGAATATGTGGTGTGAGATGAAATATTGTATTGTGATTAATATGTGAGATTGAAATTATGTCGTATTAATTCGAAAGTGTTGTGAATCATACTGAGACGAAAATATGAAACGAAAGACAGTTGATATATTTGAAATTGAGATTACCGAAAAGATTAGAATAACGATAACTTCGACCTGGCTTAAGATGGGACCCCGAAGGGGTGTCCTAGGCCAACGAGGGGAGAAACTAGTTGTTAAAAATTTAAAAGTGAAAATAATTTTGGCATAAGTGTGTTGGATTGATGAGAGAGTCTATGAGGTCAAACTTCACCTGGCTTATCAATAATGATAAGACCACCACGATTTCCCCCGGCTTATCAAGAATGATAAGACCACCATGATATTCCCTCAGCTTATCAATAATGATAAAACCACCATGATATTCCACCTCCCCGGTTCATCGATGATAAGACCACCGTGATATTCCCCCTCCCCGGCTTATCTATGATAAAACCACCATAATATTCCCCCTCCCGGCTTATCAATAAAGATAAGACCAACATGATATGGTGAATTGTCCGTCCATCTACGTGGTGGCATAGTACTATCAAACTCCTAACCAAGTACTTTAAAATATAATGGTACCAAAGAAAATGAAGAGTCTATAGTTTGAGAGCATGCATATTAAAGTTTGAATTGTGGCAGAAATGGTTGAGTTAGATTGTTGTTTTAAATATTTTTATGATTTGTGTTAAAGTTGATTGATGTAACATTGTTCATATTTGGTGATTTGATATGGTGACGTTTATACTTGATGATTGGATTGTGTTGATGTTTGATGATTTCTTCTAAATGTGATTTGGTTTGATACGATATTTAAATTTGGTTTCTTGCGTGTTCTTTTTATTTATTTTATGCTATTACATGTTCTCGGAATTCACCCATTCGTTGTTTGTGTTTGCTGGCTTGACCCCGCGGTTGCGAAATCGTAGTGTGCATACAGGTTCACGAGTCTTAAAGTTCAAGTGTCGGGAAAAGCTCAGCTCTGATAGTGACACTAGGAAGGGGATTTGCTTGATTATTTAGTTTTGTACAAGAAAATCATTTTTTGTGATGTAAAAGAAGTATTTTCAAAACCAAAGGATTCGATGTTAATATTATTATAATTTCAAGGAAGTGAAACGTGAATTATATTGGTTATGAGTCAATGTGGTATCCTAAATCTGTGGGTGAATTCTTGTATTAATAAAAAAGTATTTTATTTCACACTTCCTGCTGCGAATCAAACTCTATTTTTGAATAAATAATAATAATTATTATTTTGGGATTTAGGGTGTCACACATGCTCTTAAGGATGATGCAGCACCTTAACCTCGAGGATCCTGCACAAGGTCCCCAATAATTTGTGAGCTTTCCAAAATCCTTTTTCTTTTATTTCTTGCAATTTTTCCTTCTTTTTAAATCATTGAGGACAATGCTTCACCCAAGTGTGGGGGGAGCCAATAAAGTGTCTTGTTTAGTTAAGTGTCGTAGTGTTTCCAAACTCCCTTGAATTTTAATTTTTTGTTTTGTTTTGTTGCGAAAGGCATGTAAAGCAGCTTGTTTTTATTGTGAATTATGACATAAAATTTTTGTTAAGTCTCTTCCGAAATGGTTGTTTCTTTGTACATGAAAGTAATTTCTTATGTTTTAAGTGTTCTTGCTATACCGACATTATGTTTTATTGTGAAAATTCTCTTCGAGAAAAGCACAAAGTTGCAGTCTTTGAGTAAGTGTGTAGGTAGGTATTTTAAGGAGCACGTTCTAACTTTGGTGGTAAATTGACCCTTAAAAGTTTTCAAAAGTAAAAGTAATATAAGTTAGTGTGAGGAATAAAAAGGTCAAATAAAGAGGGTCGGAAGCAAAAATAATTTCTAGGGTACCATTGTCTCTAGGGGGCAGGAGCCGCACTACCTGACTTCCTATGTGAAGGTGTTGTCTCTAAAAACTAAACTACCTTCTGTAATTCCTTCTCACTTATCAAAAAGGGGATCAGAACAAATACATATATAGGGGCACCATTGACTCTAGGGGGCAGGAGCCGCACTGCCTGACTTCCTACGTGAAGGTGTTGTTTCCAAATATCAATAAAAATTCTGCAGTTCTCCAAAAGTTCTTAAATGTCAAATGAACAAATAATTCTCATCTTTCTCACATGAAATGAAGAAATGACTTTTCTCGGTTGGTTTAGTGTTAAGGTTAGAACCTATTTTCTCATAATATCTCTTACGCAGGAGCAAGAAAAAGCTGGACTACACACACACACACACTTGAGACTTGTTGTTGGGTTGAATAGGTTCATGAGAAATGCTTGAAGTTGTGATTAGTGTACACTTAGAACAAAGCCTTAGAGATATGAGTTTTAATTATGTTCTCATATGTTAAATCTTGTTTAATGCTGCTAATATCTATGTCTTTTGCTTGAGGACAAGCAAAGATTCAAGTATGGGGAAGTTTGATGAGTCATTAATTAGTGTTTTTTTATATATTATTTGAGTCTGTTTTAATTAGATTTTATATGTTTTTATTTCCTTTTTAGAACTATTTTACTTCAATTGCAAGTTATTTAATTTCAGGAACAAATATTTGAAAGATTAAGTCTTGGAGCAAAAGAAATGAGATTTGAAGCTGATTCGGACCAAATATACGAAGATTTTGTACAAAAATATGAAGCCACTACCACGACACTCCTTTTGCTGCTTTTGCTTCCCCACCAAGCTGCCTATTTAGTTTATTTCTGACCTAAAGCCCATAGTTTCTTGTGGAACACTCTATTGATGTATTTCTTGGGGCTTAAGTAGTTGTAGACTATAAATAGAACAACTATCGAACATATTCAGTCATCTTTTGTTCTTGAAAATAATAAGTGACAATTGTTTCTTTGAATAAGAGTTCATCTTTATTTTATTGTTATTTACTTTTATGTTGTTGTTGTTCTTCTTCTTCTCTATGTCTACAATGAACGTGAGTGAATAGACTTCTTTGTCTTGGGATTGTTGGATGAGTCTAATTACCTAATCCCTATCAAACCAAGCCTCGAACCCTAATTTTATGTAAATCTATTTTCTAATCTATTTCACCGTTTTTATAATGAATTAACAAGTATCAAATCAATAAAACAAAAGTCGAGGGTTAATACTTGTTAATTCATAATCACAAATATCAAGTGAAGTATCGAAAGATGAAGTTTTGATATTGGATCAAATGAAATTAGACAAGGATTGCGAAAAATGAGAATAGTCTAGCAAACCTTGAGACAATAAAGTTTTGTGCTTCAAGGATTTCAATAGCAATCAACCATGAGAATAGGCGTGGTTGCCAAAGAAACACACTCACTGAAACCGAAAGGAGATGTGATAGGCCAAAGAGAAACTTGTCTTTAGAAAATAGCTCCAACATAAAGTTTTAGGTTTAGGGTTTGGTTTGTGATGGATTCATCACCATGACAAACCAATAATCCCAAGACGCTTTTATTATTATTGTTATTTTCTTTCAAAACAAAAATACAACTTTTTAACTTTTAAACTTTCAATCTAATCATTGTTTAAAAGTGAATTAAATTCATAACTCCCTGTCGGAACGATACTCATTATTACTACATCGGTAAACCGTGCACTTGCAGATCTACCCCATCAGTAATGCTCTGTTTGCTTAGATTATGGCAGTCATTTTTGCAATGGAATGTGCTTACCAAAAAAATTGGCATAATCCTTAGATTGAAAGTGATTCAAAATTGGTTACCTTAGCCACCAAGTAATTCAAATTGTTCCTTGGAATATAAAAAATAGATGGCTTAACTGTCTTACTTTATTGCAATCAATGAATTTCATGATAAGGTTCAGACTACATTTATATCATTTTAACTTGATCAAAATTAAAAAGATAGAGAAATTATTGTGCAGATATAAGTTGGATACTTTAGGCCTGTCTATCAATGATTTTATTTGGTGGTCTTCTACACATGTTCAGATTAGGGAAGATTTAGTTAAGAATAGACTAGGTCTTCCATGTTACAGATTGTCTTAACATTTGGTTTGGTTTTTCCCCTTCCTTTCTTTTTTATCCTACTTTTCATTTTAATACACCTATGGTGTCCACCATATATAGGCACGTCAATTTATAAAAAAAAAAGTTATTTATCCTAAAATATATTTTAATTCATGTAAGTTTATTTTAATGACTTTTTTATCCTCATGAATGAAAGTTTTAGCAAATGACACTTTTGAGAATGTTGTATTATTTATGAAACCAACCAAAATAATTGATACAACTAATTTTTTGAATTTAGGTATTTTTGTTTATAATTGAGATTAGAAAGAGTATTGAAATTAAGTAAAAAAATAATAATTTTATTAAGAGTGAAAAATTAAAACATAGGTAATCATATCCATTTGATATATTGAATGACTGTAAACCAAAGCTAATATGAACTCTTACTAATTAGTTAATTTTGTAGGAATATATTAACTATTTATAGTGTTTTTATCTTTTAAACTTAATTGTACTTTTGTCGACTATTTTATCACTTTCACAAAAATAGTTGTCTCTTTATAACATTTAACTTTTTTTATCTCAATAAATGATGATTTATTGTTTCAATTTTAAATATGAAGATAAAATACCACATAACGCCGAAATTATGGATGAAAAGTAACAAAAACAATGACATTTAAAAAATCTGTTAATATGTAAAACATGTTAAAGAATTTTAAATAAAATGTATCTCGTGTTTGGCACGGGGCGTTACACTAGTTAATAACAAATCAAGAGTATCTTATACAATGTTAATCTCCTATTAACTTCTTAACGTGTTTTTTTTTTCATTTATTATTGAAATAGTATGAGTTGTTAGATTAAATAATTATAACGGTTGAGATTTGGTGTAAGTCTCTAGACTTATACCTGGTGTCAACGGATCCTCTCTCTCTCTCTATCTCTCTCTCTCTCTCTCTATATATATATATATATATATATATATATATATAAATTTAATGTTTCAAATTTTTGTATATGATGCCCCCACTTCACAAAATTCCTAGATCCGCCACTGGGCGGACATGTTTTTAAATTTTTTTAATTAAGTGGTTCATCAAATAAATGTAAAATCTAAGGGATGCTATGCTGCCAATTCATTTGCGACCAGGTTCACAAACATGTGTTCGATGTGTTTAGCATTATTCTAACAATAACAATACTAATAGATTATTATTTAAAAATCGGGGTGTTACACATACTACACTTTCCTCTTTAATTCATGAGCAAAGAGTAAATCAACGAGAAATATATTTCACTAATTAGTATTGTACATTTGTAGTAGAGTAACTCAAATAGTTGTTTAGACGCATGAAGCATATAAACCTTCATGTCTTTATATTTTTCACTATTTGATCAAGTGAACTGTAGGTACCTTGTATTGCAATAAATGTACCAATGCTCAAAATTGATATGATTATCATCAACTCTAACCCAAATCGCCTAGCAGCTTTGTGCATCTTTAAGTAGCAAAGGCAAGGAAACAACAATGAGATTGCCATGCTCAAGAAAGCACCAATAAAAGCCATTATGTATCCAAAAAATGGAACGTATAGTGCCACAATTACACTGCTGACTACTATGCTTGTTCTTATGAGAATGCTTACAGGTCTGCTCTTGCATAGATGCCATTTGTCCTCAATGGCATTGATTATTGGAGTGATTACAATAGCATACTTGGTGAAAGGAGTTATTACTGTGGCATATATTGCTATTTTTGTACTTATTTTATTTGTTGGTAGATTTAATGTGATTTGAGACTTCAAATTATCTCCAAACATCATGTAGCCTAACACAGCTACAGCTCCATTGATAATTGTGCTTGCCACAAAGCAAACCAGCAAAACCTGCAATAAGCAGAATATACTTTAATAAGAAAGACCGAGAGCATATAGATGACATGAATCTCTTTCGGTTTAACTAAAGATATGAGTTTGAATCCAGCTTTGAGAACGTAGCAGTGTCAAATCTCTTGGGGAAAAGTCTTACAACCCATTATACTCTTATTTGACTAGAGATATTAATCTTTGCAGTTGCTTGCGGTGGATACCCGATTCACACAAAGAAATACTATAATAAGAAAGGGAGCTTCTTTAAAAACCAGATAAAAATTTTGTTTTTTTTTTCTTTTCTGAAAATATACATTTAAGGTGCTCCCATAGGAAAAGTCAAGACAAGGAGCAAGGTAAGTGGCTTTATCTCTTGATTTTTAGAGAGTATTTATTCATTTTCGTACTAGTTTTGCTATAGGTAAATTTGGACAAAAAATAACAAACTGAATTACGAATTTAATCATTGAAGGTTTAGAAATTTGATTTATGGAGATAATGATATTTCAAATTGTTCCTCAAAATTAAAATCTATGATCACATTAGTACGTCTATCTTCAAATAAAAGTAGGGGTGTTCAAAACCGAACCAATCCAATAGAAAAATGGCAAATCGAACCAATCCAAACCGAAACCGCAAAAAACCGCAGTTAGTTTGGATGTATTCGGATCACTTTTTTACTCAACTGCATGGTTTGGTTCGGTTTGCGGTTTTTATTTTACCAACCGAACCAAATCAAACCAAACCGCAACATAAGAAAAACATTAACTAAATCTATGTCACCTAAACCAATACTCATATAAACATAATGGAAACTTTTATACAATGACATATTTTTCTCTTGTTAAGATTCTTCTTTACTTTTTATTTCAAAAATGTATTTATGTGATACTTAAAATTTTAGAGAATGATAAAATCTCAGTCTTTTACATTTCTTACCTAATAGAAATACTTTTTGTCTACATTTTTAATTTGGTATATGTTTTTTGGTGAAAATAAAGTTGTAATGTTGGATGCAATTAAAAACATTGTCGAAAACATTGTTGAAAATATGTTATGTTTTAGTTTCTTAACTCGATTTTAATGTTGACAAAAAAAACCGTATCAACCGATCCAACCCAAACCGCATTGGTTTCATTTGGATTTTATTTTAAAAGTCAACCAAACCAAACCAAACCGCATGCTTTTTTATCTTGCGGTTCGGATGATTTTTCACCACAAAATCGAACCAAACCGCACCGCAAACACCCCTAAATAAAAGGATTAATGTGAACATGATTATCAATTTCAAATATCATTTTGAAAATTAAATTATTCAATCACCTAACATTTTTATGATTAGATTGGTGGTGATTTGCTCTAAATAACAATTATTTCCCTCTAGAATAAAATGTGATAACAAGGCCAAAACTTACCTTTGAAAACTGCTTTCTATCATTCATGGAATTGGATAATGTTGGCATTAATCCATGAGCACTGTAACTGAAAGCAAAAATGCTCATTGCAGTTGACAATCCTCCAAAATTTACTAACTTCCCTCTTTCATGAAACCCTACACCATCAAATTCTCCCACCCACACAATACAACCAGCTAAAATGAAAGAAGCCATTATCCCACAAACAGCTATATAGGCTAAAGCTCCTAAACTTCTCAACCAAGTTGATGGTAATATTATCAAAGCAGTGATTAACACAAAACCTGTTTTACTTCCAATTCTAAGCCCAAACAATGTGAAACTCATGTTTGGAAACAACTTCTCCAAATTATCACCTTCTAATATAAGAAGCTCCACAGCAATTAAAAAAAGCGCTACATATATAAAACTTGCTATTACAACTCTTCCTTTATATCCAAAAGCAACCTCACCTATATCAGCATAGGATTTGATTAATGGTTGTTGATTCATACACCTTTCTAGAAGTAAAGCTGTGTACCAACATATCATGGCAAATATAATTAGTAGCATAATACTTAGCCACCCTCCTTGAGAAACTGCATATGGCATTGAGAGTATTCCAATACCTAAAAAAGTATACATGAACTTTTTTAGAATATTATACAACATAATCATATATAGAAGAAGAACTTTATTTTTAGGGAAGAATAGTTGGACGACAAGTTTGAGAAGCTCTCCACTTTGAAGGTATAGTGTTTTAAAAACTAAACTGAACCAGCTGATTCAATCAATTAAACCTATATATCGATTATTTGAGCTGTTGAACAACGGTTTAACCTTGGTTTGAACGGTGTAAACCAGTTGAACCATGAATCAGATGTCTAGTAGTTTAACATTCGGGCCAGTTCTTAAAACACTGCTTTGAATTCTAAGGTAGCCATCATTGAACAACCGAAAAATGGGGGAAAGGGAAAAACTTGATAAATTAGCTTTATATTGTAATTTTACAAAGAGTATTTGAATTAGAATGAGAGCTAAGAAAAGGCATGTACATATGCAATTTTGCACTAACAATATTATATTTGAAGAATCCTTATGTTTATGATAATCTGCCAAATTTTCAAAGAAATATTTTACTACACTAGCATGCATTGCATAAATAGTTTGTTATTAAAAAATACCACTTGTTCCATATTTCTAATGTGTGATGCATGTGACTTTTTTTCATTTTTTTGTATGTCTTATGACTTAGTTTTTGCTACAAGAGTTTGAGAGAGAGAGAATGTGAACCTGCCAGGGCGTTGAGTCCATTGAAACAAGTTTTAGAAAAAGAAGTTCCTTCATTGTGCTGCTCTGAATTCGAAACCTCGAGCTGGCTTTCTGTGTCCATATTCTCTCAAGTTTGTTAGGCAATATGGAAATCATTGTTGCCTCTACATCTATATAAATTTGTAAGGGAAACACGAAATTATAGCGTATCAGAAAAGAAACAGAAGAAATCAATGTGTAGACTTCATGATAGCAGCATAGGACCATTAGAATTAAAATGGTAGATGGAGAAACTTAAACGTGGATCAACTGTCTTGCTGGTTGCAGTTGATGCATTGTGCAGGGGATATAAATACTTTGTCTAAGGTGGTCACCCTTAATTGACTATTTGTCTACACATTAAGGGTCTTCTTTATCCTTCAAATTTTCTATTCCCACTCTCTTTTTTAAATTTTTACGTGCATCTTTCTATATAACAAGGGTCTTCTGTATTCTTCAATTTTTAATTGCATCTTTCTATATATGTATGTATGTATGTACGTATATAAAGTAGAAGAGATTTGATATGTTAGGTAGATGGAGAGACAAACAGTTGAAGAGCGTTGAGAAACATGCTGTGTTCTTCATCAAACTAGCTTTCTCTTGACTTTTATCATATGTATGATGAGTGGTGAACTTTTTACTAGCTAATCTTAGCAAGATCAGGGAGAACTTCCTTTTCTTTAATTTCTATCAAATTGATTTAGATTTTGATGGAAATCTAGATTCAAACAGGTATTAGACACTATCATAACAGATGAAATCAAATGCTGATTTGTTTTCTATCGTTGATTCAAAGACATAAGCTTAGCCATTTATTTCACAAATTATTTGATACTCCGACAATGTATATCTTCTTGGCCTCTCTGTGACGTTGTGCTGAATTTGTGTTTACAGGTGTAAGAGCCTTTGAGTGAATCTCTTTGTCTCTCATAAATTGTCTATATTTTTATATGTTCCTGCATTTTATACATATCATATGCTGATGCGTTTTTTGTTTATGTTTCTCCGTTGCATAACCGAAATATGGTGCAGCATAAATTCATTTCTGGTTTGTAATTGTGTTTCTGCTGCTTAGAGCATATCAGTTGATTTTACTACGGAGTGTGAGTACTTGTTATTGTGTTATTGCCACCTTGCTGATTTTTTCAGTTTTTTTTGTTTCGCAGTTCTGTTTTGCGTGTGTTTCTGTCTACTATTGTTTATTCTAAAGTTAATATGATCCCACAAAAAAAGGCACATGCACAAAACTTGGTGTTTTGTATGGTACCTATACAAAGGAAGGGTGAAATCTCAAATAGGTCGCAAACAAGAGACCCACCTATGAATCATTTGAAGCAACACAAATTTAAAAAAGCATGGGAAACAATAGAAAAGGCGAAGGAGGGAGGACATGAACAAAACTAAAGCAAAGTTCAATGAATTCTGAAATTAAAAAAGACCATACTGATTACGGAAAAACTCTTCCCTAACAAAAATGGGTATTAAATCCCACAAAGTCTTCCCGATAATGATTAGGATTAGCAATTTGTGCAGCAGCCACATCTGTTCTAAAGACGCTTTATGTTGCCAAACTGATGAGATAATTGATAGTATTTCTGATAATTGACATGTTTCCGTTCTTGAATTTGTTGCATTTCAACTTGAGGTTGTTTTTCTTCACGGTGTTGCACTCTAACTTGATTCTTAGTACCTGCTACATCATAAGGCTTCTTTTGGGCTAGCTGTTGCTCTTTAACTTGATTCTTAGAGACTGCTTTTCTAGCGCGTTTCTTTTCTTTGGAAGAAGACTCTGAATCTGATGCGATGGAAACACTATTTTCCTTCTGGTTTTCTTGTTCTAGCACAAGAATGCGCTTTTTAATCTCACCAACTAGATTGTGGTGATACTCTAGGTTGCAATCTGAAATGCACCGTAGAATATCCCTCAGACTAGCAATTTCTGCATCTCTGGCCTTAACCTGAATTCATATTTAATATATTATTGGCATGCAACTATATGACTACTAAAAATGTAATGAGATAGAATTTGAATAGGAAAAAATAGAACCTTTGGTTCACGGTTTTTTTCTCTGCGAACAATTTCATAGGAAATCTCTTTTGCTTTCTGCATCTCTAGTTGCAGCATGATGATACTAACTAGTCTATACTTGTCAACCAAATTATATGCAGAAATGAATCTAACAGCGCCAATATGCCGCATATTCTTTATAAGATTATCCACAAAATCTGTGGGACAAAATAAATTTACTTTATTAAATCAAACAAGAAAAGTTCCTCCAGTTATCACTTCGGAAGAATCAACAGAAGAATTGGAACATGCTATGCCAAACTTATTCAAGACAAAAGGATACAACCAGCAAACAAGTTTTAGTAAGAAAAGGGATCGTCTAAATCATTTATAAAACATGCATGTACAAATACATTTCAAAAACAGAATATCTAAAAAAAAAGTCTGATAACCGAAAAAGAACATCTTTAACAAACATACCAGATATTTTGTCCACGAAACCAAGGGTCCGAAACAGCTCTACAGCTTCCTTGTGATGAGCAACAACCTCAAAAAGCTTCAAAACTTCATCTTCGTTAAAATTAGAATGAGGAAACAATTCATAACTAGACAAAACCAGCAGAAAACCCATAACCACCAAAGAATCTTCAGTACATCCTCTCACGGTCTCTTTCAACTCAAGTGCTAGCTTCATTGCCTCATATTTTACGTCTGGATCAATATGTGGTGAGATTCTCGTCAGCTGTTCTAACAGAAATATTTGACTCTTCTCAATAACTATGCCTTCCTCCCGTCGAATTATAGTATTCCGAATTATATCTAGAACAAGTTGTGCCGGATTTGGTGCCATTTGGAGATTAACTAAAATGCCATTGTGATTCAATCCAGGCCCATTTGAGAGCAACTGGAAATTTCCACCATCATTGGTGGTGAGACTTGTTTGATTACCTGTGCAAAAATAAAATTGAATATTTAGCTAGAATGTATTTAAGATCTGAATGTATTAAGCAATGGAAAGCTTCCTAATATGCATTGGCTACCGAAGGAGAACTGCTCGATATTTAGAAGCAATCACAATAATGCAATAGCTGAATCAGATATTATATATAAAGATTAATGAGAGAATAAGGTATGAATACAAAACAAATATCAGACTTTAAACAAAACAATGTAGTACATGGAAGAGGTAGAATAAATGCAGGTTTAAGTTCTAACAAGATGCTTAGTTTCAATACTTTTTCCATATTATTGCGTCATTCAGTTGATTCAGATGAATAAGTGTCATTGACATTAAATACTTACATAGGTTGGCTCGTACTTGATAAAAAATTTCTTTGGACTCGAGATCCTTCACTTGATTTTCAACCTTTTCTCGAAGCCTTTTCTCTTTTTCATCAACCTCATAGTGTCTTTCTTTGATCAACCCTGTTAGACTTAGACAATCAAATTCTCTCTGCTTAGCATTCAACTCTTGTTGAATAGATTGCAAGCGTTGTTCGTTTTCATCAACCAACTTTGTTAGAGAATCACTCTCTCTCTTTTCAGCATTCAACTCTTGTTGAATAGATTGCAAGCATTGTTCGTTTTCATCAACCAACCTTGTTAAAGAATCAAATTTTCTCGGCTTAGCATAGAGGTTGCCGCAGCACAAGTTCGACTCCTCTTGAACAGATTTCAAGGGTTGTTCTTGACGAAGAGCGTTGTAGTCTTTCATCATCTCTAGAATTGAATGCGGTGGTTCCTTGTCTCTCAAACCAAAGGTTTCTTTCTTTCTTTCTTTGCTTTGCGAGTGTTGTTTGACACAGACTGGACAGTGATATATATTTATAGTGAGAGTCTCTAGGAGTCTAGGGTTTCTGTCTAAACACCTATAAATTAGAATCAAATCTCACAAATTCCAAATACTTTTCTAGATCCAGCATGAAACTATTTTTTTTTTTTGAAGGATCATGAAACTATGTATTTATTTATTTTATTATTATTTACTGCTTCTTATTTTATTTCCAAATCTTATAGAAATAAAATCATATTTTATTTATAGTTACCAATCAATATTTGATGAAAATATCAATTTATTGTATAATTATTCATGCTATTAATTTACTCTAAAGAATATTCATACTGAAAATAAGCTACTATTCATATTTATCTTTCAAAAAAAGAAGTACTATTCATATTAAAAAATATAATGTGATTAATTTCTCTGTGTCGACAGTGTTAAACATTTTTACACAAGCACCTAATCAAACCATGATAAATAATATTTGTAGCGATATTTTAAGAATTAATTTAAAAATGTGATAGTATAGAGTAATTTGATTGGATGCATGTGTAAGAATACTTTACAGTTTATACTCTTGTTTACCGGTGTTTTTTGTAATTTGATTGACTTCAGCAAGAAAATATCCCTCAAGATCTCTGATGTAAGAGTTGAGCAAGAAAACTCAAAGGTAGTTTGATGACTACTCATCATGTGATGTTTTTAGCTATGTTTTGGAGTCTGTTTCTATACATTTGAAGACAATAAAAACATTTTAGAGTGATTTGTTATTGGTTTTTGAAAGTTTTTTGATGTTTTGATTGGAGTTGTTGTAATTTTAGTTCTCTTCTTACCAGACAACTTCATAGATGTTTTGAATCTTTTATGGTTAAACTATGTAATTCGGCAAAGAAAGACACCTCATGAAAGTTACGGGAGCTAAAGAATCAAGAACAACAAATGTTTTGATGATAAAAACAAGTTGGGAAAATTCTCTCCTAACTCCCAAGAGCATGTCAAGGAAGAAAAAAACCACTTAAAGAATGAAGAAAAATAAAAAAAAAATTGTTATGCCTCATGCGTTAGGGACGGCCCTAGGGCATAGGTCTTGAGTGTGACGGCCTAGGGCCCATGCTGGTTGGGGGCCCAAAAAAAATTAAGGTGGGATTATATATTAATATGTTGGAGCGAAATGTGTTTAACATTACCCTTTGAGTTTTGATGATAACAAGGTATTAAAAAATGTCAATTGGATATGCTAATATTTGTTCAAGTGTGCAGGACCATAGACAAAAATTTGAGTGTCTTTAAGTAAAGCATAGGTTTTGAAGAACAAATCAGAGCAATTGAATCTACAAAATGGAAGCTTGAGTTGCAAGAAAGCATTTGACGAAAATAGGTTCTGAAGACAAGAGGTTCTGAAGATCAGATGTTGACGTCATCAGAAGCACCCTCATCAGAAGTTGTTCACCAGAAGTTGATGTCATCAGAGGTTTTGAAGATCATCAGAAGCTGAAAGACTGGAAATTTCAAAGTGTGTCAAAAGTTGTTATTCTCATGCCTATGAACGCAGAAGGAATGGAAGCCTAGAGCAACGGTTATTTCAGAGGAATTTGAAAGCATTGGATGCTTATCCACTGAAGAGCGCAGAAAAAGGACAATAGTACACTTGTACAACCAATACTCCATTACTCCACTCACCATGTCTGCTATTTTACAAGGATACAGCTGCACCTACGCTGTTTTAATCTATACATGGAATGGATTTGAAATTGTTCCTTCATAGGACACTAATCAAATCAAGTAACAGATCATTGGTGATTTGATCAAGCTTCAACAACGACTCTTTTGATGTGCTGGCAATCAAAAACATCTCTTTCACATCTCTATATAAAGGAGTGAAGACTTGAAGATTTAAAGAGAGACTCACAACAATTTACAAGAGCCAAACCTCTGCAAAAATTGTTCCACATCAAAGTTCACTTAGAATTTCTTAACAACTTTCATATCTTAGAAATTCTAGAGTCTTAAGAGTCTTATCTGTTTTGTATTTGTGAACACCGTTGATTGTATATCAAGTGTTCAACCTCAAACATTTTTCTTTGTAATTCTATTTGAATAGAAGTCTCTTGCAATTGTGCTTGAGCATAGGAAGTCTCTTGATTGTGTTCTTTTGCATAGGAAATCTCTTGCAGTTGTGCTTGAGTAGTTTAAAGTCTCTTGATTTTAGTGAACTCTCCTTGGAAGTGCAAGGAGGAGTGGACTACTTCCGGTCTGTGGAAGGAACCACTATAATTGCTTTGTGTCTTTCTTCTTTCTCTTTCTCTTTACTTATCCGCTACATTTAGACTTTAACATCACTTCAGAAGCTGAACTCTATCAGGTTCTGAACAGTGAATTCAGTTTTAGGAGAAGAAAAAGAAACCACAAGTTCAATGGGAATCCTGAAGAATTCTCTTGGTGGAAAACCAACATTTATAGTCACATTATGGGTTTAGATGAAGAATTATGGGATATTTTTGAAGATGGTGTTGGTGACTTAGAACTTGATGAAGAAGGAGCTGCAATTGATAGAAAGAAACACACTCCTGCTCAGAAGAAGCTTTTCAAGAAGCATCACAAGATCAGAGGAATCCTTGTTGCTTCTATACCTCGCATAGAGTACATGAAGATGAGTGATAAATCTACTACAAAGGCAATGTTTGCTTCACTTTGTGCAAACTATGAAGGTAGTAAGAAGGTTAGAGAAGCAAAGGCTCTTATGCTTGTTCATCAGTATGAGTTGTTCAAGATGAAAGATGATGAAAGTATTGAGGAAATGTACTCAATATTTCATACTCTAGTCTCTGGACTTCAAATATTGAAGAAAAGTTATGTTGTTTCTGATCATGTGAGCAAGATAGTAAGAAGCTTACCTGCTAGATGGAGACCTAAGGTTACTGCTATTGAGGAAACTAAAGATTTAAACACTTTAAGCGTTGAAGATCTTGTCAGTTCTCTCAAATTTCATCAAATGAATCTAAACGAGCATGAGCCTTCTAAGAAGACTAAATCTATTGCTCTGCCATCTAAAGGAAAGTCATCTAAAGCTCTCAAAGTCATTGAATCTGAAGAAGAGTCCCCTGATGGAGATTCTAATGAAGATCCCGCTGTTGTTGAGAAGATGACTATGCTTTCCAACAAGCTTCAATATCTGGCTAGGAAGAACAATAAGTTTTTGAGCAGAAGAGGTGGTTAGAAAAGCTCCAAGAAAGAAGATTAGAAGGGTTGCTTCAACTGTAAGAAGCCTGGACACTTTATTGTTGATTGTCGTGATCTTCAGAAAGAGAAATTAAAGGAGAAGTCCAAGAAGTCAAACTTCAAACCAAGCAAGTTCAGGAAGTAGATTAACCAGAGTTTAATGGCCACATGGGAAGACTTAGATAGCGAATTTGGTTCTGATAAATAAGAAGCTGATGATGAAGCAAATGTAGTTGTGGGGTTAGTAGCTACATTGACATCAGAAGTTGAACATGAATCAGAATCTGAAGATGAAAATGAGGTATATTCAAAATTCGCAGAGAAGAACTTATTGAGTCTCTTAAAGAGCTTCTCACACATTTTGAACATAGAACCAATGAGTTGAGTGATTTATAAGAAAAATATGTTGCTTTAATGAAACAACAAGAATCAACTTTATTGGATCTAAAAGCATCTGAGGAATGACTTAGAGGTTTTGACTTCATTGTAAATCTTATGAAGACAAACTCAAGATTCTTTGTTAGAAACTACAAGAAAAGTGTGATGGAAAACCTTTAAGTAAACATGAAATTGCTCTTGAAGACTTTATTATATCTGACATTGACAGAAACAAAGTAGCTTCTATGATTTATATCATTTACAAGAACAATGGTAAAGGGATTGGATTCTCAGAAGGGAAACCTAATGGGATCAGTCTTAAAGCATGTTGTGAATGCATTATGGAAGGATTGAAAACCTTCTTTGTGTCTAAAGGTGCTATGTCTGAAACTGTTGCTTAGTCAGAATCTGAAGCTTCTAGTTCTAGAACTAATAATATTTCAAAGTCAAAGAACTTTAAGCCTAAGGCAATGACAAACTCTGATTCTAAGACTTCAAAGATCAAGATTCTGAAGAGATCAGAATATGTACCTTATAGTCTATTGAACACAGAGTCTAGTATCTTAAAGCCTAAGGTACACAGGAATAAAGCAGTTGTTGCTTCTTGTGAATCAAAATCAAAAGGTGTTAAACCTAAGGTATTGAATGATCAGAAGCTATCAAACTTTTAGCACAAGGCACAAGGGAATAAGAGTAAAACTTCCAGTACTAACCTCAAAGGACCCATAAAGATATGGGTACCTAAATCTGAAATTGTCAATGTTGCAGATATGTCTAAGAGCAAGGAAAGGAAAAGATCAT
>Ga0315915_1002788_pt1 | contig 22128 bp, 9 predicted proteins | sample MpolbnodulesMG_FD_207738 | JGI IMG/M metagenome (GOLD analysis project Ga0315915, IMG submission 207738) | Medicago polymorpha root nodule microbial communities from Los Angeles, California, United States - branched nodules | ecosystem: Host-associated > Plants > Roots > Nodule | place: USA... | reverse complement strand
CCTATCTATAAACTTTGTACATTAAAGAGTGAAAATACTAATAGTTGTTTCCGTTGTTTTTAATAGAAAACGTTGAAAACTTCAAACTTGAAAACGATGGGACATTTTTGTAATTAGAATTGAAAATAATATGAAAAAGAACGTTTTCTACCACCAAACTGATTCCTATTTTTTTTCCTTTACCCCTGATCTCATGCCTTGTAAATTTTGTAATTTTTTGTTGGGTCAGAACCTCTACTGGGCTGATAGCGGTGATCTAGTGGCGATTGCTAGTGATGCATCATTCTACATTCTAAAGTACAACGTGAGTATTCTGATTGACTTTATTTTCTTATAGTTTTTCACTTTTTCTTAAGGGCGTTATGCTTTCCCTATCTTTTCGGTTGAATGGATATTTAGTGAACCACAGTAAACATGTTATTTCTACTGTTGCAGCGTGATGTTGTTTCATCATACTTAGATAGTGGGAGATCTGTGGATGAGCAAGGTGTTGAAGATGCCTTCGAGCTCCTGCATGAAATGAGTGAACGTGTCAGGACAGGGATCTGGGTTGGGGATTGTTTTATCTACACCAATTCTTCTTGGAGGCTTAATTACTGTGTTGGTGGTGAGGTATTAACTCATTCCTTTTAGCTTCAAATCAACTCCATATTTATTTATTGAACCCTTTGTAATTATTGCCTCTTTGTCGTAATGAATTTCTTCTTTTATCAAATAATTAAAATATCTATATTTATTGAATTACAAGGTAACAACAATGTTTCACTTGGACCGTCCAATGTACTTGTTGGGATATCTTGCCAGCCAAAGTAGGGTTTATTTGATTGACAAAGAATTCAAGTAAGTGGGGCAGCTGCTTGCATTATTCATAATATCTCTTGCAGTAATGTTGATTATTTTTTTTCTTCTCAATTGTTCTTCAGTGTTGTGGGCTACACACTGCTTTTAAGCTTGATTGAGTACAAGACTCTTGTGATGCGTGGTGATTTGGAAAAGGCTAATGAAATTCTGCCATCAATTCCAAAAGAGCATCATAACAGGTAGTAGTTTTTTTGGGTACTTTGTTGCATAATAACCTTTCCTTTTATTATTATGTAACTATGTTTTAATATGTTTTTAAGAAATGCTTTTCCTTGAATGTGTTATACTTACTAAAATTATGTAAATACTTACTGAAAAATAAAATGTGTATATAAGATAATTGTCATGCACTGCATGCCCTTTCTATCTTTCTGCTAGAGTTGTTCTAGTCTTATTCCTATTAAAATGTGTTGGGAATTCCGCCTTCATTTTGGTCCGCCCTAGCCACCTAATTGCAGGATTTAAGTTGCCTTCATTGCAACCTCCAACACCTTCATTATGTTGGTGTGAATTGGTGGATTTAGTCCAACATTCCCTAGAGATATGGCCTATGTAGTGTATAAAGCTTGTGCAGCCCTAACCTTTTTTAAGGTTGAGTTAGGTCCAACTCAAATTCTAAGATAGTATTTGAGCCTATCCTAATCTGTTGTTGAGCTTCCCTTGTCCTCCACGCTTCAGGCTCATTGGGGCCAAAGTGTGAGGGGGTGTGTTGGAAATTCTGCCTTCATCACAAGCCAGTTTTTTAAGGTTGAGTTAGGCCCGACCCAAATTCCAAGATAGTATTAGAGCCTATCCTAAATCTGCTGTTGAGCTTCCCCCGTCCTCCACGCTTCAGGCTCATTGGGTCCGAAGCGTTAAGTTGTGTGTTGGAAATTCCGCTTTCATTGCTGTCCGCCCCTAGCCTTCATTGTAGCCTCCAACACCTTCATTGTGCTGGGTGTGAATGGGTGGATTTAGTCCCACATTGCCTAGAGATAGGGCCTATATAGTGTTTATATATAGCTTGGACAGTCCTCACCTCACAAGCCGGTGTTGTAAGGTTGAGTCAGGTCCAACCCATATTCTAAGAAATTGTCTACCTGCTGAGAAATAAAAGTGGATCTTATGTGGTTGACAGAGAATCTTTTTTCATTTATATGATCCTAAGCTATTAGTTTGTATTTTTTTGGCAAAGGCTATTAGTTTGCATACTAGTGACACTTTGCTTCTTGCTCACTTTGATATGTTCTGGACTCTATCTAGTCTGCTTCCATATTATTTATCATTGCTTGGCATGCTTTTATCATTTAATGTATAATCTTGTATGGGATATGTAGTGCAGTGCATGTTCTTTACATGTCGTATGTTTATAATTTTTTTCTATTACAGTGTTACTAATTACTAGTTCATCAGTTTTAAAATTTGGAACACAAATGTCGTATCCATCCTCACTGCAATATTTGTTTTTATGGCAGCGTGGCTCATTTCCTCGAATCACGAGGCATGATAGAGGATGCTCTTGAAGTAGCTACTGATCCTGAGTACAGATTTGATCTAGCCATACAGCTTGGAAGATTAGAGGTTGCAAAGGTGAGTTCTTCTGTCCCAGGAAGGCAATATTACTTGACTTGTGAAATATCATAACTTCGGTATTTTATTTTCTTCATTTCTCGTTTTAATGAGTTTGATTTGTCAGTTTATGTTGGGAGTAATGTTTATCCTCTTTTTGCAGGCAATTGCTATAGAAGTGAAGAGCGAGTCTAAATGGAAGCAGTTGGGAGAATTAGCCATGTCTACTGGAAATGTATTTTTCTCCCCTGTCAAACGAATCTATGTTTTTGGTGTTTTCTGTTAGTAATTGACTGAACTACGCTCCTAAATATCCATGTCCAAATCTATTTAAATCTATGAGTTACATATCTAAATATTCATGTCCATATCTACCACTGGGCGGTCTTCTTCTTTGCTCTTTTCCTTTTTATCTCTGTCTTTTTTTTCTTGCTCTACATTTTCTTAATCTGGTAGACAATCCCAAACTCCTGGTTGGAATTGCTGACACACATCCTTCTCATAAGTCCAAAAGATTCATTTGGATTGTCTTTGCTTCCTAGAAGACCACCATTCAAAAGCTTTTGCCCTCATGTGGAAATGTTCCAGTCCCACCGCACTCTCATATCTTAATGTATTTTGTTGCATTCAAAATACTCATACCTGGACCATCCACCTATAACTCTACTCGTCTAATTTTGGAGTTGTCGGACCACTCCCTGCTCTTGGCCCTTCCCATGCATCCATTATGATAGATACCAGATGCTTCTAAGATTGGATAGAATACCAAAAACATATTGTTTGGGAGCTCTTTTAAGTGATAGCGTGGAATGGTCAAGTAGGTACACCCACATTTTCATACCAATTTGAATGGTTCGAAAAAAAATTACTCTCCGCTTTTTTTATTTATAAAAATGTTTGTTCGCGGTACCCCCAGTTCCCTTCTTTTGCTGTCATAAAAAAAAAAAGTTCCCTTCTTTTCCTGCAACCATGTCATTAAAAGGATAGTTCTGGAGACACCGCATTTTTAGTCATCGTTGTGACTTTCAAATAATGTTGAGTTGAGTAGCTTCCTTCCATTGCTTCTATAGAACTTCTAAAATGCACAGTAGTATTTTACTCAATCCCATTAGGAAACACTAAACTCCCCTTCAAAACTCCCGAAGATCTTGAGTTGTAGATGCCGACTCTACTCTAGTGCATGCTTAAGGCGTTGAATATTTATTTATTCTTGTCATAAAAAGTAATGATTTTTGAGGCACTTGATGTTTGTTTTTTGCAGCTCACTGTATTCTGTTCTTGCAGTTTGAAATGGCGGAGGAGTGTTTAAAACATGCAATGGATTTGAGTGGATTGTTGCTTCTATATTCTTCTATAGGAGATGCGGAAGGAATATCAAAACTTGCAACTCTTGCTAAAGAGCAAGGGAAGAACAATGTTGCTTACCTTTGCTTATTTATGTTGGGTAAACTTGAAGACTGCCTTCAATTGTTAGTAGAAAGGTAAAATTCTACCATTGCACTCTTTTCATTGATGACATTACTTAAGCGGGGGGGTGGGGGTTGATTAGATTGTCATTACATGTAGCTGACTTATGCTTTTGGCAGCAATCGGATTCCAGAGGCTGCCTTGATGGCTCGATCATATCTTCCAAGCAAGGTCTCAGAGATAGTGGCAATATGGAGAAAAGATCTCAGCAAGGTAACTTCTTATTAACAGACAGCGTGTGGGTTTAGTGAATAAATTCTTATATTTATGTGGTAAAACCCTCAGGTTAATCCAAAAGCTGCTGAATCTTTGGCTGATCCTGAGGAGTATCCTAATTTGTTTGATGATTGGCAAGTTGCACTTGCTGTTGAATCCAAAGCTGCAGAAACAAGGTGTGTTGGGAAATGCTTACTTTCTTACATTATCTTGCAACTTATATAGTCTGTGTACTATGCATTTCCATTATGTTCTTGACTTACTAATTCCATTCTTTTATTATAGGGGTGTTTACCATCCTGCAGAGGAGTATGTTAACCATGCTGGTAAATCACATGTCACCCTTGTTGATGCTTTCAGAAATATGCAGATCGAAGAAGGGGATCAGCCTCTTGAGAATGGGGACTCTAATCACGAGGTATACTAAATTATTATTATTAAATTTATTTTATTATTACAAGGAAAACAGATACTAGTACCAACTAACTATCTTGGTACATATCTAAATATGCAAGAGCAAAATCACTTCATATGAATCTGAGCCTAAAGCTTTAAATGTTCTACTGTTTCCAATACTCACAATGCTGATTCCAGCAAGTTCCCATAAATTAATGTTTTCTGCAATGAAAGGAACAATCTACAACACCTACTGATCGTGAATGTATGTACTAGACTGTTACTTTATGTTGTTTTTATGTCCTCTTGTTGCAGTTGACTGAACAAAATGGAGAAGAGGATTATGCAGAGGGGCACGAAGAACAAAATGGAGAAGAGGATTATACTGAGGAGCAGGAAGAACAAAATGGAGAGGAAGGAAGCCAAGAGGATGCAGTTGTAGTTGATGCCGATTCTTCTGACGGTACAGTTCTTGTTAATGGTAACGAGGCTGATGAAGAGTTGAGTACTAATAAAGAAGGATCAGTGTAAAAGCATCTGGCTGGGACAGCGTGAAAATCCAAATTTTGTCTCTGGTGATTGATTGTTTCTGATGTGCCTTTGCTAACTCCCATTTTGACTGCTAGTTATTTTAATGCAACTATTACCCACCGAGTTCTACCAATTATAGTTTTATTGTGTATCATAATATTTACCACAACTAGGCTGTATATTTGGGAATTAGATATGATATTGTAAAATTAGGTCCATTGTCAGTGGTACTAAATTTCCCAACTTTTTGAGCTATTCTTTTTTCATAATTTTGTGCGGCTATTGGTTGAGTTTTTGTAGCATTTGTTTTTTGAACAATCATGCGGGTATAATTATGCCTAATATTTCCTGCAGACTCTCTTTGTTGCTTTGAGAAGATATCAAAATGAGTTTTATGTTAAATCTTAATTTTCTTTCATCTTTTAGTTTTAAGAGGTTCCAAGCTATGCTAGGAATCTTTTCTCTAGTCCGAAATACCTACTTTTTTTTTTTAATATGGTATACGTTTACTCTTACTTTTGTCTCACTCATTTTTATTCTTATACACTTTACACACGTTTTAAAATTAGTTTTCTGATATGATACCTGCAAACAAACTTTCGTAATCTTTCCTTACTATATTATTTGCCATAGTAATGAATATGTCTTTTAAATTTCGGATTTCCGTTTCAAATTTGGTTTTGATAAGATTATTCTTCGTCCTCACTGGAGTACTCTACTTTATTGACAGTTCTTGCATTGCCATCAATGTCTCATGGCAGTCGGTTCATGCTTGCTATCTGACATCAGGATAGAAACAATGTCTGCGTAGTGCCGTTTTCAAAGTTTTGGATGTGAAATCAGTATGCGGGTTGTTCTTTTAGTAGTTAGTTTTGGATGAGAGTTTTTTTATGTGGAAAGCATATAATTTTGATCAACTACATTTTATGTAACTTGCACATATAAATATTAGTTTGCTTAGACTCTTTTAATCGTGCACAATACACAAAGGCTTTCATCGACAGTTTTTTTTTAAAAATGAAAATATTTAAAATTTTGAACTACATCAAAGAAGGATTTTTTTTTCTTTTTTTTTGTTGAAAAAACATCAAAGAAGGGTGTCATTTTGTGGACCTTGTATTAGGCGCAGATGCATGGAATAGGAGCAACAATGTAACAGCAGTGTTGCATGATTGCTTCAGTTATAACTTGAGGGGGAAGGTAGGTATGAAGCCATGACAACCCGGCAAATCGAGGGTGAGTTTATCCTCACCACCTTCGACTCCTTGCTAGAAACTTGTCCCACCTCCTCCAACCTTGTCGGGGTTGAAAATTGGATAAGTATTTTCCTCCGTTCCTTAGTATATAAATGAAAATATATAATTAAAATAATAAATGAAAGTATTTTTCTCCGTTCCTTATTATAATTAACGTAATAAAATAAAAAAGTTAGACAATAAAACCAATCGATGTACATGTTGGGATCCTCAATTTTATTATGCAATTATTAAACCAATTCAACTCAATTTTAAAAACAAAACAAAATTTTAAACCAAATGTACTCTACTTAGGATCAATTACATACGAAAAAAATTATTAGGTAACTATATTTTTTTCATGATCTTTTTAATCTGCGAAGATAAAATCATACATAATAAAAAAATTACTTATTAAATAGAACAATACAGTAAATTAATTTTTCTTTTTGAACTCTAATAAGCCAATCAAATTTACCTATTACATGACTAATATATTTTTTTCGACTCTAATTTATATATTACATAACTTTTTGAAAAATTATAATGTTTTTGGATTTTTTTAATTATTGTTTTAATTTGTGAAAATAAAGTTAATTATTGTTTTAATTTGTGAAAATAAAATCATGTATTATAAAAAAAAAAATCAATTTTGCATTTTACGTAACTAAAATTATTTTTAAACTATATACATGTTAGAGTATAATACTATATGTTCAAATATTTCATACAAAGAAATATTACAAAAGATTGTTTTGAATTGGTTTCCTGCCGTTCCGATGAAGATATTTATGAATCATATTTGTTTATACCGTTATTGTGATATTTGTTATGATTTATGTTGTGCTTGATTCTTACGCCCATACTTCTCTTTCTCTCTTATTTTTCGCTCAAACTTTGTTTAGTGTATTGAATCAGTTTATTGTGGTTGTTTCAGATTTTCGATTGTTTTATACGAAGAAATAATACAAAAGATTGTTGCGAAATGGTTTTCCACTGTTCTAATAATGTTTACGAATCATATTTATTTGACCATTATTGTGATGTTTGTTATGATTCGGGTAGTGATTGATTCTTAGGGATTTTGTGGCCCTAGACAAATTATTTAGAAAGATCTAATATTGTAGTTTACAATTTCTTTTATTAAATGTGTGCCTGAATATTATGTTAAGAGCGGAAAAAAAATCGTGAATTCCATGAAAGTCAATTTAGCTTCTTTTTGCGGTTCTGGTGAACTTCTTTTTTCTTTCTTTCTTTTTTTTTTTTTGAGAGGACTTCTTTTTTCTTTTGTTTGGTTTAGTATTTTTTTTTTTATAATTTATTTATAACAACACATACCTTTTTTGTTTTGCATTTCTGGTGAACTTCTTTTTTCTTTTGTTTGGTTTAGTATCTTCTTTTTAATTTATTTATTACAATACATACCTTTTTTGTTTAATCTTAAAATCTAACTATAAAAAACTCCTCTTGATCTGCAAGAAGGAGAATTTTTCGAGAGTGATACAAAACATTGATCCTTGATGAAGGAAATAAAGCTCTTCAAACCAAACTTTCTTTTATCAAAGAAAAAACCATTTTCGTCATCAAGCAAAATTATCATAAACGTGACAAAGTTTGCTATGATGGAAGCTGTAAGACATGAACAAATGGAGTATAAAACGATATGGTTTCCGTAGGTTGAGTGGAAAAACACCGTCACTAAATTTAAGAACTTCTACGACACTCGAAAAAATCTGTCAATGGCGACGACACTTCTAAATCGTAAACATTTTGCAGGGATGAAGAGGATGATAAAGGGGTTGAGGCCTGAGGGGTTGCTTGATCACACATTCATTAGTGGTGACAATGTTGTAAAGTGGTAGACGAGGATGAGATACTTTTGTATTATTCTCTTGATATATTTTTTAGAGGTATTTTGGTATTTGTAATTCGCAAAAGATTTGTTGTTATTATTCTCGCGGGATTTGACATTGTTCTTATTAATTAATATAAAAAGTTGTGACTTTGAATTTGTATGATTTTCTTTCTAATATTTTTTTTTGGTACAATTTTCTTTCTAATATTAAAACTACAAATTGATGAATATTAATGCATATTTTTTTCTTCGGTTACCTGCATGCATGAAGAAGGGAATTTTTTATTTTTATTTTTTAAGGAAAAACCAAGGATAATTGTTTTTAACAAATTTTCCATCAAATTTAAAATTTGAATTCTACAATTTCAAAATAAATAAAAGTGATTTCTTCAAATAAATAAATAAATAAAAGTGATAAATATTAGAAGAACAAACGTTGAAAGTTAAATTTTTGAATTCATTGTTAAGACTATTTACAGTCTTCACAAAAGTATAAAATAATTTGATACATGTAGCCGATCAAATTTAGTGGGATAAGACTTAATTAGTGGTGTTGGAAAGTATAAAATAATTTCAAATGAATAACTATGGAGTTTATTTTTTATTCTTTTGTTACAACTATGGGTCTTATTCAATTATAAGAAGTAAAAAAACCGTTTAGGTTATTGCACTAACATATATAAGTGAAGTAAATATCTCCCTCAAAAAAAAAAAGTGAAGCAAATATAGCAAATACTACATTTATGTGTCAAAAAACCTATTAAAAATTGAAATTTAAAAATAGTTTCTATATCTTAAATTAAACCATTAAGAAATTTTGCAGCTTATAGCATAAGCACATGCATTATTTCTTGTATGGTTGAGTAAAATTGTGGAAATTTACATGAATATGCTTGACTTCAAGATGTTTTATTAATGGGCATACTAGAAGTCCATGATGAGGCTATGGTTAAGTAGTTGAAATTCAAATTTAGGTGAAGCTATCTGAGAAATTAAATATATCGTGTTAAGGTTTGTTTATGTCTACTTTCATGTACATATTTGCAACCTTATTTTTATAAAATTAAAAATGCATAAAAAATGATTTTGGAAATCACTGTTTCAAAATTAAAAAGACATCCCTGAGTGTCTTCTGTTAGCAATTTCATGAACCAAAATGACTAACGAAAGACACATCCGAGGACCAAACTAACCATTGAAAGACACATACGACTACCAAATTGATTAATGAAAGACACGTTGAGGCATCTTTCGTAATGTTGATACATTCAACGACTATAGTAACAATGACTTACACATTCAAAGACCAAAATGTCTATTTCCTCTTTACTGTTTTATGCATATATTTTAGATTTATTAACCTATGGTTGCTGAAGGAATTAGATAACACTTTGTATCACTGTCTACTGTTATGTGCTATTTTTTTCTCCTACTTGTTTATATTTTTATAATGGAAGAGTTTGACAAATTTAGTGTCATCTTATATTAAGTATTATTGATTTATGTCATTTGAACTCTAATTGAGTCTAGTAAGCATGGTTTCTTGCATGTGCTTACTTTAACAAAATTAAAACAATATGGTTTCGATTGAGAGATTTTTCTTAATGCGTCAGTTTATTGAATTATTAATTAATCAATAATAGTTCATAAGTATTCATGTTTGGACGCAAACTCGAATGAAGCATTGATCTTATTCTCAAATATGTGTGTCGACTCTGGACTTCAAAAGGATCAATTCGTGGTTAGTGTTGCTCTCAAGGCTTGTGCACTTGGCATGAATGTATATTTCGGAGAATTATTGCATGGATTTTCAGTGAAATCTGGTTTGGTAAATTCGGTTTTTGTCAGTAGTGCCCTTGTAGACATGTACATGAAAGTAGGAAAAACGGAACAAGGTTGTAGTGTCTTTGAAAATATGACAACAAGAAATGTAGTATCATGGACTGTCGTTATTGTGGGGCTTGTACATGCTGGTTACAGTTTGGACGGACTGTCGTACTTTTCAGAAATGTAGAGATCAAAAGTGGGCTATGATTCACATACATTTGCTATTGCTTTAAAGGCATCTGCTGATTCAGGTTTGTTACATTATGGGAAAGCCATACACGCACAAACAATAAAACAAGGGTTCAATGAAACCGCGTATGTTGTTAATACTCTTGGTACCATGTATAGTAAATGTAGAAAACCAGACTATGTCATGCGATTATTTGGAAAATTGATCCCAGATGTAGTTTCATGGACGAACCTTATTATGACTTATGTACAGATGGGTGGTGAAGAACGTGCATTGGACGCATTTAAAAGAATGAGAAAATCTGATGTCAGCCTGAATGAGTACACTTTTGCATCCGTAATTTCTGCGTGTGCAAATCTCGCTATTACTAAATGGGGGGAACAAATACATGGCCATGCATTGCGTCTAGGTTTGGTAGATGCCTTGTCGGTATCAAATTCTATCATCACTCTTTATTCGAAATGTGGGCTGTTACAAGAAGCTTCGTTGGTATTTGATGGTATAACTAGAAAATATATTATTTCTTGGAGCACTATAATTTCTGTTTATTGTCAAGGAAATCACGCAAAAGAAGCTTTTAACTATCTGTCATGGATGAGAAGGGAAGGTCTGAAACCAAACGAATTTGCCCTTGCTAGTGTTCTGAGTGTTTGTGGAAGCATGGCACTTCTTGAGCCAGGTAAACAGGTGCATGCCCATGCCTTGTGCATTGGTTTAGATCATGAAACAATGGTTCATAATGCTCTAATTAGTATGTATTCAAGAAGTGGAAATCTACAAGAGGCTTCAAAAATCTTCGATGGTATAAAAAATAATGACATTGTATCATGGACTGCAATGATTAATGGGTACGCCGAACATGGCTACAGCCAAGCGGCTATTAGCTTGTTTGAGAACATTTCCAGTGTTGGTTTAATACCGGATTATGTGACGTTTATTGGTATTTTGACTGCTTGTAACCATGCTGGATTGGTCGATCTTGGTTTCTACTACTATAAGTTAATGACTAATAAGTACCAGATCGCTCCTTCAAAAGAGCACTATGGTTGCATAAGGGAATGACATGTTTCGTACCATATACTCTGGTATGATCGGAAGGGAGACGGGGAAGGAGAGTGTACCATTGAATATGATGGATCTCCTTTATCCAGTGGTAAATAAATACTTTGCAGGATGCAACACCTGTGTTGCTTGTGCATGTTAGAATTCATCATACACACACGCACGGACACACACTTTCAGTCACCCATATAGCTCAGTTTTCTCTTCCGTTGAATGTATACTGTACTTTATGACTGTAATTCTTGCTGTCCTGAAACTTGGGGTGATACAAGTTCTTTCTTCATAGGAAAGGGCTGCTGAACAGGAGCTCAGTCGAGACATTCCTCCTCATGATGAGGAAGATGCCTGTGGCCTTGCTGCTGGAACTTTCAAGAGAGCCAGTGATGACATTCTGGCAACAGCAGTATTCTACTCAATGCCATTCCAAATCACACTCTACTTCCATTCAAAACTCCCTAAGATCTCCATGAGTTGTAGGTGCTGATTCTAGTCATGGTTAAGGCGTTGGAGCACATGTTTGATTTTTGCAGCATACTGTATTATCTGTTCTTGTTAGAAATGGCTGAGAAGTTTTTAAAACATGCAACGGATTTGAGTGGATTGTTGCTTCTATATTCTCCTTTAGGAGATACTGAAGGAATATGAAAACTTACAACATGCAACAGAATATGAACACTTTCAATTTCCCTTTCTTGCCTTCTGAACATCAAGCCGAGTAAGAAGTTTGCGTTCGTGGATTACATATGGCAGCAGAGCTCGGAGCCATCGAGATGTCTCTATGCAGTGACTCCCACATGGCTGTCACTCATGCTAGTAGAAATTATCAGGCAAAAAGATACTCCATAGAAATACCTTTCAAATGTAAAGAGTCAATGAAGTAGTGAAGATTAATATTTAATAGTGCCTAGTAACAAATTTAAGACAGTTAGAAGAATCAGCCCAACTTGTATCTTTTATCTAAGGAGATTTTTAGTGCATCTCAAACAACTCTTTCTTTGTAAAAATACTTATTTAATTGTTGGAGAAATACATATCTAATTCATTCAAGTCCCTCTAATGATTTTGAAATATATTTCAAAAAATTGTATTAAACTTTTGATATAAAATTCTATTAAAACTTTATTTGAAGGCATGTCAACTTCCTCAGTTATCCAAATTTGTTCATGAGTCAGTACCTCATTGAAATGTAGAAAAGAACTGTCTTATACACCGACAAGTTATTAGTTAAGATGTTGAAAATTATAACATTGATTGTCTTGAAATAACAATTTTAAAATAAATTTGACAGAAAACTAATCGTCCTTTGCATTCATGTATATGTCAAAGTTTTTTCTTGATATGTAAACAAGGTATTCTCTGCATGTACATGAATGCGAAGGACGATTATCTAAAGTTTTTTAGATAATATATTAAATTAGACACAAAATCGACAAAAGGAAGGAATTTTTTTCTTGGGTAGTCATACACTTATAACATGCCTTGCGAGAGAAAGGAGTATAAATAATGGTATGATAGATGTGATATATTGGTGATGTGATAGAAAAAGATGGCTAGAGAGAACATGATAGAGTTTATGATTTTTTGGTGGGACTCAACTCACACCAAGTTAGAGTGCAATGAGAAGTTGAATGAGTGTTGGGAAATTAGGGGTATCCAAATACCGTAGCTTAAAAAAAAAAAAAACTAAGTCTAACTTAACTTGAGGATAAAAGTTAGAGAAATGATATTTGTACAATCATTTTGCGACAACTCTCTCATACGCATTATGTTTTTATTCTCTCTCTCTTTCTTTAAAAAAAAAAAACACTATCACAAAAATTGTCTCAAATGGTTGTATAAATATCACTACTCTAAAAGTTATGTTTGATGAAGTAAAAATGAAGGGGTCAAATACTCATACACTTATAATAAGACAATTTGGATTTTATAATCCGAAAAATATCTAATACGTTTCAAATTATAAAATCTGAACAGAGTAAAATGGTCAAATTAAAAGACGCGTGAAAAATTAGTAGGGTGGAGAAAGTAAATCTCAAGACATAATTATAATCCAAAGCCCATGATCCACTAAAGAGAGAAAAAAACGAACACATTCGATTTCGTTTCACTGTAAGAAGAACTAAAACCCTAAAAACAACGAAAACGAAGCAGCTACATACATCGAATCGTCGAATACTTCTTCCCGGAATCTCTCGTCGGCCACCGGAAAACGGTGAGAAACTTCACCGAGATGCTTTTCTTTTTCATTTCCACACCGCTTTTGTTTCAAAATTCTTATTATTGATATAGAATGCTAAAAGGGATTATACAAAAGTATCATAATTTTGTTAATTTCAGACTGATTTCTTTTTTGATTAATATTTTTGTTCAAGTTTTTTTGTGTTGCTGAGATTTTTGGGTAAATTTTGGTATAGTTTAGGGTTTAGATAGTACCAAATTGTTATTAGCTACTTATAAGTTGTTTATTTGTAGATTCTAGTTTGTTCTTGTTTTTAATGGGATTTCTGAGCTGATTCTTATTCGAATTTTACGCATTGTGATTGTTAAACTTAGCTTTTGAAATTGTTTCATTTTTGTTATTTTGTTGCTTATATGTATAGACATGGTTGAATTCCAACATAAATATATGCAACAGTATCATAATTTTGAATTGATTGTGATGGATTTTATTTTAGCTCAAAAGAATATGTTGAAGTTTTGCTGTCTAAATTTGGTGAGATTGTTGTGTAAATTTCGGTAGCTTAGATGGTACCAAATCTTTGTAAGCTTTTTGTTTTGGCGGCATTTCTGAGCTGATTTTTGACGTTTCCTGCGCTTTTTTAGTGTGTATGTGTGTGTAACTTTGGGATGTATATATCTAGATGCATAGACCCACATTATTACATTGTCACTCATCCATATACAGCGGTATTAGAGGAGGACTTTTATTAGTTGATAAGGATTTAATTTTAGCGCAAAAAATATATGTTCAAGTTTTTTTTATGTTGTTAAGATTGTTGTGTAACTTCTGTTAGCTTAGATGAGACCGAATTTGTTGTAAGCTACTTATAATGTTCTGATCATAGTAGTCAATCCTGGATAGCGGTGCATAGCGGCCAACCCCAAAAGTGGGATAGCGTATAGCGGTATGACGAATAGCGGTCACCGATATTTGATTATTTTTTTGACAAATTACATGAATAATACTATAAATTATAAACAAACTTATATATTTCCAACAACGAAAAAACTTATCTTTAATATAAAATTAAATATAACACTCAAATCTCACGAGACATTCATAAATCAAAACACCAAAAAAACAAAAGATAGAGGAACAATTAAAATAAAAAATCATAAAACAAGAGAAACCATACGATAGAAGATAGAAGAGTGTGTTTCGCGGCACAGGTGAGAAGAGAGAAAAAGTTAAAAAATGTTAGGGTTTACGAAATCCTCAAAATGCCTTAAAAAGAGATTTTAAAAATAGGGTCAATTTGAAAATTTCCTACTAAAATCAAATAGCGGCTGAAGCGGCCGCTATCCGCTCTATACCGCTATAGCAGCTGAAGCGGCCGCTATTTGATTCCACGCCGCTACGACGATTAGCGTAGCGGTTCATCGCTGCTATGCTACGCGCGGCAGCTATAGTGCCGCTATTGACTGCTATGGTTTTAATTAGAAGATACCACTATGCTTTCGTTTTGCATGTGCTTCCTAAGTTGCTATAGGCTTCTTAGTTTCTGTTTATGTTTTTTGTTTCAAAGGCTTCTTTGTCAGTGTCATCTTAATGGGATTTCCGAGCTAATATATAAATGTTGTGGGCTTTTTTAGTAGTTGTGTGTAACTTTTGTATACATGCACACTCGCACATATTGTCATCCATGTGGCTTAATTTACTCATTCATTGAATGAATATAGTTCTTTCTATAATGGTGGATGCTGAATTGAAATGTTTGAACTTTCAAAGTCTTATTTTATGAATAAGCAACCCAATTGGCTTGGGTTCTTGGTTTGGATGGATAACTAAAATGTTGTAATAATATAATGTCCCGCTTAGTGGGAAAAGGCTTGGTTGTTGATGTTGTCAATATGATATTGGGATTTCTGAGCTGATTTTTAACAGTCTCTTCGTCTTTATAGTATGCATATGAAGCTTTTGCACGTATATAACACACACAGATTGTCATTCATGTAGCGTAGTTTACTCTTATGTTGAATACATACTGTGCTTTCTGACTGCAATTTTTGTTGTATTGAAACTTGTGGAAATAGAAGTTCTTTCTGTAATGGGGGATGCTGAGAATGCCTTACAGTCGTCAAAGAAAAGGGCTGCTGGACGGGAGCTCACCCGAGACACTCCTATTGACGATGAGGAAGATGACGCTGACCTTGAAGCCGGGACTTTCAAGAAAGCCAGTGAGGAGGTTCTTGCAACCAGAAGAATGGTCAAAGTAGCACGTCGCCAACAGAATAAATCTGCTCCAAACCCCTTCGCTGGTATACGCTTGCCTGCCCCTACTGAATCCATTGCCAAGTCTGGTGAAGCTACTACTGAAACGCAGCCAGAGAAAGCTAAAGATGAAGAAACTAAGCAGCCAGAGAGCAAAGCTCCTGAGGAGGAGGACAAATCTACTTCAAATAACGATGTTGCAGACAGAAACAATGCAGGTAAGGAGCTTGCGGAGAAGGAGAGTGACAGTGACAACTCTAAGGTAGATTATGAACAGAGTAAGGATGAAAGTAAGATTGAAAATGAGGATAAGAAGGAAGCTGCTGATAATGAGAGTGCCGGTGAGATCGATAAAGAACCACCTGCAGAAGAAAAAAATACTGAGAACAGTGATAAGAACGGAAATAGTGAAGGCAGGGATAAGGAAGACAAAGTAAGTGAAAGCAAGGATAAGGAAGACAAAGTAAGTGACGAGCCTACTGCTGAAGGTGGCCCTTTCAAATCATTTCAACAGCTTTCGAGTAATCAAAATGCCTTCACTGGTCTTGCTGGGTCTGGATTTTCTTCTTCCTTATTTTCCTTCGGGTCTACAACAAATGATGGGTCTGCATTGGGTAGTGGGTCCGGTTCTATTTTTGGATTGAAACCTGACCAGCCTTTGGGTCTTGGTTTATCTAACGCTGGAAGTTCTGGTTTTGGAACATCAGGAGCATCTGCTGTTTCCAAGACTGAAACACTGCAGGAAGTGGTTGTTGAAACCGGTGAAGAAAACGAGGAAGTGGTTTTTAATGCAGATTCAGTGTTGTTTGAGTTTGCAGACGGAGGTTGGAAGGAACGCGGAAAAGGAGAAGTGAAAGTGAATGTAACTAGTGGAACAGAAAAGAAGGCCAGAGTCCTTATGAGGTCTAAGGGAAATTACAGATTGATTCTAAATGCGCGTCTTTACCCTGAAATGAAGCTCACAAATATGGAGAAAAAGGGTGTTACCTTTGCATGTGCCTCTGAAGGAAAAGACCGTCTTTCAACATTTGCATTGAAGTTCAAAGATGGGTCCATAGTGGAGGATTTCAAGACTGCTATCACAGCACACAAGGGCGAGGCTTCTACAACTGTGAAGACTCCAGAAAACTCTCCCAAGGCTTCTGATGTTTGAGCTATATATCCCACAGTCACCCTTATACTCAATTTTCTCACAAAGTCGGTCTCCTTAGCTGTTGTTTTGTTGTTATTGTGCCTTTGTAAGACAGAGTTAATCACATTTGAGACTTGTTGTACTTTAATTTGAGTCAAACTTGCGGGTGGTAGAGGGTTTTAATGTTCTGGATAAATCTTGGATCTATAATACAAAATATTCGGTCACAAGAACTATTTAGTGTTGTTTATATTTCTGGCATTAAGCATGAGGTAATTAATAAGTTCTTGGATGAACCAACTCCTCAGATGGTTTGACATATTAATGATGATAAGTGCATGTTTGATATCATGGTGGCTTGTCAAAATTACGGTGAGCCATAGTGATTTTGCAATAGTTTTGTAGAATGGTTGTTGTTGTTGTTGTTGTTGTTGTTTGTAGAATGGCAAATCCACTATGATACCAAACAGATATCAAGTGAATCATAGTTTTAATTTTAAATAGATGTCTTATTTATTTTTCAGCACGATGGGTATTGAAGGTATTCAAATAGCAAGTACATGCTTTGTTAAAACATCCCAATTCCCAAATCTAGTATTGACATTTCAAATGATTCAGCAACCTGATTTTTATGGAGCTCTGCAATATCATTGTGGGGTGATTAAAGTTGCTAGTGTAAATGAAGTTTAAAACTGTGGTAAAAAATTGCTAAAAAAACACAAGATGTAGGTGAAATCTGCTACTAGGCTCTTCAAAGCTATTAGAATATAGGAGTTAACTAGAGTTAGTTAAATACGGTTGCAAGTAGTTAGAGTTTGTTTTTAGGAGGTTAGTTAGTTAGTTAAATACTTTTCTTATGAAGTTCATTTCAACTCTTTGATCCCAAGATTCATAACAAAAGGAAGAAGAAAAGAAAATTGTGATAGAGAGATTATGAAAAGGGGGAAGCAGTGACCCACACTCCTTAAAAATCCACTAATTAAGAGGCATCAAGCCTTTGATGATGCATGTCATCATCAAATTTTTTGCAATCCATCTCCAAAATAATGTTGGTAAAACCCACGCTGCAAATCCAGTTGGTAACTTTTGCTTTCAACAACAAAAAAGCAATGATTATCCTTAAAAAATGACAGACAAGTTTTTTCAGAACCACATTAGCTCACACAAAGCTGAACATCTATGTCTACAGCTTAACATCTAAACAAACTGTCTTTAGTATACAATCTATTACTCAACATTTGTCAATTCCAAACCCAACTACTCATCTAAATATTAAACAACAATGATTTACACTTCTCCCCTAACTTTTTCTCCCACTGAAATAAATGTGTCCTCCAACTCATATCAGTCCCATCCTCGCTAACACCCTAACTCCACATTACAAATACATGTGTCTCTAAGACAGAAAAACAACCTTCCAACCCTCCAACAATATCTTTTCCAATCCAATAACAGTTCTTTTTTAAAAAATTTATTTGGACGAATCCATGTATAAATGTATGGTTTGATTATTTTAAAGTGAGAGTTAGTTCACCACAACAACAAAAAATAGTTAGTAAAGTGAGGAAATCAATGGTCGATAATGTAACCACTCGTTATTTGTTCTTCATATGCATATAATGTGGACCGTTAATTTTTTATTCAATGGTTGTTAATACATAGTTTACTTCATAAAATGAATTGTTCATTGTAGAGGAGTCTTTTTGATGCCAGGTTTTCTCAAAAAAAATGTCAATTTTTTTCTTCAATCTTGCTCTTTATTTAAATAAAAATTATTAAATTTTGTATGATTTATCTAATCAAATTCATGGTATTTTTAAATATTCAAGTAAACTTTTACTTTTGAAATTTATTTATTTTTATCTAGAAAAGAGGACAGACATACACATTCATGTCATCTACATGCTAGGGTATGCAAATGATATTTTTTGGTGGTGGTCAGGGTTCGAACCCCTGATCATGCATATATTATGCATTGTTCATACCAACTGAGTTAAACTCTTGAGGACATGATATGCAAATGATAGTACTAATAGTATAACCGCTTAAAATGAAAAACCTTTAGAGTGTGTTTGGATGGGGTAATTGAAATTATTTGAAGAATTTAGAATTCTAGGTAATTCAAATGATTCAATTAAATCGCTTTCATTCATAAATATTATTGTTTGGATGGGGTAATATAAAAAAATTGTCATCATTTTTGGGAAACTTTTATAAATTTTAAATTTTTTTGCCCAAATTTGAAAAATGAAATTAGGGGTCAATTTGAAAATTTCAAAACATTTAGGAGTCAAATTGTAATTTTTGAAAAATTTGAAGGGTCAATTTGCAATTTTTTATAAAATTATTGGGGTCAAATTGAAAATTTTGGAAAATTTGAGGACCAACATGCAAATTTTAAAAAATTATAACAATGAATAATTTTGAAATTCTTAACTTTTAAGTGTCATTTGAAATTCTCTAAATTTAACTTGAACAAAATACTTCATAAATTTCCATCATTTTGAAAATCCTTCAAATTATTATCCAAACAATGAAATTGAACTCAGTATTTGAATTCCCTTAAAACATTACATTCCCTCATCCAAACGCACTCTTAGTGAAAAATATTTCATTTCAATTTTATTCTTTAACAAAACAAAGGGAAGAGACGGAAAAAAAAACGAAGTAATGCACATATCTTCACAATAGGATATTGTTCTTGTTAGAACGAGTCCTAGTGTTTACCTCTTGCAAATGCGGGTATTGAGTGTATAATAGTGAGATCTCGTATCCTAGTAGCTAAATCTTCCTAATATAGTGAAGAGAAATGATATTTGTACAACGATTATTTGACAACTTTTGAAACAATCATTTCTCTCATACTCACATGTTTTTTTATTCTCTCTTATTTTCTTTCTCTCTATTATTTTTGTCCAATAAAAATAGAGAAAAAGTGGTTGTCATAAAGGTTGTACAAGATTTGTTGTACAGATATCACTCTTCTATAATGAATGCTATAGGGTTTTGTTTTGATATGAACCTACCTGGGACTCAAGTTCATAGGAGGAGCATGTCTCAAAGAATAATATTCCGCTCTAGCGTACAATGATTGAGCATGAACTTTCAACTAAGTTTACTGTGGAACATATGTTCCTCGCAAAAAACAAAAGGGTTAATAGGTCTTTACCCCCTTGTAATATAGGTCATTTCCAGTTTTCCCCCCTGTAAAATATTTTTGTTTTGATTTACCCCCCTAATAGGCCAAACAAAAACGAAAATTTCTTGAAAAAAAAAAAAAAAATTGGTTTTTGTTTGACCTATTAGGGAGGTAAATCAAAACAAAAATATTTTACAGGGGGGTAAATCAAAAAAAATATTTTACAGGGGGTAAAGACCTCTTAATCCAAAAAAAAAAATGCACGTCCTTGCAAAGTCCTCGGAAATAGCAACATTAGGGCCTGTTTGAATCACTTTTGGTTTTTAGTTTTTAAAACTTGTTTTATAAACTTATTTTAGAAAACTCTTTTTAAAAAGAAAATAGGAGAAAATGTGTTTGATGATGTAATTTTTCAAAACTGTTTTAGGGATGAGAAAATCCGTTTGATAATGTAATTTTTGAAAATTGTTTTGAAGATGATAAAATTTAGGAAAAATTACACAATTTTTCCCTTAACTTAATTTTAGTTAACACTCTCGTTCTTTATCTTTTTTGTCTCGATTTAATCCGTTATGTTATGAAATGACAATATTTTATCATTTCTTAGGAGATTTTTTCGATGAAATCTGATTTTCTTTGTTTGTATGATGAATATTTGGGTTTGCTTATGAGTTTGATGAATTTTTTTGGACTTTTTGATTATTTTTTTCATAAAAAAGGATGACTATGTTGACATTTTATAACAAAAAAGACTAAATCGGAATAAAAAAAGATAAAGGACGAAAGAGTTACCTAAAATTAACTTAAGGAACGGTTCGTGTAATTTCGCCTAAGATTTATTTGGTAATCAAATTTTTTAAATTTATTTTATTTTATTACATTAAATAATAAAAAAGTAATAGATAGAAATTAATGATTTTTTTAAAAAAATATACAAATTAAGAATAGGGGGACCATAATGCAATTTAGCCAAAACAGAGGGACCAAAATTGCACTCATTTATAAATTTATGATGATACCTTATCTCATTAAATGTGGTACTCTTTAACATATCTTCCTATGTTCAAGGTTGGACATCTAGAGTCGCTTATAATCTTGCTACAGTGTATATATTACATGTTAGTTCGAGTATTTTCTATCATCCACCTTACTGTATTCACTCTCTTATTATGGATGAAATGAATTGAAAAATTATTTCCTAAAAAAAAAATAATAATTTGAAGTCATTTATAAATCAATGTTGAATCGGTATTCTATCAAATATAAGACCAGAACTTCTTTTAACAATAGTGATGCTAATAATTAACTAAATGAGTAGAACTTCTTTTTTGTTGACAACAATGACCATAACTTAGTAATGGCAGGCATTCATTGAGTAAAAATAATACTCCTTCCACTTTCAAACATAAGAAAATATTCTTTTGTTAAGTTCATTGAATAATGAATGTACCTAGTCTTCATTATAAATCAGATACATTAATTATTTAATTAACCTAAAAAAAAGAATATTTTTTTTATATTTGACACCGGATATGTTAACAAAAATTAAAAAAAGAATCTAGAAACTATTGGTTTAATTAATGTGTTCTAATAGTATATAATTATTTTGCACATGTATGCAATAATATTTGTCACAAACAATCACTGTATTGACAATATATAGAATGCATGTAAAAAATAATTGAGTATATTAATTAAATTAAAAAAATGAATTAGAAAAAAGTAAAGAAAATTGTGAACACTTTTTACGTTGAATTGGTCTATGTATGAACTATTTTAGAAAAATTCAAAGTTACAGTTTATTACGCTTTTGCCATTAATGAAAATTGACCATTTTTTCCGTGTTTTTGGTTTTTGAAAATGGAAAAGTGAAAAGCAAAACTACATTTAGCTGTTCTTGTTTTTTGCTTTTGAAAACAGCAAAAGTGAAAACAATGTTGTAAACCTGTCATAACAAACAGGTTTTTTATTTTCAAATTTTTAAAAACTAAAAAACTGTTTTTGAAAAGGAAATCAAACAGGCCCTCATCCTTTTATTTCTTCATCTTTCCTACATTCTTTCTCCATCTTTCCATTCTTCCTTTTCAACAGAGTAGACGAATTTAAGCAAATTCGAAAGGGTGTAGATTATGTTGTCATACCTAATAATTACGACAATTTTTAATTAATTTTTTATGAGAAAGGAATGAAATTACGAAATTAAAGAAGACAAACTAATTCTTTTTACACCATCTTCT
>Ga0315915_1002787_pt1 | contig 22128 bp, 6 predicted proteins | sample MpolbnodulesMG_FD_207738 | JGI IMG/M metagenome (GOLD analysis project Ga0315915, IMG submission 207738) | Medicago polymorpha root nodule microbial communities from Los Angeles, California, United States - branched nodules | ecosystem: Host-associated > Plants > Roots > Nodule | place: USA... | reverse complement strand
TTTTTTAAGGATAAGGTTGGTCATATTCTTTGCTTCATTAGTGATTTTGTTTTGAATTTTTTGTTTTTGGGTAGTTGTAGAATTAATTGTGTTTTGGGATTATTTTATGAGATGAGCTAATTGTTGTGCATTTTATGAAGTGTCAAAGGAAATTTAAGAGATTGTTATTACTCATTATTGTGAAGATTGAAAATTGTTATTAGTGTGGGTGATCGAAAATACCCTGCTTCATAGTATATATGGAAGTTTGATGGGCTTGGTGTGTATTTTGAAATATCATTTGTTACATTGAAACCAACTAGTTTGTGAATCAAACGGTGTTTGAATCAAATGTATTTTGATTTATCTAATTTTGAACTATGTTTATAGGAACTTGGATCAACTTGAGGTGTTATCGAAGTAGCTTAATCAAAGACTGTAAGAGCTGAGGCGTTTTCACAATCCATTGCTGCAACTAGGTAATATTTGAATTAAATGTATTCCTTTTTATTTAGTTGAGTGGTAATGAAATTGGGGCTGAAGAAGTTCTGACAGTAAGCTTAATACACATAATAGCTATTTGATACTGATGTTTTATTCGTTACAATAACAATTAAAGACATTGTGGCATCTATGATAATATTATAGGTGCTATATATGATGATGGTGATGGCATATGATAATATCATGGCATCTGATGTTGATACTGGTGATGGCTGTAATAGGTGCTATTTTTTGTGGTGTTCCTACTATTATTCTGTCCTGTTTTAGCCTCTGTGAGCTGCTGTTTTCGGCTAACTTTGTGATGCTGTTCGGATGCCATTTGACAGGAAAGGTGTTGATAGTATAGGGAGACTGTGTGTGGTGTTTTTCGGCTGGGTTTTTACCTGTTTTCCCCTTCTGTTTTGTGTTTTTGCCATAACTTAATAATGAGAGCCACAAATTTAAACTGTCATAAAATATTGCCACAACAAGCCATCTCCTGAATGTTTAATAAGAAATTTAGATGAAGACTCTATGTTCGATTTGCGTTCCTATGGTATGATTTTTGCCTGATCACGTTGTTGTCTTTGTGATTTTTGATTGTTAATGTTACTTGTTCATGATCATGTGTGACCTTGTTAAATGTATTTTTCTCTATAATTTCTTGATTTGCATGGTTGTTCCTCTGACTTTCGTTGATTAGGAATAAACACAAACATTAAGATGATTGCACTAGTCATTAGTTTGGAAAAGTTGATTATGAAATTAAAGGAGAAGTTGAATGTGGTTGTTTGCTGCTAACTTTTGATAGCTTAACATTGCCTTTGGGGTACACATGTTTATGACTATTTCTTTCCTTGTGTTTTTGTACAGAATCAAACCTTGGATATTTCTTAGACAAATCAACAATTGCTGGTGTACGTGGTTTTTGTGTTTCAGCACTGCTAAAGACTCGAGGAAGTTATTAGAACTTAAGAATTGATTGAGTTTTTTTTTATTTTGTATACCTTCAAGTTATTATAAGGTTAACCTATTGGATGATTGATAATACTTTGGTATTTCGTTAGATACTTATATGTTTTTTATAGAACTATTGATGTTTACAAATTGAATTGTACTCTTGGAATGATTTTTTGAAATTGTTATGATACAATTAAATGTGCATAATATAAGGATATTAAAATCAAAGAAGAATATTGTAAATAACAACATTTGTCGCACATTATTTATTTGTGACTGAAAATTTTATATAAATTTATCCCAACAAATAATTTTAAAAAAATAAAAAATTTAACCCAATCTGGGACGGATTTTAAGTATTTTGTCCCAAATATTGGGACGGAATTTGAGATTTCTGTCGCAATGTTGGGACGGAATTAAATAATGGGATAAAACATTTAATTACATTCCGTTCCAGATTTCGTCCCAAACGTGTGACGGACGATGTAATTCCGTCCCCAAATTATTGCGACAGCAAGAATTGCGACGAAATTATTTTGTTCAAAATTCCGTCCCAGATTTCAACTGGGACGGAAATTTACACTATTGTGCGACGGAAATTTCCGTCCCAAATCAATGTTTTTCTTGTAGTGTTAGTGACATACAAAACTTTAGGTACAACTCAAATAATTTATTATAGGTCAAATTACACCAGGGGTCCTTTAAGTTTCACGTTTGTAACGAATTGATCCTTTAAGTTATTTTTGTAACATATCAGTCCTTTAAGTTGACAAATTGTTTCGACATAGCCTTATGTCAAAAAAACCTGAAAAACTGATGACAAATTTTTTCGAATTTGTTAGTGCATTTCAGTTGAGTTCAATAATGCTGCTATATGAAAATAAATTGAGGAGTTGAGAAAGTCTTTATCAATCAAAATCTTCACTTATGTGGATTAGGAAATAATAAATATAAAAAATAGGGTGAAAAATGGAAAAACGACCTAACAGAGCTACCAAAAGTCATAAACCAAACTTGGAAGTCATAAACCACGTTAAATTGTCATGAAGTGAAGTATCAACTGAAATGCACTAAAAAATTCGAACAATTTGTCATCAGTTTTTAAGATTTCTTTGACGGAAGACTATGTCGAATCAACTTGTCGACTTAAAGGACTGATACGTTAAAAAAATAACTTAACAGACCAATTCGTTACAAACGTGAAACTTAAAGGACTCCTGATGTAATTTGGCATTTATTATATTTATGCGATTTTTGCCTTCTGTGATGGCCGTAGATAGAAGTCGAAAACATGTAGTGACAGTCTGGAGAACTTTCACTGACAGTCAAAAATCATAGAAGGTCACCTTGATAGTAGAAGCGACCGCCACTCAAAGTAATTTCAGCAATTACCTACGGACATGTGACCTCTAGTCCCATATTTTGTGTCTCACTAGAAGTCAATTTACTCTTGTAGTGCATGTGAATATTCTATTATGACATTTATGAATTTTAAAATTCGTACTGGTTAAGTCTTTTGATTTATTTGCGTACATATCTCCTCTACGATATTAGATACTTGGACCATTCTTGAATTGTATACATTTTAATTGAATTATGTTAATCCATGTTCATCATCTTTAATTACATGAAACATTTATTTTTGAAAAGATTAATGACGTGAAACATGTATATAGCATTTATTTCACTATCAAATATAGTTCCTACATTATTGTTGGACCGTCAATATCTTCCTAAGGATCTAGAAGTCCCCCCAAAAGGTCTAAAGACCCTCCTAGAGGCTTCATCACCCTTCTAAAGGGCTCTAAGGCCCAGGGCGCCGCCTAAGCCAGATTCTAGAAGCCTCTAGAGCTCGGCAGAAAAACTTAAGTGCCCTCATTACTTATGGTTTAAGTCATGATAAATCAGGTCCATAGAGGGCTATAAATACCATGCCACGATAAATCAGGCCCATAGTGGGCTATAAATACCACGCTTAATATCAATTATTGCAGTTGGTGCCGTCTGTGGGAACCTCGGTAAACTAACCTAGGCCACACCTCTGAATCGCAATCGCGATTTAGAAAACCATAAGACACGAAATCTAAATTGTATCCTTCATAGGGATTCGGAAACCCTTTTTTTCCCACTACCTCATCGCCACTGTGACGGAATCCTCCAATCATGACGCCGTGGAATTGCCTAAAGATCTCTCAAGCATGGCAGTCGTAGAAAGAAACCGTTCATGATGATATGCCAGAACGTCATCAACACACCCCGAAGTTGTTTTATAAGCAGATTCTAATATTCATGGATGAATTGTCACATAACTGTTTTCTCTTTTTTTAATTTTGTTAATTGTATATATATCATGACGGCTTCTCTTCTCTGTGATAACATAAGTTTCAATATAAAAAAACTTATGCTTTTTTTTTTATACAATTAAGCAAGCATTGAATTCTATCCACTAGACTAGACTACTTGATAAAAAAACAATATGATTTTCTACATTGTTAAAGTTTAGCATTTCTTATATTGTTTATATTTTAAAAAATTTTGGAAAAAAAAAAGACTAGTGCTTTTTAAACGGTTGATATGGTAGCCTCATGATCCTTGTATTTGATAATTGATTATTGCTATCCAAATAGAAGAATTGTTTGATTTTATGTATGGATTAGCTTTAATCAATAATTAAAAGATAAATTAAAATTATTATTTCTTTACTAAAATAACAACATTTATTCATTCAAAATCTTATAATACATTGATGTAGACTTCAAATTTTAACTAGTCTCTATACACAAATTACAAAGAAAGAAAATCAATTACGTTTTGGGCATGATTATTTTTAAGAAATAAAAATTTACTTTTTTGTTGAAAACTAATTAGGACTTGTCCGTGCGTAGCAAGTAGCTATATATTTAATTTCTACGATCCATTCCCTCCTTTATCTTCCGCTGTGTCGTTTTTCTCTCTGCCTTCCTGGAATGATCCTTGATAGTTTGTCTTCTCTCATTGGAGTCTCTATGTGTTTATGATTTGATTGTGTGGAAAATCTCAGTTTTGTAGGTAACCCTCTGCTCACGTCTTTTTTTATTTTATTTTAAAACAAACAAAAAAGATGGGAGAGGTGCAACACAAGGACTTCAAGAGGTCACTTATTGTAGTACTACTTTCGCCCAAACACGTTAATTAACTGCGGAGTTCTGATGGGATCTGGTGCATTAGCGCCTTTGGAATGAAGTAATGATGTATATGGAACATATTCCCTTGTAAAAAATAATAGTAAATCAAATAGTTGTCTGACTATAAATATGGACTGCGTCCTCTCAATCCTGTGTTTCAATCCACAACTCTAACTCCAACATATGCACGCATAAATTCGTTTAATTTTAGAGGTCACATCTGTAAAATTGTTGTCCAAAGTAGTTAATTTTGTTCTAATTGAATCATCTAATTTAAGATCATTTTTGCATCACTTCCAAATAATTATGATTCACTTTGCATACATCTGTAATGTTGAATATTCAATGCTTACCAAAAGTAATATGATAAAATTATTTCTGTTTGCAAATTGCTTTTTATAGCGAAAACTTCACGAGATTTCACGAACCCTTATGTCAATTAATATCTGCCCTAAATTACATCCATGCCCCCCCTTTTTCTGGCCAGGAAACAATTGTATTGGTTGAATGGGTCATCGGGATAAGTTCGGGACAAAATCCTTCTTGACAAATAGCATTGCTCTTTTTGTTTTTCTCTCTTATATATTCATATTTTTTTAGTTTGAATCAAATTCTTCTGACCTCTTTAGCTCTCATATGAAAGAATTTATAAGCTGATCTCACTAAATAAATGCTCGATATGAATCATTGATCCAGACCCAAAAGTCTACACCTTCAGAGAAGATCGAAATATCTAAAGTATGGTGCAACTCTACCAAAAGCATAAGTTCCCACTCAAAAATATCCCCCATATCCACATAAAATCCCAGACCCATACAGATCCCTCTCTCACGATCAAACCAATCACTTTAGCTTCTTTTTGGATAGAAACTTGAAATAGTCTGGAGAAACGAATTCTCTAAAGAATAGCTCCCAACCAAGGATCTGCCCAAAAAATTGTAGATCGACCATCTCCAACCTTCCTGGGATACTATCAGAGGACAAATTAGTAGACTCGGACTGACATGTTCAGAAGTTACTTTCTTAAATATATTCGTTTATGTCTAACATTGTATATTCTCTTTTGTTTACATAGCTTATAGAAAGAAAAAAAAACTTAATTTCCCTTAAAAAGAAAAAACCTAATTTATGTCCTCTTTTCTTTGCACCCTTCATCATTCATTACATTTTAGATGGAGAGACTGATATGGTTATGGCCGATTTTGCTTTATAGAATCAGAAAGAGGTCTAAATAGAACAAATGAGCATCAGATACCTTCATTTGCAATAATTCCATGAAATCATTTCAACTTCTATTTATATTTGATTTTTATATTTATGTCCTCCAAATCAAATTTGCATATTTTCTTATGTTGTGATTGTACCACATGTGACCCAATTTGTGAAATTAGAGATACCTAGCTATCAGCGTATGAAGAGGTAGTTACATGTTTCCCACGAACAACGTCCTCATGCTAGCTACCAGAAGGGAAAAATCTATTATTTTTCTAAAATAAGTTACATGACACCCCACACAACATGCGGGTCTAACTCTAGTATTTTATTATCTTTATGCGATTTTCGCCTACTGCGTGTTGACCGTAGATAGACTCAATCCTATCTGGCACCCTTTCACTTGTGTCATGTATCCACCTGAATCGACTCAATCCTATCTGAATCAATTCAAAACTGTCTCTGACCTTGTGTGAATCGTTTCATTCCCTCTTGAGTCGTATCATCAAACTCTCTGACTCTCTGAATCGATTCAATCATCCATCTGGGCAGCTTGAATTGTTTCATATATCTCTTGACTTGCATCAATCTTCATGTACTCTTCTTTGTCTGGACTTGGCTTTCTTGAAGTCTGAATCGATTCAATCTGTTGTTTTTGTGCGAAAATTGAGTCTTTTCAATTTAAAATGTTCAAGTTTAATTAATCGACCCAAAGTTTAACTGAATTGCAAATGTTAAGACATACCACATAATACTTTTAATGCTCCAATACCTCTTATTTTGGGTCGATTAAATAAACTTGAACATTTTAATATTGGAGGAAATAATTTTGGGAGTGGAGAAGCTCATGATTTGGATTTTCTATCATCATTGACCAATTGTACCCAATTGTCAGTGATCTTTGCTTTTGGCAATAATTTTGGTGGTGTGTTGCCGAATCTTATAGGAAACTTCTCCATCAATCTTTGTTTGCTTCATATGGAGCATAATCAAATATATGGAGTGATACCTGAAACAATTGGGCACCTAATTGGATTAAATGTCTTACAAATTGTACACAATTTGCTTGAGGCAACAATTTCAGATTCCATTGAAAAGCTTCTAGGAGTATTGTACTTGAATTATAGGGACTAAATTTGAAAACTTATGATTTTATAGATACTAAAAACATATTTAACCTTAACTTATATTAAGCAAATGAGATGATTAAATTTTGAATTTTAATCAAAATTTTAAATAGAACATTTCTTTTTAAGGAAAATAGAACCTTTTGAAATGTATTTATGTTAAATGGATTCTGAATATAAACTTAGATATTTTGAATATCAACTTGGAGAAGAAGCTAGGATGGAGGGTGGGCCAATGGATGAGTCAACTAAAAAAGAGGTAGTGGGGTACATCAATAATAAGGTAGTGGTGGGTTGTGTAGGATGGATACAACTCTTTTTCTCAATCTTCCACGGACGATATGATGGTGTGCTTTCCGCCTTCCAGTAATGAGCCTTGACTATTTCACTTGGTCTAGTTGAAGTCTATGATTTGCTATACTTATTACTCCACCCGTCTCACAGTAATTATCTTTTTAGAATTTTTCTATATCTCAAACTAGTTGTGTTTAGAATATTAATATAATATTTATAATTTTTTTCTTTTATTATATCTTTGTTTATTGAATTTCATCAAACTTAACTATTCCACTAACTACAATTAATAATGATATTTTAGTAAATGATAGTAATTTTACCATTAAAATTAGAGTAAATTACACTCCCCTCCTCTAAGAAATACTTAAATTGTTTCTTCAAAAAAAAAAAAACTTAAATTACACTACCCTCCCGTCTTATGTCAAAATATACATTTCTCTCCCCTCCCATATTAATGCGGATCTATTTTATTATAATCAAAATTCGAATCATATTTTTCTCTACGTTTGACATACAATATCGTTAACATTTAGTTTTAAAAAATTATTATAAAATATGATACAGTACAAAATTAATTAATTTTCTAAAATTACCAAACCAATGAATTATGGGTAATAAAAAATGTATTTTATATTCTAAATCATTAACTTAATAATAAAATAATCAAACTGTTTTTATGATTGATATTGAAATTCAAAAGAAATGAATTACTTTTTCTTAAATGATGGATAGAAAATACTAGATATCATAAAAATATTTATTTATGTAAATGTGGAATGAAATATAATTCATAAAAAATTCATAAGGAAGGGGATTGTAATCCAAACATCTCACGGGGGAGGGGAGTATAGTTTAATTTAGGTTTTTACTTTCAAGGAAGGGGAGTCTATCTTATAGCATAAGAGTGTAGAGGAGTGTAATTCAAGTTTCTCTTAAGGGAAATGAGTGTAATTTACTCTTAAAATTAACACAATTAATCATATTCTTAAAAATCGTGCACAAACCTTAATACTATGATTTTGATATTCATAAATATCACATTTACATTATTTAATTTTAAAGACTAATATTTCAAAATGATATAAACTAAATTAGTTTTCATAAACCAAAAATACAAAACAATTACTATATTTTGAGTCGGTGGGAGTATGACTGGAATCTAATTTTTGGAGCGTTAACTATGCTTCCCACGTTTGGACTAAAGCACTTAACTCTTGCACATACTTCTCTTTATATATCTGATCAAATCTCAAAGCTGCATATATGCACTAAAAGGTATTCTTGAGTTATCCGTAATAGAATAGCAAAATGAAATTTTTTATGATGTTTTTTCTCTGCTTTGCTAGCCAGATGTTGGTGCATTTCATGCCCTTGGCAACAGTTGCGCTTTCTTTGAGCTCAAAGACTGATAAGCTGGCTTTGCTTGCTTTGAAGGAAAAGCTAACAAATGGCGTTCCAGATTCTCTTCCATCGTGGAATGAGTCTCTACATTTCTGTGAATGGCAAGGGATTACATGTGGTCGTCGCCACATGAGAGTCTCCGCCTTACATTTGGAAAATCAAACATTGGGTGGCACTCTCGCACCATCAGTGGGAAATCTAACCTTTCTCAAAATTCTCAAACTTAAAAATGTCAACTTGTATGGTGGAATTCCAAAACAAGTTGGTCGATTGAAGCGATTGCAAGTTCTTAACTTAAGAATTAACCATCTTGAAGGAGAGATTCCCATAGAGCTCACTAATTGCACAAATATCAAGGTAATTGATTTTCAACTCAATCATCTGATCAGTGGGAGAGTTCCATCATGGTTTGGATCAATGATGCAACTTACTACCTTGTTTTTAGGTGCCAATAATCTAGTTGGTACTATTCCATCTTCCTTAGGAAATGTTTCATCACTCAAAATGCTTTCATTTCATGAAAATCACTTGGAAGGAAGCATACCTTATTCTTTGGGCAGGTTGTCAGGTTTGACATTTTTGTCTTTAAGTTCAAATAATTTGTCAGGTCAAATCCCTCATTCTCTTTACAACCTATCAAATATTCAAGTTTTTAGTCTTGCGAGAAACAAGTTATTTGGTAGTCTTCCAATAAATTTGAATCTTGCCTTTCCCAATCTTGAACGGTTCATGATAGGAAATAACCAAATAAGTGGAACTTTTCCATTTTCATTACTCAACCTCACTGAATTGCAAGTGTTCGATATATCATATAATAATTTTAATGGGAGAATACCTCTTACTTTGGGTCGATTAAATAAACTTGAGTGGTTTAATATTGGTGATAATGAATTTGGGAGTGGAGGAGTTCACGATTTAGATTTTCTTTCAACGTTAACCAACTGCACTCAATTGTCAAGTATCTACCTTTTTGGCAATAATTTTGGTGGTGTGTTGCCAGATCTTATTGGAAACTTTTCCTCCCAGCTCAGTTTGCTTAATATGGAGTATAATCAAATATATGGAGTGATACCGAAAAGAATTGGACAACTAACCGCTTTATCTGTCTTAGACATTTCTGCTAATTTCCTTGAGGGTACAATTCCAGATTCAATTGGAAAGATTAAAAATGTGGTAATATTCAGCATTAACAATAACAATTTATCTGGCAACATTCCTATAGTCATTGGCAATCTTACTGTGTTGTCTGAACTATCTCTATCTAGCAATAAATTGGAAGGAAGCATTCCATTTACCATAAGAAATTGCACCAAATTGCAGGAATTATATTTTTATAATAACAAATTGAGTGGTGATATACCCAATCAAACATTTGGATATCTAGATGGTTTAATATTTCTATACTTGTTCAACAACTCCTTGACCGGTCCCATTCCTTCAGATTTTGGTAACTTGAAGCATCTTTCACAATTGTATCTAGACTCAAATAAGTTGTCTGGTGAAATTCCAACGGATTTAGCTTCTTGCCTAGCATTGACAGAACTTTGGTTGGGGGGAAACTTCTTCCATGGATCTATACCTTTGTTCTTGGGTTCCTCTTTAAGGTCCCTCGAAAAATTAAACCTTTCTGAAAATAATTTCTCAGGCATTATCCCCTCAGAACTAGAAAATCTAACATTTTTGAATAGTTTAGACTTGTCTTTTAACAATCTCTATGGTGAGGTTCCAAAAGAAGGTGTATTTAATAATGTTTCAGCAATTTTACTAACCGGAAACAAGAACCTTTGTGGAGGAATATCTCAATTGAAGCTTCCTCCATGTTTTAAGGTGCCCTCCAAGAAACATAAAACCCCTCTCAAAAAGAATCTTATCATTGTCAGTGTAGTTGGTGGGGTTTTAATCTCATTCACTGTTTTTATTATTCTCTGTTTTCTCACGAGAAAGTCCAAAAGGCTACCAACTTCACCACCTTTGCAAAATGGGAACTTCAGGGTTACTTATGGCGAGATACATGAAGCCACCAATGGGTTTTCTTCATCCAATTTGCTTGGAACAGGAAGCCTTGGATCTGTTTACAAAGGATCTCTTCCTAACTTTGAAAGACCTATTGTTGTAAAGGTCTTGAATCTTGAAACACGTGGAGCAGCAAAGAGTTTCATGGCGGAATGCAATGCTTTAGGAAAGATAAGGCACCGTAATCTTGTCAAAATTCTAACGTGTTGTTCAAGTGTTGATTATAAAGGTGAAGATTTCAAGGCTATTGTTTTTGAGTTCATGCCTAAGGGGAGTCTAGAAAAGCTTCTGCACGATAACGAAGGGTCTGGAATTCATAATCTCAGCCTCACACAAAGGATTGACATTGCTCTCGACATAGCTCATGCATTGGATTATCTTCACCATGATACAGAGCAAGTGGTAGTTCATTGTGACGTTAAGCCGAGCAATGTTCTTCTTGATGATGACAATGTAGCCCACTTAGGAGACTTTGGCTTAGCTAGGCTCATTCATGGAGCTACAAAACATTCAAGTAAATATCAAGTTATTTCCTCCACAATTAAGGGAACTATAGGATATGTTCCTCCTGGTATGTTCTTTCTATCCCTCTCTTGTTACCATCCTTCATATTTTTTGCAATGATAATTTATTGTTTTTTAGGCAAGATGTTTTCACCTTGTAAATTTCTTAATATCCCATGTTTTATTTTACAAATATTTTCACCAGGTAAATAGTTTGTTGTGATTTATATTAGATATGAACACAATCAAATTAATTACTTTTAAATTGCCTTATTTATGATCGATGAGTTAGAATTTGATATATGTACACATTTGTTTTGTTCATTTTTTTCTTAAACTGTTGATTTTGTTGTTTGAGAAGAGTATGGAGCGGCTGTCCAAGTTTCACCTCATGGAGATATCTACAGCTACGGGATTCTTCTATTAGAAATGCTCACTGGAAAGAGACCAACAAACAGCATGTTTCCTGAAAGTCTAAGTCTACATGCATTCTGTAAGATGAAAATTCCAGAAGGAATCCTGGAGACAGTAGATTCTCAATTGCTTTTGCCATTTGCCGAAGATGAGACTGGGATTGTGGAAAACAAGATTAAGAATTGTTTGGTGATGTTTGCTACAATTGGAGTTGCATGTTCTGAAGAGTTTCCTGCTCATCGAATGCTGATAAAAGATGTTATAGTTAAGTTGAGTGAAATCAAATCAAAGTTTTTATGATAGGAACCATTGCTACTGTGATAAGAAAATAATTGTGGTTATAAGAAAGCTTGACTAGTTTGTAGCCATCGATCAAGTGTGTTTTTGATGTTGTTGCATTTCTTTGAATGATCGTGGTTATAAGAAAATAATTGTTTTTGTGATAAAAATCTGTAATTGTAGTCAGTTGCCTTAAATACATGGTATTGTTTGGAAACATTGTTAGTTATTATGCAAGTAATTGTTTTGTATTTTTGGTTTATGAAAACTAAATTATTTTAAATCATTTTGAATATCAGTAATGAGATATTTATGAATATAAAAATCGTTTTGATATTATCACACTGAAAATCGTTTTCCTCTACATCACCGACTGTGAATTCATCACTGACTGAAAAGCCAAACTATGTGGGACTAGCCTTCAGTCTCTCATGGATTTGTAATAGTTTCACTGTTTCCTTCTATCTTATTCTAATGTACCTTTTCATAAGTATCTTGGCCGTTTGGTCAATATACTTTTTACATCAATAAGAATTTCTCCTATCTCTATGAATGACTTCAATTATATGAACTTCCGTTCGGGTGAACTATCTTTCTGGTTATCTAGGTTTGTCTTTTCACATTCGATAATCGTCATTCGAGTTCTGGCGTATCTTCTTAATATTAACCAATATTCTTACTTATGGCCAGACTAATAAGATCATAAAATCAATGACGTCTTTTCAAAGTGATTGTATTCATGGCCTTTTAAGGGCACTGAACGCGTTGATTCTATCAAAATATTTCTCTCGTGTTTTATGATCAAAACATTTTGACCTAAAAGGTGTTATAGATAATTTGGATGAAATCAAATCAAAGTTTCCATGCTAGGAGATATTGCTAATGTGATAAGAAATCAAATCAAATCAAATCAAAGTTTAACACAAAAGATCTTGGCTAGTGATCAAAACAGAATATGGATAATATAGAAGTTGCCAGTGGATCACCTCTGCCAAGTGTGAAGGTGATTATATTTTATGTTCAATGTTTCCTACTTTGTTAGAAGCATTCTCCCTTTTTTCATAGCTCTTCTCTGTTTCTCTCTGTCCTTTATATGTCCCAAACAGCCTCAACTCAACAACATTAATTAAGCAAAAAAATTCCCAAGGCTTCTATACGTCTATAAGGAAAAAATCAAAATCCTTAAAAATCAAGTGTTTGGCTTTAATAACATTAATTAGGCATTTATACGTCTAAAGTTTTATTATTGAAGTTCTCCAATTATATCATTGCCTTCCTTTATTTCTTCTTGTGTGAAGATTAAGTCTATTTCACAGGCTTCAATTCGCTTAACAGGATTTTCAATTGTTTTGCTTGGACTCTCATCACTGCTTAATGATGTAGCTTTCTACTGGGTAGTTCTTATATTCTTCTTGCAAAGAGGTCCAATTTCTCCTTTAACCGATGAAATAACTGAACCGGATGAATATCCTATCCCTTTTATAGATGAAACCCTTGCAAGTTTCTAGAAACATTGGCCACATTCTTCATATACCTTGGTTCGTATTAAAACGTCATAATTCTAGGTTGCTATTTTCCAGTAAAGTACATCATACACTCCATGGTGCTGTTTTTTCTGATCTTCAGCACATGGCACAATGAAACATGAATCTGCTATCGCCGGGGTTATCTTCATAGTCTTTCCATATCTTACAAAATTTAAAACAGGGAGATATAGCTGAGAATAGAAAAGTGTTTGTGGGACTCAAAATACAATCTTTTCAAAATCAGATGAAAACTGCTACTAGATTGGAAATGATGCAAAGACATTTATTTTTATTTTTTTTTATACTTATTTCTTTTTTATTATTTTCAATCCAATCAAACAACATAATGAAAAAGTTGATCTTTCATTACTTTCATTTTCTCTTCTATTAAATAACAAAATAAGTCACCACAAAAAAAAAATAACAAAGTAAGTTATCTCGTTTTATTTTTGTTTATAATAGTAACCGAATGGTGTATATGAAAGTCAAACTATGTCGATTAATATGGAACAAACGATGTATGTTGAATTGACTTGACTAAAGTAATTGGGTCCTGTCGAGACATTCAAATTCTCTAGTCTTGCTCATTCTGCGCAAATCTGAATTGTTGATCCACAATCTATCTATGTCTCTATCTCTCTTTTCAAAATTACTCTTTATTTATTTATATATTTATTTTACCAACTTCTGTTACAATTCCAACAAATCTTAGTGCACTCATTAAGCTATTGAAAATTATTAACACAACAACAATAAAGTGAATATGAATGAATTCCTCCTAAGACTAATCATTCGAGAGAACGTGTGTTACATTTTTGAGCAAAACAACTTATGAACATATTTTATTTTTATTCAGGTCGAACTTTATAATAATAGGCTCTTTTGCCCAAAGGTTAAGTAATACTAATGAGCAGAGGATGTATGTCCATGCTTATAAATCAACACTTTGCAATAATGCATAATTTCCTCTCCAATGCTAATTTGATGATGACAGCTGTTGCAAGGAACTTGCAGGGAAATTGGTTAGAAAATTCTAAAAAGATGCATTAACATTTTTGTTTCTATATTTTCTTGAGACTTGCAAAACACTCTTTTTTATGTAATTAGATTCAACTTTGATGACACCTTGCATATGTTGAGATATAAATGATAGTGTCTAGATATTTTATTAAAACTAGCGAAAAGACAAACACGTGAGTGTAAATTATTGCGCTAATTGTGTAAATTAAGAACGATATTTTTTTATGAAATTTTGATTTTGATTAAAATTACAAGTTTAGATAGAAAAAAAAAATAAATTTCGTTGTTGAAATTGCAATAATATGGTAATCTCTATTCTCTATTGTGTATGAAATAATAGAGTTTTTTTTTTGAAAGAAAATAATAGAGTTATAGGTCTTCAAAAGAAAAACTCATTGATGCATGTATGAAAATTAGACTTCTCTTTTGTGTGATTATGGATTTTGGATTGTCTCATGACTGGAATCTACTTTTGGTGGGGAACTCTGCACGCGTTTGGATAGAAAAATATATCCTTAACTAGTGAATCGTGATGTCTAATGCGTAGAAACTACTGGGAAAGTAGTAAGTAAATCAAAGACTATAAATTTTGGATTGACTTGACTAATCGATTCATAAGTTTTCAAAATAAAAACTCATTGAAGCTCAAGCATGTTTGAAAATTAGCTTATTTTAAGATGAAGTTATTTATCAAATAAATATAAATAAAGATATTTGTAAATAATTTTTGAGAGGATTAAAAGACTAATTAATCCTCTAAAAAAGACTAATTATTGTTGTACAAAGAGAAAGATTTATTATTTTTTTAAAATAAAGTTGTTATCCATAAATAATTAGGGTATCATTCAAAAAAATAAAAATAAATAATTAGGGTAAAATAAGTTTTTGCACCATCTAAAAATATATTTTATTTTTAGCACCTCCAGAAATTTTCTTCGACTAACGGTCCCTCAAATAATTATCCCTGCTTTTAATTCAACTCATGTGTATCTCTTAAAATTTTGATTTTTTTTTTCAATCATGTCTAGTACATTATAGAAATCTGTTTAATTCATTTTTTTTTTGGGAGAGATCATTCAAAATTATGAATGGTACACCTGAGTTGACTTAAAAACAATGATAAAAAATGTTAATAGGAAATATTTAAAGGACCATTGTTTGAAGGAAATTTTAAAGGTGCTAAAGACTAAATATGATATATTTAAAGGGAATAAAAAAATATTTAACCCTTGTTTTTAATTAGTAGTGTCTTGGAAATGCACATTCTTTAAAAAAAAAAAAATTATCATTAATTATCACTCATTCAGTTTATCCTACAACGCAACGAGTCAATGTTCGAATTCTAATTAAAATAAATATTCATATTTAGTGTTTGACACACCTTAGTTGTTTGTTTTTGTTCCCGGTTTTATTAAACTTGCAATAATAGTTTCCTTTTTAAAATTAGTTTTGAGTAAGACTATGGGACAAATCTCTCATTCATGAAATTTTTAACACTATTTGTCCAAGTGTTCGTGGATGTTTTATTGATTTATATGAGATATTATATTATTTTCTTTTTTTTTTTGGTAAAAATGTTATATTATATTATACTCAAGCAAGCTTACCTCAGTTAATAGAGACAATGCATAATATTTGTAATGTCTGGGGTTCAAACTCCAACCACTATAAAAAAAAAAAATACTCAAGCAATATTATGTTATTATGGATTTTTTTATAAATTTTTTATGGGTTTATTTAGAAACACTAAGGAACTAACTTAAAATAGTGGATAGTTTAGCCAACCACACACACCTCTCTCTATCTTCTCCTTCTTAGCCGTCACCACTTTTCTTTATGATCAATCGAAGAGGAATAATGTAGGGTCAATTTTGATCCAAAATCACCTCTTCGATATGTTTTTCTCTTTTTTAGTTAAATAAGTGATTTCCACACATTTTTAATTTTAATTCGTTTTTGATTTCGTTGTCTTTGCACGACTCTTTTTGTTTTGATTTCTCGTCTTTGTGCAGTGTATTTTTTATTTCATATCTTAGTGCTGTGTTTATTTGATTCAGGTTAAAAGATTAGCTTTGAACAAGTGCGGATTCAGTCAATCAATGACTTTGGTGTCATCAACGTTGCAGATATGGAGACATCAATATTTTGGAGACTTGAATATAGTCATATTTGTAGGCATAGATACACTGTCATTTTATGCTATTAACGTGGATGTTGTGAGTTTGTTCCCGAATTCATTCTTTTTGTTTTTAGTGACTTTGAATTTGTATTGTATCGATGTACCCTATCAATTTAAATGAATGAACATTGTTTATTTTTGTCAAAAAAAATAAAATAATGGATAGTTTATATTTTTTTTTTATCAAATCACTAAAATATAAAAAGACATGAGATGCCTAAACCAATACAGTTGAGTCACAAAGTGGATGACGTATGAAAAGAAAAACTAGATCTATCCCTAGAAAGGATATGTCCTAAGGAAAGAGGTGTCAAAGACAACATTGTACATAAAATCTAGTCAAATTATGGTCATTCTTGACCATAACAGCTGCTACAAGACTATCCTCTCTATGAAAAATTGAACAAAAGTGTTGATATTCCTAACTATTCTTTTGCAATTGAACCAACTATTTTGTATCTGTCAAAGCAGCTTTCGAGGTACCCTTTTGAACACGGGTCCTAATTACAGCTGAGTTAAAGCTAACATGCTGTACTTTGTTCACTTGGCCATTGTACCATATAACACTGCTGTTATTTTTATGAAAATGAGTAGTTATATATATATTTTTTATTTTATTTTTTTAAATTTACGATAAGTAGTAGAGTCCATCTTTAAAACGGATCCATATATGACTCTAAATTTGTTTATTTAATATTAAGAAATACAAAAATTAAACTAAATGCGATGTATTTTAGATATACTGGTTTTTTTTTTATATACAAGTATTAAATATGAGAGTAGTAGTTAATATTTATTTATATTTAAAGAGCTAGGTAAATTTTTATTATAATACAGTGTTTCGAAGTGAATAATTAAGATGCGTCCGTATGGAGCAAGTAGCTACATTTTCTTCGAGTATGATACTTGTTAAGCCTATATTTCCTTTGGATATTAGGCATGTGCTCTTAGATTCAAACTTCTTTGCATCCATTGTCCATGAAAAATAATATGATACCTATTTTTATTTATTTTTAAAGATAATATGATACATATTGAACACCTCCATTTTTCCACAATTTATTCAACACCATTTTTTCTTTATCTCTATTTCTGTCACATCACTCATTCTATTTCTTTCTATCTAAAAGTGTAGAGCAGTGTTTGGTTGTCCATATGATATTCTCCATTTCCTTTCTACCATCTACTCTTTTTCTCAATTTTCCACTGTCGATATTATGTTGTGCTTTCTGCATTTGTGGAATTTAATGTTTGGAGTGATAATTCTGCTTGCCACGTTTGGAATAAAATATATCCCATTTGTATGATTTGAATTCCTTAACTGATCATGTCCTTTATCAGAATAAATTAATGCAACCATAAAGCACTTAACTCTTGCACATTCTTCTCTTTATATATCTGATCAAATCTCAAAGCTACATATATGCACCAGAAGGCATTCTTTAGTTACCCATAATAATACATATTCCCAATAGCAAAATGAAATTTTTTACGATGTTTCTTCTCTGCTTTGCTAGTCAAATGTTGGCGTATTTCATGCCAATAGCAACAATTGCACTTTCTTTGAGTTCAAAGACTGATAAGCTGGCTTTGCTTGCATTGAAGGAAAAGCTTACAAATGGTGTACCTGATTCTCTTCCATCATGGAATGAGTCTTTACATTTCTGTGAATGGCAGGGGATTACATGTGGTCGTCGTCACATGAGAGTCTCTGCCTTGCGTTTGGAAAATCAAACATTGGGTGGCACTCTTGGACCATCATTGGGAAATCTAACATTTCTTAAAATTCTAAAACTTAGAAAGGTCAACTTGTATGGTGGAATTCCAAAACAAGTTGGTTGTTTGAAGCGATTGCAAGTTCTTCACTTAGACCAAAACCATCTTCAAGGAGAGATTCCCATAGAGCTCTCTAATTGCTCTAATATCAAGGTAATTAATTTTGCACTCAATCGACTGATCACCGGAAGAATTCCCACATGGTTTGGATCAATGATGCAACTTACTGAATTGTATTTAGGTGCCAATGATCTAGTTGGTACTATTCCATCTTTCCTAGAAAATGTTTCATCACTCCAATTGCTAGCACTTCCAGAAAATCACTTTGAAGGAAGCATACCGTATTCTTTGGGTAGGTTGTCAAGTTTGACATATCTGTCTCTGAGTTCAAATAATTTGTCAGGTGAAATCCCTCATTCTCTTTACAACTTATCAAATATTCAAATTTTTGATCTTGCGGGAAACAAGTTATTTGGTGGTCTTCCTACAAATCTGAATCTTGCTTTTCCCAATCTTGAAATATTTTATGTAGGAGGGAACCAAATAAGTGGAACGTTTCCATCTTCAATATCTAACCTCACTGGATTGCGAAACTTTGATATATCAGAAAATACTTTTAACGCGTCAATACCTCTTACTTTGGGTCGATTGAATAAACTTGAGTGGTTTGGAATTGGAGAAAATAATTTTGGAAGTGGAGGAGCTCATGATTTGGATTTTCTTTCATCGTTAACCAACTGTACCCAATTGTTGGCGATCTATGCTTCTAGCAATAATTTCGGTGGCGTGTTGCCGAATCTTATAGGAAACTTTTCCACTCATCTTCATTTGATTTATATGGATAATAATCAAATATATGGAGTGATACCGGAAAGAATTGAACAACTAATCGGTTTAATTCACTTAGCCATTGGATACAATTTCTTTGAGGGAACAATTCCAGATTCAATTGGAAAGCTTAAAAATTTAGGAATATTGGGATTGGATGGTAACAAATTATCAGGTAACATTCCAATAGTCATTGGCAATCTTACTTTGTTGTCTGAACTAGGTCTATCTAGTAATAAATTTGAAGGAAGCATTCCATTTACCATAAGAAATTGCACCCAAATGCAGTTATTAAACTTTTCTAGTAACAAATTGAGTGGTGATATGCCCAATCAAACATTTGGATATCTAAAGGGTTTAATATTTCTTTACTTGAACAACAACTCCTTGACTGGTCCCATTCCTTCAGATTTTGGCAACTTGAAGCAACTTTCTCATTTGAATCTAAGTTTGAATAAGTTGTCTGGTGAAATTCCAAAGGATTTAGCTTCTTGCCTAGCATTGACAAAACTTGAGTTGGGGAAAAACTTCTTCCTTGGAGCTATACCTTTGTTCTTGGGTTCCTCTTTAAGGTCCCTTGAAATATTAGACCTTTCTGAAAATAACTTTTCGAGCATAATCCCCTTTGAACTAGAGAATCAAACATTTTTGAATACTTTAGACTTGTCTTTTAACAATCTTTATGGTGAGGTTCCCACAAGAGGTGTCTTTAGCAATGTTTCAGCAATTTCAATAACTGGAAACAAGAACCTTTGTGGAGGAATACCTCAATTGAAGCTTCCTCCATGTTTTCAGGTGCCCAAGAAACACAAAAAATCTCTCAAAAAGAAACTTGTGATCAGTGGTGTACTTGGTGGCGTTTTAATCTCTTTCATAGCTTTTCTAATTGTTCATTTTCTCACAAGAAAGTCCAAAAGGTTACCATCTTCACCATCTTTGCAAAATGAGAAATTGAGGGTTACTTATGGAGAGCTACATGAAGCAACCAATGGGTTTTCTTCTTCCAATTTGGTAGGAACAGGAAGCTTTGGCTCTGTTTACAAAGGATCTCTTCCTAACTTTGAGAGACCTATTGTTGTAAAGGTGTTGAATCTTGAAACACGTGGAGCAGCAAAGAGTTTCATGGCGGAATGCAATGCTTTAGGAATGATAAAGCACCGTAATCTTGTCAAAATCCTAACTTGTTGTTCAAGTGTTGATTATAATGGTGAAGATTTCAAGGCTATTGTTTTTGAGTTCATGCCTAATGGGAGTCTAGAAAATCTGTTGCACGATAATGACGGCTCTGGAAATCATAGTCTCAGCCTCACACAAAGGATAGACATTGCTCTTGATGTGGCTCATGCACTTGATTATCTTCACAATGATACAGAGCAAGCCGTAGTTCACTGTGATGTTAAGCCAAGCAACGTTCTTCTTGATGATGATATTGTAGCCCACTTGGGAGACTTTGGGTTGGCTAGGCTCATTCTTGGAACCAGAGACCATTCAAGTAAAGATCAAGTTATTTCCTCTACTATTAAAGGAACTATAGGATATATTCCTCCTGGTAAAGTTCTTAATTTCTATTCCTTACTTGTTATTACCCTTAAGAAATTAGCAGTAGTAATTTATCATAACTTATTATCAGATATGACCCTCAATGTTTTACGATCGATGTGTTTAAATTTGATATATACTGTATACCCTGTTATATTTTTCCTAAATAGTTGTTGTTGTTGTTTGAAAAGAGTACGGAGAAGGTGTTCCAGTATCACCACAGGGAGATATCTACAGCTTTGGGATTCTTCTACTAGAGATGTTCACTGGAAAGAGACCAACAAATAACATGTTTTCTGAAAGTCTAAGTCTGCATGAATTCTGCAAAATGAAAATTCCAGAAGGAATCCTTGAGATAGTAGATTCACAATTGCTTTTGCCATTTGCTGAAGATGAGACGGGGATTGTGGAAAACAAGATTAGGAATTGTTTGGTGATGTTTGCTAGAATCGGAGTTGCATGTTCTGAAGAGTTTCCTGCTCATCGAATGTTGATAAAAGATGTTATCGTTAAGTTGCTTGAAATAAAAAAGAAGTTGCCTTGCTAGAAGCTATTACTACTGTACGATAAGAAAATAATTGTGTTTAATACTAGAGAGCTTGACTTGTCTTGTATCCACGAAGTGTGTTTTCTTGTTGTTGTGTTACTTCGAATTATAATTTCTATGTATTGGTATAATAATTTGTGTTTGTAGTCAGTGTATTGAATGCATGGTGTTGTTTGGAAATATTGTTAGTTAATATGAAGTAATTTTGGTTTTAGTTTCTAAAGTTATTTTGATGTCTTGCACGTTTGTCATAATAGCTATACTTGGGTAGAAATCTATTCAAACAATTTTAGATAACTTACTCGCAGGTATGTAAACAATTTTATATGCTTCTTGTCACGACCCAAAACACTAATCGTGACCGGCGCACGAACTAGAACATTCTAGCCCGGCAAGCCTATTGATTCAACTTGACAAACTATAAAATAAAAACAATTCCAATTTGGTTTTCACTTCAATAAAAATATTTACTAAAATTTCGACGGAGTTTCCCCTATAAATTCGACATTTCCAAGATATGAATCCTGTTTTTTTTTTAAAACCTGTTTCATCATCCAGTATCTCCAATAACATTTTTCTCATACTTGTACAACTCAGAATAACACATCCTAGACTACCAAATAGCTGCAGATACATCAATGGACTCTGAAATATAAATATAGAAAGAGAAGCCAACCAAGAGAGCCTACCAAAAGTGACACTGCGAAAACTTTGAATCTACTAGTAGCTTTCTACTTAGTTGCTTAGGAATCTGGAAAAAAAATAGAAAATAAAAGAGTAAGTCACGAGGACTTAGTGAGAGACAACAACCACTACCAACTAGAAGGGAAACACACGAGGGCACGATTATTTACTTTTCTCAAAATCTAATGTCAATTTAC
>Ga0315915_1002785_pt1 | contig 22129 bp, 12 predicted proteins | sample MpolbnodulesMG_FD_207738 | JGI IMG/M metagenome (GOLD analysis project Ga0315915, IMG submission 207738) | Medicago polymorpha root nodule microbial communities from Los Angeles, California, United States - branched nodules | ecosystem: Host-associated > Plants > Roots > Nodule | place: USA... | reverse complement strand
TTATATTTTTTTTAACAACTTTTATTATTATATTATCTATAACTCTTATTTGTTACATCTAAAATCACTTCTACTACTACTTTGTTGATGTCAACGACCTTATTATTATTATTATTATCTTATTTTAGTTCAACTTATTATTGCTTGTTGATCCTTTTTTTTTAATGTTAATTCACCAGTTCATGTCTTGTTGTGGAAAATATATCAGTCAGTTTGAGATAAAATAAGCAGCTTAGATGTGTGTTTGTTATTGGTTGGTCTCTGAAATTGTAAAATCAAGTAGTTTCTTTTATTTAATTAAGTTTAAGGGTAAAACAGTAAAATAATTTTAAAATTCTTCCCCCTTCCCTTGCGAACCAAACACGTTTTTAATTAAAATATCTCTCCTCCGTTAAAATCCCTCCCCTTCCCTCCCCTCCTAATTCTCGAACCAAACGGACCCTAACCGGTGCCACGAAACCAATCATCTAATCTAAATAAATAAATATTACTCCATATTTTAAAATTCCAATAATAAAAAAAAAGAATGGTTGACCTCATATGACTATGTTTGTTCGTTGTTGGGTATAAATAGAGAAAGGTAAGTAACAAAACGAAGGAATAAAGGTACAAACGACGGGAAAGTATAGAGATAGATAATATAAATTTAATCGCCGGAAAAAAGAAAAGATTTTCCGACGAATATGAAGGGTAATTATCGGCGGAAGAGAACGTTGCGATTGGTGAAGTACGAGGAATTGCCGGAATATCTAAAAGACAACGAGTTCATATTGGATTATTACCGGTCGGAATGGTCGGTTAAGGATGCTTTGTTCAGCGTTTTCGCGTGGCACAACGAAACGCTAAATGTTTGGACGTCAGTGTCTTTCTGTTAAAGTTTTAGCAATAACTGTGTTGTTGTTTTTGTTTGACATCGTTGTTGTTGTTGTACAGTCATTTGGGAGGCTTTTTTATATTTGCAGCGATGGCGGCGACGGAAGCAGGAGGAGGAGGAGGAGGTTTTCTGTCTAATATCTACAGGTATTGATTAAATTGTTGTTTATGTTTCCTTCTTATTTTTGACAAATGCTAACATGTCCGGACAACGGTTAACTATGACATTAAAATTTGTACTCTTCAAAAATCTAAAAAATGTTAATTTAATTTTTGATGAGCTTCTTTAACGGGGCATGAGTTAGCATGACCGGTAATAATTTTAAGGATGGTTTTGGGTTTGATTTTGGGGGTTTGTTGGTGTGTGGTGTGGGAGCAGAGTTGGGGCGACGGGGTCGTTGAAGACGGGGAAACAGATCAACGGTTCTCATTCTGAAAACAAAGTTTTCCAGGTTTGCTTTCTTAATCATTATTTATTCTCCTATTTATTAGAAATTTATAATTTCGTATTGGTTTAAGAACAAAATTGAGAGTTTAACTAGAGTCTAACTAAGATTAATACTACTAGTATATTATAATAACATTTTTAAAATATTAATAATTACTACTAACCATACCACTAAATTAGTCTCTTAACTTTGTAAACAACTCTTAAATTAGTTCATAACTCTTTTAATATTTTAAATTAATCACTGTCATTGTAAAAAAAAATCAATTAAGTCTCTAGTCATGTGACAAAACTATAAAGATATGACCTAATTGATAAAATTTTGATGAAGACGGGAATTGGTTTGAAATATTAATAAAGCCATATACTAATTTAAGAATAGATTACAAAGATAGGAACCAATTTCGTAGTTTACTCAATTACTGTTGTTTGATCCCGTTAACATAATTCAGTTGGCACTTGGTAGAGACAATAAATTGAAATAAGTAATAATGTAGAGGTCATGTTCAAACATCGGATCCTCTACTTATTCACCTCAAATGTGAAACTCCTACGATTATGTTTAACCAGACCAAGCAAAAAATATGTAATATTAGTATCGTTATCCATTTTTCTTAAAGGTCAAAATAAAATATATTAACCAAATCAAGTAAGTCTTTCCAGCACAAACCATGCAAGAAAAGACTTGAAAAAAGTTACAAAATTACAAGACAAAGTCCAATATAAACAAGGAAAACAAAAAGAGAAACAAGTTAGGAAATATATTGCAAGCAACGAAGAGATTAAGCTTTCAATATTGGTAATCGAAATCCAAAGTGATGTATACTTACCAATAAGATTGCAACTTGATTTTGCTACATAAAGATTGCTATCGTTCCTCCTTATACTCAAAAGTACGTACAGATGTTCCTTTTTTTCTTCCAAATAATCTACACTCAAGATAACCAAATAATATTTGAGGCAAATCAAATTTACTTCGAAAAACCTCATAAACCACCAAAATGTACTAGGTGATCTGATAAAGGAGTACTATGAGAAATTGTAACAAAGTCTAATCAATGTGAAACTAAGTACCCGTTTCTGCCAAAATTAGCAAATAAGTGATCAATATCTTCATTCATACCAGAATCTCCCGTGCACAATTGATCATTATGATGTTTTTTTACAGAATCATTATGATATTTATAGTTTTTGTAAAATTTAAGGTTAAATATGTTTTTAGTTCCTACAAAATTAGTGTAATTTAGTGTAATTATTATGGTATTTTTTAACAGTCGAAAAGTTTAGGATTAAATGTTTTTAATCCCTGCAAAATTATAAACTTTTAAGTTAAGTTCCTAAATAAATTTATTCACTTTTAGTTCTTATTTGTATTTTACGTAAACTGTAATATCTATTTTGCAAAATTTATAAAAGTATTATATTTTTAATAATGTTTTCAAAACAGAGAACTCTTCTTTCAAACTACAGCATTTGTACCATCATCAAAATTTTAAAGTTAAAAATTTGTGATTTTGTAGAATTCAAAACATAAGTTTATTATAGTTTTGGAAAGTGTATTTGGCTCGGGAAGGTAAGCTACGAAAATGTTGGCCTATCCAGGATAAGTGGGTCAACTTAGCACATCTCCCCATGTAGTCTCTGTCCTTCCCGTGATTCAAAGTTTGAGTTGAGTGAGACTTGAGATTACCTTTTTCTTTGAGAAATGCTAACGTATATCAACAATATATGATATTTTTTTTGGTATTAATAAAGTATTTTTTTGGGAAGGAGTTAATAAAATTTACAATGATATTAAATTTGTTTGTAGTTACTATTAATTTTACAATTTTATCCTATAAGATAGAGTTAGTTTATGTTTTTAATATAGTATTTATTGTTGATTGATGAAAACAATCTAAAATAAATAGAAATGGGTAAAGAAGTAATTAATGCATTTGGAAATACCAAAAAAGTCATAAAAATGGACAAAAAAAAATTCAAAAGAATTTTATAATTAGAGACGGAGGTAGTACTTTTGATCAATTAATGATCTCACCATTTTTTGATGAAAACTTGCTTATTTTGAATGTTTAACCAAAACACTTAAACACTCTTTATCATTATCCTTTAATAAATTGACAACACAAATTTTTTAGTTAGAATTACGTCCAGACAAGAAGTTAGAATTACTTACCCGACAAAACTTGGAGACATCTGTGCATAATAGAATAGAATCTATTGGTACTTTATTGATAAAAAAAAGAATCTATTGGTATTCTTTTTCCATTAAAATAAAACATGGATATAAAGAGTTGGTTTGGTTGTCTTTTGGTTACAGTTTGGTTGTGATAAGCATAAACAATTTTTACACAACAGTAATTAAATTTTATGTTTACAGTTTAATAAATGTTTCTTTTTTCGAGGCATTTAGTATATGTTTGAATCCAGGTCAGGTTTTCTTTTGAAGAAGTAAAGATAAAATTTATTAGATTAAAAATAAAACATCTTAAAGCACAAGATGTACTATAAGAATGTCAAAATACAGGGCAAGATCAAAGATTGAAAAGGACAAAACCCCACTAAGCACCAAAAACAACAACCAGGATGCCAAATAACTCTAAAAGTGATAAAAAAAAATCAAGCACCAAGATAACAACTAAAAGCCACCTAGACAAAACCAAGACAAAAGCTTTAACACTAAAGAGTGAAAGCTCCAAAGTAAAAAAGTAAAAAAAAAGCTAAAACTACACCAAAGTGAACTTTTCGAGTGTATTGATCACAAACAAATGACCAAAGATCAGAAAGAAAGAGGTACCCTAGGATCTTACTCCAAGCCACTAATGAGTTACTGGAAGACCGTAGACAATGCAAAAAACATCAACTATTACTCTGGAACCAAACGGACTAGGATTTTGAGATACAACCAAGGAATCTCTCAAAACGCGATCCGATAACACACAACTAAAGAGCACTTGATTCCACTATATATGAAAGGATTACCACGGCTTGTATTTCTAAATCATTTGTGCGCCTTAGATCAGCTCAAATATTTCCTCAAATCAATGCACCTTGCTGCCAATAATTCCACTCTTGAGGCTAAAGCTTTTCCCCAAAGTTTCCCGAGATTGCAATAGTTGAAGATTTAACACATAATGATGAAAACAACATAGAGATGCTGCTGCCATTTAAGAGAATAGCTGAACAACTCAACCTCCCCTGACAAAGAAATCTTTTCTCAATTAAGGAATTCTACTGTTGTGATACCACCAATATTGCTGCCAGCACCTTGCTATATATGCAATCAAACTGAGATGAAAGAAAATCCATGTTGCGCTACATAATATGCCTGCTCCTGTTACAGAAAAAACACTCTCAAATGCCAAAAATATTAGAACTGCTAAAGTCAAAGCCTCCTCTTCTTGCTGTCAACTTGAACTGATTTAATAATAACCACATTTAGCTCCTTAAAACCAAAAGCACCAGACACTATGAGAACGTCCCCTCTACAGTAGGCAGGCCGAAACACCACAGACAGACCCCCTCCTCAGACTATGAATCAAAAAACTGCCAAACTGCCGCAACTTTGGATTTTTCAGACACAACGGATTTAGACTGGATGTTACCGAGACACGCTCTAGGATTTAAACACCAGAGAGTAATGTTATAGTCAAGGATATTTGATTTTATATGAATCCGGGTCTAGTTGATCAAACGTGCGGTAGAAAGCCACGGCAACGTCATGCGGTTTCAAACTCACACCTAAATAGATGCTTAATAAATGCTTCTCTTTTTCCCTAAAAAAATGTTTCTGTTTATTTATCGTTTAAAATTAAATTATGTTAATTATACCTTTATGGATATAGTGAGAGAATATATAGATGAGTATATTTAATTTTTTTTACTTATTAAAATTAATTTTGAATTTTGGAAAATAACTTTAAAAAACAAGTATGTATTATTGAACCAATCAATCATTTGTTTAGTTTCAGGATTCACATTTGAGACAGATTTTGGAAGTATCCATTTTTGATAGGGTGAGAGAATATGGAACAGAAACAATTCCAAGATGGCCATGGTTCATTTTCTTAGGTGGAGGAATGTGTTGCTTACTTTGCAGTTCGGTTTCCCATCTTCTTGCTTGCCACTCCAAACGCTTTAACCTGTTTTTTTGGCGTCTAGATTATGCTGGAATATCAATTATGATAATATGCTCTTTCTATGCTCCAATTTACTATGTGTTTTTCTGCAATCCTTACGCAAGGTTACTCTATTTGACATCAATATCGGTCCTCGGAGTAATGGCAATAATCACCCTTCTTTCTCCATCACTTTCATCACCTCGATTTCGAACCTTTAGAGCATCTTTATTCCTTTCAATGGGTTTTTCAGGTATTATTCCGGCGGTTCATGCTCTCGTAAGCAATTGGGGAAACTCACATATTGCAGTTGCAATTGGATATGAGCTCTTAATGGGCATTCTATATGCAACAGGTGCTGTGTTTTATGTTACTAGAATACCAGAGAGATGGAAGCCTGGAGCATTTGATATTGCAGGACATAGTCATCAGATTTTTCATATTTTTGTTGTCCTTGGGGCACTTGCACATGCCACTGCCACACTTGTCATAATCGATTTTCGAAGGGGATCACCCACATGTGCATTTTACTAGTTTAATTACTTGTGTATTGCATTATGTATCATTATTATTTGAAGAAAGGCTAACTGGTTTAATTAGCAACCAAACCCTACCAATGGATTGTTGTAATGCAGGTTGTCGTAATATGCAGTATTTCTAGCTCTTTTAGCTTGCAAGTTAAAGTAGACAAAAACGAACAACAATTTAGAGTATTTCCAGTATTTTGTTTTTCATTCATAAAATCACTTTTCCTTGAAATCCTGAGTTGCTTTTAAAAAAATAAACTTTACATTGTGTAAAATTTATAGGAAATTTTAAATATGGGAGATTTTTGGATTCCAAACCACTCGATTTTAACTATGTTAGAAAATTTAATTAAAACATTTTTCAAAATTAAAGCTTCCACATATATTCATTTTGTAAATATTATATTTGACATGACAATCAAAGATTCTCAAATTAAAATATCTGGGAGACATAAAAAACCAATATCTTGTTCTCCTAGTGTAGCTCACTTAATGTTGGAACCTTGGATTTCTCACTTTTTCACATTTAAATTGTGTAAATCTAGTCACTATGTTATTTGACAAAAAAAAAAAGTTTCATTACTAAAGACACTAGAAATGCATGCAGCCTCGTATAATTCAATTAATAGAAACATTGCAATACAATCAGGTTTGAATCTCGAATTTACCACTTATTTACCTCAAGAGTGAATTTTTAACCACTAGGTTACTTTGAAAAAAAGCACTATTTATACAGCTAAACTAGTAGGAAATGTGCAATTTCACACTATTTAAGAAGGAAAAAAATTTAAAACTATATCCATACGCATGAGCCATGAATCTAACCTCTGACCACATGCTTAAGGGTCTCAAGTCCCTTGTCATTTGAACCAATTCATTGTTGGTATTCAGTCATTCTTTTACATATAAATATATGATACTTGTTGTGCTCAATATACATATAAATATTTCCCTCCTTTCAAATTTACGACATCAAGTCCAACATTTTGAATGTTGAGCATGTTATTCATCATATGGAAAGTACAATTTTAAAATATCAATTACAACAATTTTGTAAAGACAAAGATAAGACATTATTTATCTTGCATCCTAGTTATCAGCCGTAATCAGAGTATCATAACAAAAAAAGCTAAACATGGAAAAAAATACAACAGATCAAAACAATTTAACACATTGCTAAGTAACTTACTCAGAGTCTTCTGTGGTCATGTCACTTTCTTCACAAAAACAGGCCTTAAACTTGAACCTCCCTCAATCAATATATGGATGAGACTTCCACATTTCATTATTAGTAATCAGTTCTACCATGAATAATTCGGGTCAACGAGATCCTCAATCTAGTCAATCTCTTGCATCACATTTTGTTATCTTGACACCTTTGCAACAAAAAGTCTTTCTTGATTACCAAGAAAAGCTCCAACATTCATTAACCAATTACCCCATTCGTATCAACTTCATTGTCACTGTAATCTCCCCAACATTTGTCTGGCTTTACCTTATCTACTGCGTCTTTGCTGGCTGCTTCATCCTCAATTGGGTGGCTAAGGTATATATCCTTTTCTTCTTGTCTAGGACAACAATTTTCATTGCTCGGAGGTGGGTCTTGTTGAGGAACTGGTTGCTTTTCACTATTGACTTGTATTGAGAGAGCTTCTGTAACTTGGTCATCTACAACTTTTTTATTTTGAAGAATAATTTCAACTTGTGCTGAATCATTTGAACATGGAGATGTTGCAAACTCATTTTGATTCACTGGGGTATCGTTTAGTGAATTAGGAGGAATATTATCATTAGGAGAGACTGGAGGAGAACTGTTAGGAGATACTAGAATGCTATTTGGAGAAGCCATATATTCATTAGGAGGTACCCAAGTTTGTCCAGGTACAAACTCTGTGGCATGTGGGTTCATTATTGTTGGAGGGCTGTTAGGGTTGCCATCACTAGAGGGAAATACATTTTTATTTCGTGGAACTCGGTTCCCATAATGTCTATTATAGCCACCAGAAATTCGTGGACCGTATGGAACCCTAGATGTTGCTGACTGATGTAAAGATCTCCGTGGAAGCAAAGGAGAAATATTTACCGGTGGGGGCAATATGCCTACATGATCATTGAAACCTGGAACCGGAACAGAGCCAAAAATTGGAATTGTGGATGGATTAAATGGTGGTGCAGAAGCTGAAAGTTTCTTGGTTGGTTCTTTTCCGGTTTCTATTTCTTCTTTCTTTTCTCCATCAGATGGTTGGGGAAAGTCAAGTTGTTTCTCATCTCCCTCAGTAACCATATCTTTTGATAAAGAGACATCATTTCCATCTAACTGTGTTTTACTTTCAACTGAAATGATTAAAGTTGTATGTGCATCTATCTCTGATGAACCATTGGAGGTAGCATTGGTCCCACTGTTCAAACAATCAGATTTCTCAACCTCAATAACTGTGATGTTTCCAACTTCAACATTCCTCTCTACCACACCATCATTGTTGGCTTCCCGGGGTTTTCTGACCTCATTTCTTTTTAATGTTTTGGTATTATTTGTCACCGCAACAACTTCCGTCTCTTTTTCTTCAACATAGAAAGATTCTTGCGGTTTCTCATCAATTGAATCATGAACCTTATCTTCGATATCATTTGAGCTTGCCACATTACCATGAATCTCATTTGTTGCAATTATTATGGGGCTCACCTCGGAGTTTCGTTCATTGAGATTTCCTTTCGATGGATGTTCAGCTACAGCCTTAACGATTGTTCCAGGGGGGGCTAAGGCAACTTCTTTGTAAGAAAAAAGTTTACTTGTTGACTGAAGAGCGACGCCACCACTAACAAGAGCTGGTTTAGCAATTTGATCACTTAGAGCTGGGCTGGCTGGAGCTGACTTTGTGTCTGCTAACTTCTCTACTCCTGCAGTAGGGGTGTTAGAGTTATTCAGCTTAGGACTGAAGCTTGAGCTTTTGACAAACTTTTTTGAAACAGGAAGGGAGGACCCCACACTAGTCTCATTTAAATTCGATCTTGGAGAAGAAAAGTTTGCGGGCTTTCCTCGATATCTTGGTGATTGCGAAGCACTCATGAAGTTGGTGTTCAGTTTTGCTAGGGTCGGTCTCCTTGATGAAGATGACTTGCGCCCAATGAGCGAACGACCTTTGGGAACAGCTTCCTGCCATCCTTCATCTGAAATGTCATCCTGTGCTAGTTTATTACTTTCATTGAACATTGTTTGATCTATGTCAGTGGACTCAACTTTATCAATCTTTTGTTCTTGAAATTGAGCTTCAGATTTGTTTTCTTTATCACTTGAAGTCTCTGTAATTGAATAATCTTGAGACATGTCTTCCTCCTTGTGATTTTCATCTGTAGCTGTATCCCAATTTTGGCCTGGTTTTTCTTTTAACTGTAACAATAAATATAATTGAGTCTCTTTTAGTAAAAGATGGTAAAAGAATATTACAAGTAATAAAGAAAATATGAGCACGAAGAGAAATATCCTGGATAAAATAAGTTATTTATTACCTTGGCACGAGCCTTCTTTTGTGCTTCTCTTGCTTTCAAATCAGCATCTGGTGTTATGTAATCCAAGAGGTCTGACACACTGATATAAGACATTTTGATTGTTATAATATTCAAAAGGAGCTTCAGCGGAAAAAAAATGATTGATTAATGAAAATATCATGTCTTGTAAAAAATTGTATTTAACCAGTTGTAAACTTTTCAGGCAGATATATACAACCATTTCAGGATTGGAGTAAGACTTAGGAACATAGATCCTAGACATATTTCATGTAAAATCAAAATATATTTTCAGCCAAAATTATGAACACAATTAATATGTAGAATCATTAAAATACTAAGCAGAATCACAAAACTGAGATCGAATCATTTTTGTCTAATTTTACATCTCTTCTATTAGTAAATTTACTTGATTAGAAACTGATAGACTCTGGTTTAAAAAATAGGAAAGAACTGATAGAAACCATAGAAATAAGTATTATGGAGTTGTTCCCCAAGTATGAATTAATGTGATCCCATATCACAAAGACGAGAGAATGTAAAAAAATGATAACACGGGAATTTTGCCAGTCCTGGCTCACTCTCCCATCCCATCTTCTCTTAACAACTGATAACTAATTTCAATCTTATACCCTACGACCCCCACACATTCATTTAAATGAAGCTTCGCCAGTCCATCTGTCATATTACCTTCATCCAAGTAGCTCTAAACTAGCAGGAAAACATATTCCATTTAGTGTTCATGAAGGGAATGATGGTTAGCCTCTGCTAACCAAGGTCAGAATCAATATAAACACAGATGATTAATCCAAGTGCATTGTTTCGAAAATGAATTGAACCAGATGGAATGATTTAAGTATAAATTATTCTGATTGTTATGACTACCTTAAATGACCTTTGCTTGAGATTGAGGCATCTGGCTTAGGTGTACCATTCCGTGCGGCTTCCTGCTGTTCGAGAGCCTTTGACTCGAAATATTCAAGCCAAGCAGCTGCATCCTGTAATAAATTCACATTTATATGCCTAAGGAACAAGAATTGCTGCTTATATATATATATATATATATATATATATCTACCATGAAAGAGCATATGCAAGAGTACCTGAGTTCTTAGATCATCAGACCCAAGTTTGGCCTGCAATATCTGGAGAGTGGTCTGTTCATGCTGAACGCTAAGAGAGTATGCTTCCATCAAAGAAAGAGCAATGGCTATTGCGTGATAGCTGGCTGCCGTCTGAACAAACCAATATTTTGAAAAAAAGTTAATCCCAATGGGATGGATATTGTGGAAGACACTGAACAAATAACAATGCTACATGAAATTGCATTTCTTAACATTTGAAAAATTTGCACATTGTTATTAATAAGGAAATTCTTAATTTTTTTTATTTTGAAATCCAATAATACCCTCTTTAATGGCATTGAATGATACAATCATTTAATGATTTAAGTTTTACAAATCTTGTACCACTTCACCACAATTGGTGAAAATAGATGTTAAGTCAATAGAATGGCCAATGTTATGGAAATTTCCAAATAAGTCCCTGTTGAATAAAATGTTATTGTGTTCATAATACAAAATCTAATTGAATCCTTATAATGCTTTAATGATAGACTAGGGTAACTTGTAGTTTGTTTTGAAACTAAACAACTATCAATTTGAATTTGAATCTTAGCATATGTTTTGACCATCCAATTCCAACCAAATCTATTATTGATTTAAAAAACATAAACATCTCTTTGAATTTTGGATTGAAAATGTCAAATAGTAAAGAAAGATGGCATGTCATAGGTATGATTGAAGATTTTATTTTCCCTTCTATGATGTAGTAAAAATTCCTCAAACATAGCAGGTTCATAATTAATTATTGTATAGAACTGAGAGTGCTGCTAAGTTTCATAATCTCAATTTCTCCATGTATCCCAATTCATCATATCATCATACGACTATAGATCTCATCAAATAGCAACTTTTAAAATTATTTCTTCATGCTAAGAATGAGAGGGACCTGTATATGATCAGCTCCGAGTAATCTTTTGTTACATTTTAAAGCCTCGTGAAGGTATCTCAGGGCAACATGGACATTCCCCAGTCCTTCTTCCATCATTGCTACATTGATGTAGGTGGCAGCAGTGTTCGGATGTGAAGGTCCACAAGTTAGGTGCAGAAGATACAATGCACGATTAACATACCTAAATACATATAAGAAAACAAGAATGGTGAAATTATCATCATGAGTTTTCCTGATGTAGGGCTAGTCAAAGAAAAATCATAACTACCTAATTTACATTTTTTAAGGAACGGCCAATATTAGTATTGTTAGTATTATGTTGGAAGAGGTGATCAAATTCTTTGCCTCCTTATCTGTCCTCTCCTTAACTCCTTCACACCAGTCACGATACCATCTTGATATCCCCTAACTAATTAAATTATACATTTACCACTTTCTTCCCAGCAAGATAGTATAAACATAAGATCCCGAGACTTTGTTGACAGATTAGTAGGCCTCTAATTAGGTAAATGTATCTAAGAGGCAGAGCAGAGTTGATTTCCTTCCCTCATTCAATTGCTTCCATCTACTAGTTTCTGTTTCAGATTACATTGTATTCCCATGTTCAGTCCCCGGATGTGTGGCTCGCCCCATATCATGTTCATCCCATATCCACATGTTAGGTATGTTTGTATTATTTTGTATTATTTTTAGAAAGTTTACCTTGATGTTTAAAGTAATGTTAATATACACATGTGGTGCAATTTAAGGGGAGTATTTTCATGCTACAAGATTTTGGAGGTACATAGAAACACTAGAATAATATCCATAATATTGAGGTTTGTCTTCTTATTAATTCGAAATTGTGACAGGACTTTCTATGGTCAGAAATAGAAAAGGTCGCACAATATTGGGACATTTAGATTCTCATATGAAGAACAAAAAGGACATACAACGATATAGAAATCAACTATTAAGAGTAGTATATTGGAAGCATACTTTAAAGCCAGCTCAGTATGCTGGAGTCGATAATAGAAAACAGCTAGATCTCCATAACTCTTCATGGTATCAGGATGGTCCAGTCCAAGCTCTCTTTCATTAATATCTAGTGCTTTTTGCTGATAGATGGTTGCCTAAGAAAACCACAATTAATTTATTATTATGATAGGTAAGGGAATTAATGAAGCAAGTAAGTAATAAAAAATGTTCGGATTGTTTCCTAAAATATTATGTGCCTATGTATTCTATTAAGATAAGAAAAGGCCGGCCTCTAACTTTTGCACTTAACGCAATGTTTGTCAGAAAAATAAAACCAAAATGGTGTATTCATCATTCTCATCATGATACATGTTTTCAGAAAATTAATAAATAGCTATGTTACTTAGTTTATGTTTTTCATGATGCACAGATTTACTACTTAAACAAAACGCATCTGTAAAGATTTACTATTACTAAGAACTCAAATATATCCTCCTCACTCTTAGTTCACCAAAAAAAAAGAACTCAAATATGTCAAACCAAATTCATCTGTGATCTAATATAATATAAATCACATATAACGCTCTTGATTTTTCACGTCATATGCCATCAGTAGCCATGAATTAACACAAAAGTTAACAATATTAAAACACATACCTGATTGAAATCACCAGTATGGTATAGCACAACAGCCAAGAGACTATAAGCTCCTGCTGTCATTCTATGGTAAGGCCCACACACCGATACTAGTTTTGAAAGTGCCTTCAAGATTCAATTCAAAATGTTAGTAAATCAGTTACTGGATACATGAATAAACCTTGCTGAAAGATGGGAAAATTTATTCATACCTTTGTACCGTAGTTGACTGAATCCTCCAATTTGCCTTTATCCAAGGAAGTCTTAGATGATTCCAACAGTGTTCGGCCATCAGCAGATGAGCAAGCAACATGCTACGAAAATTGCAATTGAGTCAATATGGCTTGAGAAAAATATAGTCAATTTTCCAAATAAAAAAATTAATTTGTCGTGTATTTCACCTTGTATATAGGGACCATGCTGACAATATCCGACTTTCGGAAAGGAGATGATGTATCCATATCATAGTCTCTTGGAGCTAGCTCAAGTCCAACCTTTTAAAGGATTCTCAAAGTTAAAATGTTGATGGCAGAAAACAGTCAATATCATCAAGCCTTTTATTTTACCTTATGGCACAGTCCACGGAGAATGGCAAACTTTCTTAGATCTTTACTACTTTCATACTTCCACTGCCAACCAAACCTCTTCAAAAGAAAGGTTTCTACCCAATTCCATTTCAGTTTATCGCAATTAGTAATGTCAACATCGTTAGTTTCAAATGATGGCACTCCCAACAATATATTTAAGCATGATGCTATAGATGATGCCAATTCAGCATCATTATCAACAGCTGCAACAACAGCTTGCAAGATGTGCTTGTAGGATCGAACGACCATCTCATGTATACAAAGTGATTGCACATGAGGAAGTTTATCAGCAAGTTCAACCTGACAGACAGAACTTGAATAAGTATATTACTGGCACAATTTTCTTTTACATTGCCTGATTTAAAATAAGGTTAAGGAGAAACACTAAAATACTTAGTTAAAGGGGGAACCATATAGTCTAATGTAAGGCGAACTGGTAGTATATGTAAAGGAAATATGCAGAAAAGGGTAAAGATTAGAACATTACCACTTTTCCTAAAGAAAACATTTGCAAACCCCTGGTATGCATGAAATCAGTCAATGTTCTTCCATCAACAGGTGAAAGTTCAAGGGATCCAAAATCTGCCACCTAAGGATTTGAAGTCACAATAACTAAACACATTCCAGAATAATTCAGCTTGAAAACAAGCTCAAAATTATAAAACTAACCAGCTTTGGAAGTGCAACGTCATCATAATATTTATGTACCATCTCCATCAATTCATCAGGTGACTGCAAAATTGGAGAACCAGTAAAGCTCTTCTATCAATGTATATACTACTCCGATTTTAAATATAAGCAAAAGTATAAATGTATTTGGTCCTAGTTTGGGCTAAACTTGAGTCGAGATGTATTTAGCCCAAAAGTCAAAATGTATTTGGTCCTAAAAGGCTGAAGAAGCTACAGCAAAGTTCTTTAATCAATGTATATACTACAGTTTTAAGTACAAAGATTGGGCCAATGAGCAGATTAGGACAATACTAGTTTAAATTAAAAAATCACATTTGAGGTGCTAGCTCAGTGGTAAGAGCTTAGCCTTGTAACCTCAAAGTGTTGAGTTTGAATCCCCTCTGTGACACTTGTCAAATGGACATTAGTGCCACGTTGATTAATAAAATTTTCCCCTTCCCCAATTTCTCTCTTAAAAAAAGTTTAAAATATAAAATTGGTGCATTTTTTTAAAGAATCACATTACAAATACGGAAACGTGTTAAACACCATCCAATGCAGTATCAATCATGTTAGAAAGCACGTATGAACCTTGAGATGAAAATCAGTTTTAGATTCTTTAAGGCGTGAATATGCAGCCTCAGGAAGCAGTTTTCTCCATATAGTTTCCTTTTCTTCACACTGTCTCTCTAATTCCTGTTGAGTAGCATCAGGCTTCTTTATGTCAATGTCATTCCCCTGTTCGACTTTCGAGTTCCTGATGTCAATCTTTTTCTTCAATTCTTTTAGTAATCCACCTTGCTTGCCAAGACCTTTTACAGATGGTTCAAGTTTAGCTTCTTCAGCCTTTTTTGGCTCAGTTTTTTCTGTATCTTGATTTTGCAAATGTTGTACCCAACATGCCCCAAGCTCCCATCTAATAGATTTTCTATGTCTAGTGTCCTCTTCCTTCAATTTTAGAAAACTTTCCTCCAGAACTTTCTTTACGAAAGACAGAGCAGAATGAGAATTATCAACATCTGAGCTCGGGACTCGTTGGATTGCATTAGATGATTGAGGTGTGGATGACTTATGCAATAGCATCCTCAAGCTGAAGGTAAGTTAACAAGAAAATTGTATCAGGAACTTGTAAAGCCAGATTTAACCCAAAATGATAAATGTAGATGAATCCTTATACTAAAGCAAATTTACCAAAAGAAATTCTTAAACATATCGTTGCTATTGCATTATAAGTTGCGACTTGCAAAGACAGCATTGGGTTTTTATGACGCAGGAATTAAGTTTGCATCAAGGACTCGTAATGGTCCTTGATTATCAAAATAGGTCAACTCAGTGGTAAATTAAGGGCCAGATTACATTAAAAAAAAACGTAATTTAAAGTTGTACATAATGTAATTTACATGTCAAAGTTTTTTTAAATTAAAGCAAGAACTGTTATTCATTTTTATTATTACAATCATAAATTGCACTTAAAGTGATTAGAATAATTAACGAATGCAGTCCAAACTACCTGTTAACATTTAATGCATTTGCACCTCCTTCAGGCTGGTCCTCGATATCAATTTCCAAGGAACCATCAGGACTCCCTGCCCAATCACTCTCAGGTGAAACCTTTACGACAGCTGTGTAGCCACTATGTCGTATAATCACTGCACCTAGAGTAGGAGTGTCCTAGAAAAACAAAAGAGAGGCAAAACTTGAAATGTCAAAAATCACTTCAATGCATTATAGGAGTTCAAACATCAAACTTACATGAACAGCTGCACTTTCATCAGCGGTTATGCCTTTAAGCAAGTTTCTCTGAGCAAGTTCTTCCTCTGATAATCCAAGAACCCGAGTCCCATCATTTTTGAAGTCCAATTTAAGGCTTGCATCAGATACATCTCTTGCCACCTTAATATTTATATCACCGGTTCTTTCTTCATAGGAAGTTGGAACATTACTGATAGAACTTTGCTTGCTATCTTTAAAATGCTTAATTGCAGAAACTGCTTTGAAGACTGATACATCTACGAATAAACTATGAAGCAGAAAGGCTTTCCTATCTCTAATTTGCCTCTCTTCTGCATTTTGACAAGGCATTGCTGCCAGGATTGCAAAATCTCTTGCCCACCGTCTCTTTTCATGTTTACAATCTCTTCCTTGACCACCTCCATTTCCTCCCCAAGTTTCATCTTCCATGGGTAGCGGGGGAAATGTTGATGGATTGTCAGAAACAACTGGAGGGACAACCCATGTGTTTGCACGAAAACCATAAGGAAGATTTCCAAACTGAAATCATACCAATATAATTGTAAAAATAAAATAAAATATCTGGTACAATTAGCATAACAAAGTAAGTCTTATAATGCTATGCAAAATATGTACCTTATTGTGTTCTGTAAATGCCTTCATAAGAGCTCCGTAGGCCTGAAACAAAGATTATTACATTATTATTATTATTATTATTATTATTATTATTATTATTATTATTTACCTTTTATTGAAGAACATACTCTTGTTTAGCCAAGTTCTATAATATAATATGATGTAATGCCATTATTAGAATATACAGCATGATATTTATGAAATTAGAGTAAGAAACAAAAGTTCTACACGAAAAAAATTTCTTAAAGAAAAAGGTAAGAAATAATTTTGACTCTGAGTATTTTGGAAACATTATATCTTTCTTCACAAGTTTTTTCATTAATATCAATATGAAAGAGTAACGTTAACAAAATATATATATTGAAATTTTTGATAAATACATTTAAATTTTTAATTTCTTAATCAGTTTTTCTTTAAACCCTAAGTCAGGAGTGCCAAATGCTTCAAACCAGAAAAAATTTAAGAAACAATAATGAGTTTAAACTTACAGAATCAAACACCCTGCTTATCTGCTGTAAGAGAGGCACCAATGCATGGGTCATAAGAAGACGTTTTCCAGCAGGATAGAATCCTTTCCTGGATGCAACAATTGTAGTTGGTTTTCCGCTACAAACCCTAACCTGCACATGCCAAATACACAAGAATACCACATCAAAGGTAGATAAGTATTCTTCCATGCCATAATAACTCACTAATGGAAAGTGGCAAAACAGTATGTAGTAGTTCAAAGAAATTAAAATAAGGACATAATTACATCAATCTGAAAGAAATCATCCTCTGTCTTATCCTCGAGGAATGGACGGTTTGATCTTCGTATATCTACCAGTAAACCAAAATTAAACTAATAAAATTACAATATAAATAATGTTCAACCAAACTAAAATCCATCATACAACTATGAACCAGATTCAAAGGAAAGCGGTGGAGATTAGACTGACATTGAAAGGGAGGTGTAAGGTGGGAAACTGAAAAGAAGTCATAGAATTGTCCAAGTCTTGGCGGTGGACACATGGAGACATCACCACCCAAGTCCAAATTCTGATCCTTGGCTGCTTTGGGTTTTGGGGAGCCATTGAAGGCTGAGGTGCATGCCGTGATGTCTAAAAGTCTCCGAACATGCGTCACCGCCACCTCTTCCGTGTTGTACTCCTCTGAAAAATAACAACAATATTGTTAGTGATCATATGTATGTAATTGTATACACAAGACTAAGTTGAATTGAGTTAGTTGGTTAGTTAGTTACCTTGCACGATTGAAACATGACATGGTTTCAGTGATACGATTTCCACGTTATCTTTCAGCCTCTCACCTCGAACCTGTGTCCAATTCTCTCAATTTCAGTTCAAATAAAATGATATAACATGCATCCATCAATTCATCAAAACATTACAATACCTCGTGACATAAGGAGAAGTTAGTCAAGTGACAAGTCTCAACATGGACCGCTAAAAGCTTTCTCAAATCTAGTATCCTGTCTGTAGAGATACCCTGCCTCCCAACAATAAATTCAATTAGTTGCTGTTATTACCAACAACAAAAAATCACAAGTAAAATATTACTATTAAATAGGAGTATAGTTTTTACAGTAAAATAAGCTTCACTCATCCGAATGCTAAGATAAGCTTCACTCCTCTAATATTTTGAGGAAGTCGGAGTTTTCCTATGGCATATTATTTTGAGGAAGCCTTACAAAATATATATCGAGTAAAACAATTTTGAACGATGTAACATTGATTTAATATTAAATCAATGTAAAATTGATGATGATGTAATATCACATCCCTTTAATTATATATAAGGGTTGACATAACAGCTTGAAACAAACTTGTTGAACGGGTTTTGCTTGCTAGTTAAAAATCTCTTTGATTTTAGTTATGTGTTTTTAACTGAAATCTATGAAGATTTGTTAGAATACACTTATTCATTCTTTAGGAGTATTTAAATGATTGGTAAATAGAAACATCTTAATTCTTAAGTAAACGCTAAGGAGTGTTTATCTTGAATCGTAAATGCATAAAGAAGAAATAATAAAATTAATAAGAAGAAGCAAGAAGACAAAGAAATTGAAATTATTCACCATCGTCCATACCTTGAGGATAACTTGTGAACCATCTAGTGTCTCAACACTAATCTCAATAACAGTCGGCAAAACTGCAAAGGACGAGGTAAAAAAGGATAAGGTGGAGAATTTTTAGAACCAATGAAACTGAATAAAAAAATGATAACAATGCAATTAGATGGACAACCATAAGATACAAGTAAACTGGGGTTTAAAGTTTAAACGTTATTTGTATAAACATGAATGACAAATTGGCTAATAATAAAGAGGAAATGAAGTTTCATATATGAAAATTGAGTAAGAGACATGAAAGAGGATAATAAAATATAGTAACCGAACCTTTCTCTTCTTTTTTCTTTTTTTCTCCCTTAGTTTTGTGCGGTTTTGTTTTTCCTGTCTTTGGAGCCATTGCACTACCACGAATTGATGGTACTTTCAAATTTTATTGTTTGAAGGTAGTTTGTTCTTGTAGAGGCAATGCTTGAATTATTTTAATAAACACTGCAAAAATACTTTGTAGTACTAACCGCCAATAACCTCTGTCCAAGTCCGAAGTGAAATGATAAAAATTGAGTGAGGAAGTGAGAAATGAGAATAGAGAATATAGATTGTGAGAGATAGAAAAAGAGAAAAAACAAAAAAAAGTTTGGATAGAAGGATAAGGTAAGCTATAATTGCCACACTTTTATTTTAACCGTGACTAACAAATAAAACAAAATTAAAAGAAAAAGTAAAAGAGAAATGACATGTACGCTGGTTGAAGACAAAACGAAGGAGGCTGGCGCGTATAAGATCAGATTTTCAATCAGTTTTTCATCTTTCATCCCAAAAGAAAAAACCTTAGTTCTGCTTCTGCATCTTCTGATAGGAGATGGTGATACCACATCAAAGGTAGATAAGTATTCTGCCATGCCATAATAACTCATTAATGGATAGTTCAAAGAAATAAAAATAAGGACATAATGAACAACCCTTACATCAATCTGAAAGAAATCATCCTCTGTCTTATCCTCAAGGAATGGACGGTTTGATCTTCGTATACCTGCCAGAAAACCAAAATTAAACTAATAAAATTACAATATGAATAATGTTCAACCAAACTAAAATCCATCATACAACTATGAACCTATGAAGCACAGACATTCCTCGGGTTAGACATGTCGCGGTGTCGGACACGTGTCGTGTTTGACACTGACACTTGTAATTGCACTGAATTATGTTATTTTTTTCAAATTATTAGCTGTGTCGGTGTGTCCGTGTTGTGTCCGGTGTCTTTATCCGTGCTTCATAGCTATGAACCAGATTGAAAGGAAAGCAGTAGAGACTATACTGACATTGAAAGGGAGGTGTAAGGTGGGAAAATATGAAAAGAAATCATAGAACTGTCCAAATTCTGATACTCTTTGGGTTTTGGGGAGCCATTGAAGGCTGAGGTGCATGCCGTGATGTTAAAAGTCTCCGAATTATGCGTCACAGCCACCTCTTCCGTGTCGCACTCCTCTGAAAAATAACAACAATATTGTTAGTGACCATATGTGTGTAACAGTATACAAAAAACTAAGTTGAATGGAGTTAATTACCTTGCACAATTGAAACATGACATGGTTTCAGTGATACGATTTCCATATTAACTTTCAGCCTCTCACCTCGAACCTGTTCAATTCTCTCAATTAACATAACATGCATCCATCTATTCATCAAAACATTACCATACCTCGTGACATAAGGACAAGTCTCAATATGGACCGCTAAAGGCTTTTTCAGATCCAGTATCCTGTCTGTAGAGATACCCTGCTTCCCAACAATAAATTCAATTAGTTGTTATTACAAAAAAACAACAAATCATAAGTAAAATATTACTAATACCCCTCCCATATCACTTTTAGATAATAATTTTGTTTCATTTACTCGTGATTTTCAAATTTCAATGTAACATTAATTATTGGTTTATCAATAATACCTTGAAGTCAAAACCTCTAAGTCCTTCCTCAGATGCTTTTAGATTCAATATAGTTGATTCTTGTTGTTTCAATAAAGCAACATATTTATCTTTTAAATCACTCAACTCATTGGTTCTATGTTCAAAGTGTGCGAGAAGCTCTTTAAGTGACTCAATAAGTTCTTCTCTGGGAATTTTAGAATATACCTCATTTTCATCTCAGAATCTGATTCAGGTTCAGCTTCTAAAGTCACTGTAGCCGCTAACCCCATAGCTACATTTGCTTCTTCTTCAGCTTCTTATTTATCAGATCCAGATTCACTATCTAAATCTTCTCAGGTGGTCATTAAACTCTGTTTAATCTGCTTCTTGAACTTGCTTGACTTGAAAGTAGGTTTCTTGGACTTCTCCTTTGATTTCTCTTTCTGAAGAGCAGGGCAATCAGCAATAAAGTGTCCAAGCTTCTTACAGTTGAAGCAACCCTTCTGATCTTTCTTCTTGGAGCCTTTGTAACCACTTCTTCTGCTAAAAACTTTCTTGTTCTTCTTAGACAGATACTGAAGCTTGTTGGAAAGCATAGTCATCTTCTCAACAACAGCAGGGTCTTCATCAGAATCTCCATCAGGGGATTCATCTTCAAACTCAATGACTTTGAGAGCTTTTGATTGTTGGAACAAAGGGTGTTTCTCAAAATCACCTTTTGAGTTTTGATAATAACAAGGTATTAAAAATCATCAATTGGATATGCTAAACAATTTGTTCAAGTGTACAGGATCCAAAATCAAAGTGCTATTCATAAAGATTCTGATTGAACAAGTTCAAGAGCAAAGGAATTTTATTTGAAGCTTAAAGCGTCTGGAAGAATGCATCTGAAGAAATGCGTCTGAAGAAGTGCATCTGAATAAACGAGTCTGAAGAAGAGCTCCTGGAGACACGTCATCAGAAGCAAGGTCATCAGAAGCAATGGTCATCAGAAGCATATCTCGCCAGAAGCAACTTCACCAGAGTTGACAAAGGATAATGTACGAAGTGTACGACCACTAACTCTGCAACCACCATCTCTGCAATCTTTGTCTCTACATCAAGACAAGGATAACAGTAACTTTGCTGCAAACGTTGTTCCTTTCATAGGACAACTATCAAATCAGGCAAAAGATCCAGGGTGAAGAATCAAATCTTCAAAGCAAGACAAGTTGATGTAACGGCTAAATTCTCAACGTCTGTCAAAACCTCTATATATAGGGATGAAGACTGGGAGAACATAAGATCTAGACATTCACAAGCAAAAAGGTCAATACTCTGTGCAAAACGTCGTAAACAAAACATCAACAACTTAGAGAATTCTTTCAATTGTTCATATCTTAGAATTCTTAAGTGTCTAGAAAAACAGAGTCTGTTCTATTTCGTATTGTATTGTGAATACCTCTGATTG
>Ga0315915_1002779_pt1 | contig 22150 bp, 14 predicted proteins | sample MpolbnodulesMG_FD_207738 | JGI IMG/M metagenome (GOLD analysis project Ga0315915, IMG submission 207738) | Medicago polymorpha root nodule microbial communities from Los Angeles, California, United States - branched nodules | ecosystem: Host-associated > Plants > Roots > Nodule | place: USA... | reverse complement strand
CACCCTTGGCTATTTCCAAGGCATTTATACTTATCTCTTCACACTCCCTTCCTGCTAGAATGGATTGAAACACATCCTTTCATCTTCATTGAATCGTCCAAACCCAAAATATTTATCTTCCTGAATATCTCTCCCTCTTCCTTTCTTTTCTTCCTAATTTTCTGAAAGGGGTTGCTACAAACTACATATTAGCCTATAGTAGTAGTGGTAGAGAGTGAGCAGTAACCAGTGTAATATGACTGATCAAATTAGTTTAAATTATTTATTTAGTTAGAAATCAGTGCAAATCAATTCCAGCTAAAACTATTTACCATTTGAATAATAATGGTAATGATGGTGCAAGTTTAAGAAAAGGCTTTGCAGTTATCAAACACCACACATCAATTTTTTCCCATGAAATTTCATCTAAATTGTTTTACAACCGAAATATAAAAACAATATCTATAAATTGTTTCACTAAAATAAGAACATTGTTTTTTTTTAATGAGGACCACAATGGAGTATTATTTCATATAAAAGTAGAACATTGTTTCTGTTCAGAAGTGCTCATATAAGAAGACATTGAATATTATTTTGATAAAATTGTCCACCAATAAAACAAGTGTATTGTTGGTTACTATGTCGTTTAATAAAATACTGGGAATTTACTATTTTTAATATAAACAAAATATGTTCATGCAGCAGATTATATTTTGTGTTACTTTTTGTTTTATTTTGCGTTGTAAATATTAGCAATTTAACTGTTGTTTGTAGGATATTCACATCCCGATGCAGTGTTAAATGTCTATCTCCATTTGCTTTAAATGTTGTTTGAGAGCTACTTCTGTAGAAGGGTTGAAGATATTAATCACATATCAAGACGGTGAAGACAATGAAATGACATCCAAGTCGTCTATGAGGAAGTATTTTGTGTGTAGTATAAAAAATCCACATTTAGGAGATTGTAGAACTTCATTATCCATTGGTGTTACATTTTAATTAACGATACATTGCTATCGATTGACAATACATTGATATTAAATTTTCTTTATATTTTGTTTCGGTATTCATTTCATATTAAGATTAGCAACTATATTTTGGCTAATAAGACCCGTGCGATGCACGGGTCACCAAACTAGTTGTATTATATTTAACTTCAGTGATTTTAAAGGATGTCTGACCAAACTAGTGGTATTTGTTGTGGTTTTCGAAGCCATAAATTGCTTAGGTCCTTGTTTTGAATATGTTTGTTTGTTAGGTAATAATGTTCATTAGAGTATTCTTTTGATGATGTTATTATGTGGGTAGATATAGGGTAGAATCATGTTAAAGCACTCTTGCAAGTGTCTCTTCTTTTGTTATCTTTATCCTACATGTCAGATTTAGTATACACATATTGAAAAAATCCTTTGTTTTGGGAAAAGTTTGTTTCTAGCACTTTGAATTGATTCAAATTGCTTTGAATCGTATCACTGAAACTCTTTGTCCTGTGTTTGAAAAATTTGAATTGATTCATGTATTAGTGAGTCGTATCATGCATGATTCGATTCAAACTATTTTGATTTATATAGTTGTTTCTCTCTGAGACTTTGATTTTTGTCTTATTGATTCCATTCACATGTTTAGCGAATCGTATCAATCTTCATGGTGGGAAACTTGAATCGATTCAATACAGGTCTAAATCGTATCAATCTTCATGCTTCATCTTGTTTGTCATTTTGCTGTCCAACTCGAATCACATATTAAGTGAATGGATTCAACACGTTGTGTTTGGCCAAAATATTGCACTTGCCTATCTTATTCTCCTATCACCCAAACTACTTAATCATTTGCAACTATTCTCTCTAGAGTCTCCAATCCTCACTGTCCATTTGTTCTCTCTAGTATTGAAAGATCGACTTCGATTAATTACAAATTCAATAAATGATTTAGGCGCTAACGTTTTAGTTTTAGAAACATAGGTATTCTGATGACTAACATTTTATTGTATTATTTGTAGATCGTTGTATACTATTAATTTTGGTGTTATAAGTTTGTTCGTGAATTCCTCTTTTATGTTTTTAACGATGTTGAACATATTATTGTATTCGATATACTCTATCAAATAAAATAAATAAATATCATTTTGTTTTAGTAAAAAACAAAAAAAAAAAATCAAATTCAATATAAAAGCCAAATATCCAAAAATCAAAATAAAAATAAAAAATAAAAAATTTAGAAGTTACGAAATCACGGTAAAACACTAAAATTGAGAGACCTAATTCAATGAGGTGCACAGGGACCAACTAAGAACAAAGCTTCACTAGTAAGAATATGAATGGGATGGCAATGGGTACCCTATAGGTAGGGTATTACAGTGCCCTTTCCCATACCCGCATTTGCAAAAAATACTCGTATCCGTGTTCGTACCTTCATAGACAACAACTTTAGTCCCCTTTCTCATACCTTATGAGTACCTAAGTGCTCATACCCGCACCCATTACCTGCACTTTAACTATAAAAAGACAATAAAAACATCACAATTGAAATAAAAAGCCAAATATCACATTTGGTCCTTTAAGTTAGTCCTTTAAGTTTCGAAAGTTTCAATTAAGTCCTTTTAGTTTGACAAAATTCACAAGTTAGTCCTTTAAGTTTCAAAAGTTTCAAATAAGTCATTTTAGTTGATAAACTATTTCACCGTTACCTCTGCTGTCAGTATCCGTTTAACTGATGCTGATGTAGCCGTTAAATTGTTGACTTGGATCAAAAAGCTGCCTTTTAAAAGCTCCAGAGTGTCAAAATGCTACATTTAATGGTCACAAATGATCATTTATAGTGCTAGAAAGACCACTATTTACAACAACAAATGCATTTCTAGCACTATTAAACGACATTTACAGTGCTAGAATGATATTTGTGACCATTACACGTAACGTTTTGACACCTTGAAGCTTTTAAAAGGCAGCGTTTTGATCCAAGTCAACAACTTAAAGGCTACATCAGCATCAATTAATTATTAACTGACAACAGAGGTAACGGTGGAATAGTTTATCAATTAAAAGGACTTATTTGAAACTTTTGAAACTTAAAGGACTAACTTGAGAATTCTGTCAAACTAAAAGGATCTACTTGAAACTTTTGAAACTTAAAAAACTAACTTGAAAATTTTGTCAAACTAAAAGAACCAAACGTGGTATTTGGCCGAAATAAAACTACGGTACAATTTTTTTAAAATTAACTCATAAAATAGTACGAATCGTAGTATTTAGTGAAATAAAAAACATCCAAAATATCCCTAAAAAATTGTACACCGGGCATGATGGAGTTGTTATTGTATTAAGAAGTTTTTTGGTTTAAGTCTAGGTTTAGGCTTAAATAGTTATATAAATTAATTAGTTATACAACTAAAATAAATAAATTATTTATGATATTATATAAAGGGTTTTGCTAAAAGCCACCCATGAAGGTGTCTTTTAGCAACCGAAGGTGTGATTTCCATTTTTTAGTTATAACTTTGCTAAAAGACACATTCATAAAATGTGTCTGTCTTCTAGCAAAACTCTTATATAAATATGTATATGTGGGGTTATTGGTCTGGGCAGTATAGTACCCTTACCCATGCCCATACCAATTTAAATTTGTGGGTATTACTATAGCCCCTACCCAGTCCCATAAAAGCGAGGTTTTACATTACCCATTGTGAGTATTTTTTACGAGTATCTATTGGGCCTAAGTCCAATCGCCATCCTTAAATATGAGCGACCTAATTCGCTTGTCTCTGACTAAACTTCATCTTATAAAAATATCGATCATAATTTTCAAACTTTTACCTGATAAAAAGAGGGACGGGCACCGTCTTTCCGTCGTTTCGTTGGTCAATATAGTGTGGGAGTTGCCAATTTCAAATTTTATTTAGATAAGTCAGGTGGACCATCTTTCAAAAAGAAAAAGTGAGGTGGACCAATGAAAGAGGAAGTATCCAAAAGCGTTACTGTTACAAATATTCATATCTTTTTTAACCAACCTTGTGATGACAATTCACAGCATCGAACAACAGAATAATATTCGCGCTACAATAATTCAATCATTTCTTTTTCATTTTTCATTTTCCGATCGAATCTAAATTCTCCGATTTCGTAACTATCTCCGGCGATGAAAACTCCGAACAACAACCACCGTGAAAAGCTCCGGCGAGTCGCCGGCAATAACAACAACCACCGTTTTCGGAAACGATCTTTCAAGAGAGATATTGAACACGTCGCTTCTGAGACTTACTTGATGACTCGTCTTGCCTTCACCCTTCTTCAATATCTCGGGTCCGTACTTTTATTCTCACGTATTTAATATATAAATTTATACTGACAGTGTAAAAATAGCTTTATACATACATAATAGTAATATATGTTGTCTGATGAATGAAAATCAATATGACAAGAATTTAATTAACATACTCTATCAGTGTATGGGGTTATTTCACATATACATCTAATACTTTACCCCATGCATTTAAGGATGTTGTAAAATGATTAATGATGCGGCAACATATAATGTATATGTAAAATAATTTTACACTGTCAGTGTATAAAACTTAGCTTAATGAACATATAAAAACACATAAGTTGTTACCACGTCAAAAAATATATGAGTATGTATGAATTGTTATATTCATTAATTAATGCGATAACACATCATTTTATGCATATGTAAATAATTGTAAACTGATAGAACACACTAACTAAGTAGTTTATAGTAACCTGAAATCAGCAAATTGCTTTTGAGGTGCTTGAAAGTTTCAATTTTTATTTTTTATTTTTTTTAAGAAAAAACGTGTTGTTTGGATACGTTGCTAAATATGTAGCTGTTGTCGTACACATGAGGGAGGTGTTAGCTCGGTGGTAAGAGTATAACTTTGTTATACTAAGTTCGAATTCTTTTGGGACGATTGTCAAATGACCTTTATTAATGAAAAAAAAGAGGTTAGTGTAATTGATGTTACACGGTTTAAGTATCTTGGGTCCATAGTATAAAACGACGGAGAAATAGGAGATGTAAACCATTGAATTCAAGTTAGGTGGTTGAAATGGAGGATGTCCTTAGGTGTTTTATATGATACGAAAGTACCGCTACGACTGAAGGGAAAATTTTATCGGGTAGCTGGAAGACCGACGATGTTGTATGGGATAGAGTGTTGGGCGGTAAAGAAACAACATGAAAATAAATTAAGCGTAACAAAGATGAGGAGGATGTTGCGTTGGATGTTTGGTAAGACTAGATGGGATAAGATTAGAAATGTCAATATTAGAGATAGAGTTGGGGTATCACCTATAGTAGAAAAGATGGCTAGAAACTAGACTTGTTGTTTGGGCATCTAGAGAAAAGTCTTGTTGGTGTGTTTGGATCAATAATTTCTATTAAGTGCTTGTCATACAAGGGTTTGTGTATAAGTTGTATCTATAATCAAGGAGGAAATGAGGTTAAACTCTTCCTAAGCACTTATTTAGCTTTGTCTTTATCCATAAGCTATCTTAGAGTTCATAAAATAAGCTCAAAACAATTTATTTTAATATTATAAGTTATTTCCATAAACTCTTCCAAACAAGCTCTTTCAAACACCCCCATCATCATAAATAGTATAAGTTTTAGAAGCATATGCATGCATGTTAAGCTTTTATTTTCATAATCTGCAATATTTTGGCGCTCACGAAAACAAGGCAAAAACAGTTTGAAGTATTTCGTAAGTATTTTCCTGAAATTTGCCTGTACCGTGTTGAGAGTGTCTGGTTGAAAGTATGAAAGAAGATGAAGATAAGTAAACAGTCCTGTTCAAAAGAATATGCTGATATAAATGTTGCCTCTAATATGCACCAAAGTACTGTTATATAACACTTTATGTTTATATGCATGAAGATTATTTTGTTGTGGCATAAATTGAATCCTGATTTATGATCTGCGGTGTGTTTGATGTTTTATTGAAATTCTGTTCAGGGTTGGTTACCGTTGGATTACGCAATTTCTAGCTCTTGTTATATATGCCATGTTTCTTTTGCCCGGCTTTCTACAAGGTTTGCTACTTCACCTTCAGGGATATAGCTGATCATATATTTTCTTAATGATTTTGTTTAATTAAAGTAGTCAATGATGTTTCCTTCCAGTCATCCAACGACATTAACAGTAATCATCTCATTTATTTGTCTCTAGTTCTTATCTTTTCCTTACTATTTATTTTTTGCAGTTGCATATTGCTATTTCTCCTCAAAGAAGGTGAAGCGAAGCATTGTTTACGGAGATCAGCCTAGAAACAGGTAAATTAAAACACTAGTAAATATATCCTGTGATTTCGATCATTCCATGCACTAGGTGTCCAATTTCATGTGAATTGTGGTTTTGCAGGTTGGATCTATATCTACCGGCTGATGTCTGTGAACCTAAGCCAGTTTTGGTCTTTGTAACTGGGGGAGCATGGATTATTGGGTGAGTGGTTTATCTGGTTTTGCTTGAAATCTGGTGTTAGCTGTTAAGTTACTTGCTGTGTTGTTGATTCTTATTCGGAGCATACAATAGTACCCTCTTTTCCATGTTAAGCAATGTAGTTAAAATCACGAGAAACATCGTAAGATCATAGGGTAATACGATCTCAGTCGTCCCTTCCAATCTATCGCGTGCGTAGAATTGTATTTAGCTTGGATTGGACAATATCGTGTGTGACATCGTAGAAATCAAGGGATAGTGCAATCTCAAACGATTCTGAAATTCACCCTAACTGACCACGAGTTTTGCAAGTTCAGATTTGGAATTGGAAGAAAACTCTGCGATAATATTTGGAACAGCTTCATCATCTAAGCTATAGTGCAATGATTCCTTTGTTGTTGGAAATGCCATATACCTTGAAAAGTGGCAAGCAGTGTTGTTTGTGCTTCAATTATAAAGAAATACAGACAGAACTATTGGGTGTACATGTAACAAAATAATTTAACGGGTGGCGATTGATAGCTGCTTCAATTCGGAACGACATCACGCCCAGTGGTTGAAATTGAATTTTGAAAACTCAGTCAGACTTAAAGGATTTAGTTGATGTAACAGGCAATTTGAATTCTTTCTTGCTTTCTCATATACCAAAAGTTATTGTTCCAAAGCACCTTTACTAATTTGGTTGTGTATATGCATTTATATTATATACCTATGTTAATTATGTATTACCTTTTAAATATAAATGAATTCTCCTTGGATTTTGATTCAGGTATAAAGCATGGGGATCCCTTTTAGGACTACAATTGGCAGAAAGAGACATTATGGTGGCATGCATTGATTACAGGTACCTGGTCTCAGTTCAGGAAGTGCAAGATTGAATCTACAATTTACCTTTGGTCTGACTTCCTCTATGTTTGAGGTATTCTGGTGGACAAATTGGGCGCTTTCTAGTCTATTCCTCTATTTTAGAGTATTGAGTCTAGGCTAATCATAATTTTTCCCCCTCGGTAAAAACTATACATCACCCTTACGAGAACATGTCTAGAATGAATATCTTAATGCTTGATAGCTTAGAGGTAATAAAGACGACCCAATGATAAATTATTAACCCCTCTTTGAATACTAAGTTTATTCTATATGTAGCATTTAAAATATCTTCTTTATGTGTGAATGCAGAAATTTTCCTCAAGGAACCATCAGTGACATGGTAAATGATACTTGCCAGGGAATTTCCTTCGTCATCAACAACATAGCTAGTTATGGAGGCGACCCTGATAGGTGACATGCTGCGACTATACATGATTCTTTTTCATCATATCTTTATACATTGAGATTGATCTTTTTTCTTTTTATTGATAATTATGTAATAGGATTTACCTAATGGGACAATCTGCTGGTGCACATATTTCATCGTGTGCTTTACTGGAACAAGCAACCAGAGAAATTGAAAATGGAGATGGTGTTTCTTGGAGCGTTTCACAGTTAAAAGCTTATTTTGGTTTATCAGGAGGGTAAGACATTGTCTTCTGCGATACAAGAAAACGGTCAATTTCAGTAACATGTCTAGCACTTATTAGTTTGAAATCAATGAGTCACACACTTTTGAAATGGGTCCTGCATAAAGTGGTGGGACCCACATGTATTTCATCCAATGAGGGAGGGAGTGTTGAAAAGAGAGTGTTCCTAGCACTTCTCTTCATAGAATTTCCTGTTAACCATTGTTGATGTTATTTTGATAGAAAGGTGCCTCTTAAGCTGAAAGAGAGGAAAGTTTTACCATGCAGCCATTAGACTACCTAATTGAGGAATAATTGCGTATAAGTTCCAGATTTTCAAGAGAGAACCTGACCTAGAAGGACATGGGATTGGAACAAAATCAAAGGAAGAGAAAATGAGGGAACATTAGCTGGTAAAGGACCAACACGTGCATAATAAGATATAAGTGTTGCAGAGAAGGGAATGTTGTGTTGGATAAGTGGCCAGATTAGAAAAGATAAAATCAGAAACAAATGTATCAGAAAAATTAGAACCAGCACCTATTGGTGAAAGTCGTAGAATTAATTCTATGATGATTTGAGCGCCAAGAGAAGAAGGCCAACATAGTTTAGTCAGAAGAAGTTCATCAAGTAGAGGATAGCCAACTTGGGTATATTAAGATCTTTAAAAACTCAAATGAAACCATTAAAAAGGATTTAGACCTAAATAAATTATCTGAAGAATTAGTTTAGACAAAAACAATGACATCATGTGATTCACGAGCTGATACTACCTAACATGAAACTGATTTGGATTTTGTTGCTGAGAAGTATTCTGCCTCGATCATGGATGATCTGATACCCCTTTTCTTCTGTGGTAAAAGGCTTAAGATCCTAAAAATACATTAAAAATTTCTCTGTGACGGGAAACACTGGTGGTGACTTTTAATATCAGAGCATTATGTTTTGTGAGAGCTAGTGCGATTCTCCAAACGCCTATTAAATTACACTCACAACACTGTTAAAGCATAGTTGCCATATACGTAGATGTTCTAGAATAAAAGTTTGATGCACCGTATTTTTGCAGACAATTATCGTCATTAATGTGCTTTATTTTGCGAAAGTAATCTTGAAGGAAGTGATCTCTGGGGACCATATCTTTAAAATAAATTTGCTTCTAATCGTAATAATCAATAGCATGTTACATGTCACAACATATTCTATATTTTTTAGACTGTCAAACCTCATTAAGTGATAATGTTGTAAGTTTAAGTGATGCCCTTGGGTCATTGATAGTATTTAAGGTAGGAGAAGGCCATTTAACAAGTATATTTGTTGTATGCATGCTAATGATCATGGTGATGTCCATCCAGCCTAGTTTTGTAAATTACAACCACTAAGTGCTGGACCAGTAAGCTACTAATCTATTTAATATATATGCTTAAAGTGATGAGAAAATTGGTTTAGTCTCTTGGTATTTTGTATGTTTCAATAATCATTTTCATTTTATTTTTGCTTTTCACTAGGCAAAGAGATTAAAAAAAAAGTGGTTTCAGTCTTGTTTTGTGAGATTAAGTTCGGTCAGGTCACTGACAACTGTACCACTGAATTATGTTCCCTGATCCATTAGTTTATATATGTCAAAGGATCATCAATTAACCCATTCAACATGTGTGCAGATACAACTTATTGGATTTGGTCGATCACTTTCATAATAGAGGCTTGTATCGTTCCATTTTTTTGAGGTATGTCCCAAAGACCTTGGTTTCTTTACGGCTATGGTATGTTAAATCATCTTCGAATTCTTGTAACGTTATTATTACTGTAGCATAATGGAAGGTGAACAATCTTTGAAGAAATTTTCTCCCGAACTCAAAGTTCAAGATACGTGCATCAAAGATTCCATTCCTCTCTTGCCCCGTATCATTCTTTTCCATGGAACTGGTGATTATTCCATACCATCAACCGCCAGGTGAGTGTGTAGACTTGAAATTCATTGATGTCATTCTATTTTACGGCACTGGAAGAAACTACTACAGTTCTTAATGATAAACTTTCGTGTTGTATTGTCAGCAGAATTGGTTTCACTTATAGATATAACTGAATGATTGTTTGCAGTGAAAAGTTTGCTGATGCTCTTAAGGAAGCTGGGGCTAGTGCTGAGCTGATTCTATATGATGGGAAAACACATACAGATTTGTTTGTCCAAGTAAGTTAAAATTTATGCCATATTCTTTGTGTCTAACTAAAGTCAGTTTTTAATTTTTTTTACTTAACAGATTTAAATGATTTCTATTATGCAATTTTTTTGTAAAATAACTGTCCAGTAACAGTTAAGTCAGAACATGTAAGGAAATAAAAGGAGAGAAGGAAAAATTAGTTGGATGTTATTTTAAATTGTGTTGGGAGTTAGAATAACTCTTGAGTCCGTAACAAATCGAGAGAAGTGAGGGGAGAGTTTCGGGTCTCACAAAGACCTGGATATCAATGTTTACTTCTGTATTGTTCATATCCCATCTGGGTTCTGATATATCCTAGGTACAGAACTAGGGATTTTTTTCAACAATTCTCTAGCCTGTTGTTCCTTTGACATATGACTATCTGAATATTAGCTTTCTAATGGATATGATGGGAATTTTGGTCATTTTTTGTGTTAAAATACAGTTTCGGATTCTCTCATGTTAAATTTCACCATCGTCAAATGAAAATTGTGTCATTTCTCTTTCTTTAAAACATACAGAATATTTTTTTCAAATATTTATGAAGAAAGTGATAGACACAATTTTAACATGAGATAATATTTTTTACATAGCTATCCCTGAGAGAGTGATAGGCACAATTTTATAACGTCAGATAATTTGACTTAAAGATCTGTCAATTTTTCAAAATGTTGTGTTTTGTACTTACACTTGGGCCTGTTTGTATCGGCTTATATGAACTTATCTAATGCGATAAGCACTTGTGAGATTGTTTGTGGAAAGAAATTATGAGACTATTTATTCCATAAACTGTTTTCAGCTAATTTCCAAAAGTTTGTGAAAATAGTTTGGCTTTTTTTTTATTTTTTATGTTTTATTTTTTTATAGAAGTAGATTATTTATAAACACTTATCTGATAATTACTTATGCGATAAGCATTTAATTACACCGTTTATCCATACAGGGCCGTAAGGCAGAGCTTCAATTGGAAAATACTTGTTATTTTGTTTTGTCTAACGAGCTTCTTTTTTTCTTTTCGAACAAGCTGTCTAAACAAGCTTCTTATTTTCAACTGTGCTGTCAGGATCCGCTCCGAGGTGGTAAAGATGACTTATTTGATCATGTACTTGCTATAGTACATTCCGATGATAGTGATGCTCTTGCAAAGGATGCCGTAGCGCCACCAAGACGACGGCTTGTTCCTGAGATTTTATTAAAGATAGCCAACAATATCAGTCCCTTCTAACATTGTTGCTGGCTGGATTTTCATCTTTCCCTTCACATTTTATACAGCATTTTGTGTATTCATGAACTTCTCTTGTTTTAGTGTGTGTGTATATATACCTCAAACTCTTCATTCATTGAATCGCACTATATTTCTTGGGGGGTATAGGATGAGGTTCCTTATAATGTAGCCTATCAGAATGCAAGGTGTTACCTAGAAGTTCATGTTACAGTCATATATTCTATGCACATTTATATGTTAAATTTAATTACTCTCTTGGAAGTGAAGTAATTGGTTATGCTTCTTTAGGTTTGAATGTCCGTATTCAATGGTTACGATATGGAGTAACTTTAAAATATATATATTTTATGGTTACTCCATATGATAATCATTGGTTTAATTTTAATCCAATGGTTCCAAATATACTTTCATTATGGCACACGAGTCCACTTTGAAAATCTTTTTTTATCCCCAAACACATTGGATTGTGATTGGAAAAATCGAGTGTTCAAACTATCATGAAAGTAATTTATTTCATTAATATCATTTTTTTTTACAAATATTTCATTATTATCATTTATTAAATTATTATTTTTTAAAATGAAATAGATTTGTTCCATAAAGCCAACAACTCACAGGCCGCCCTAAGTCCACAAGCCAGGCAAAGGTAAAAATAGATAAACTACCGCATATACTAACAAATGCAACATGAAAGTGAAGCTAAAATTAAAGCACAAAGCAATTGTTCGGGAATTATATCCAACCAGTCACGCATGCCTCAACAGGAAAACAAATAAGTTGGGAACAAACCATGACAAAAATACAATAAGTACATGGTAAGCCCTCCACCTTTTCAAGTACGCCTACAAGCGGATCGTCGGATTGGCTGCCAACAATGTCAGCCAGTTCCTCAATGGTACCCGCCTCCACGGTACCACCTTCAGAAGGGACCTCTCGAGAACCATCTCCTGGTTCGCCTTCAGCTGAAGCATCACCCGGAGACCCCTTCTGATCAACAAGTCCTTCATCCCCAACAACCTTGCAAGGGTTAAGGAGATTATAATCCACTTCCACTCTGTGAAAGTGGCGAACTAGATCAACCCCATTCTAGAAGGAATCGTAACCGAGCTTCTCCATGACGATACATAATTTCTCCTTCTTAATAAAAACAACCGACTTCTCCAGCTCCAAGGCCATCTTGGCAGAAAGTAGGTGATAACCGACAAATAAGTTGGTTATCATGTTGCACTTAGCCCCCATAATGGACAAGTAATTGAATGATTGCATTGCCTTAAACATCTAATCAGTGCCTATTTTAGGATTTTATAGTCTTAAGTGTTTTTAGTACTTTGGAACTAGTAATGCTTGTTTATGATGTTTGATGATGTAGGTTAAGGAATGGCTCTGAAGATGTAGGTAGTTGCAGCGTGGATTGAAGATGTATTGCTGAAGATGTGGAGAGCTGCATTGTCCTGGGACTCTAGTCGGGTCATACATAGTACACAGGTGTGGGTCCAATATGTCCATTGCTTAATGCAGAAGAATATGAGCTGTCCCCAATGATTGGAATCCTAGGAAGAATAAAGGAATATGCTAGTGGGTAGGTAGAATTGGATAAGGACGGATGGATAACGACAAGACAACCCATGTAAAATGACCAAATGGTGCAACTTGTAGTGGGTGGCCTTGTACAATAAAAGGATACCCATGTGTTAGTGCCAAGTGTCCGAAAATTTATCTTAGAATTGGAGAGGCCATGTTACGGCTATGGTTATCAACTTTAGAGATGTCATTCCATATTATCTTCTACCATAGATGAGCATGGTAGCTAGATTCTAGAGTTCTTAGAGTAGATTACTTGGTGATGCTTTGGCTCACCTTATTCCTTCAAGGATTGTAATCTTGTGACAGCTCTATCTATTCTATTAATTTAGTTTATATGTTTTCATTTATTTCCATGTTCATTTCCATTTCCATGGTTCAGCTCACCATGAGTTAAACACCTTTGAGTGGTTTAGACATGTTAAGTACCTGATTAGCAACCACCTCAGTGTGAGAAAGCAGGGTACCTGAACCAAACAATTGTGCATGTTAAGTACCATGACTGAACATCTATGGGAGGACAGTTGCTTTATTTAGTGACAGGGTAAATGAGTAATGGTTCGTCCCTTAATTGAGATGACTTCCCGTAGCTTAACATGATGGTGGAGTTACCAGCTTCCACTAGACCATTTGGTTCGCCATAAAAGTCGTTTATGATAGATATAGCTCTATGGATCACAGAGTTGTGAGAAGCTAATAAACGGCTGCAACCCTGTGAGATATAGTAGTTATATCAGGATATTACGTTGTGTATCTCAGACACTAAAGATGCTTTGAACCGGCTATAACTCTGAGCGACACAGGCAGCTATACCTAAGTTATAATTCTATATATTGCAATAATGTTTTATTATAGCTGAACCTTGTTCTAAACCACACTTTCCATCTTGAGATTGTCTAAGGACTTTAACTGCTTTCCCGAACTTAACTTTTTACTTTTACTGTTGTGACAAATGATTTATTTTATTTTTCTCCAAACACGTTTTCTACTGAAAAGCTATTTGAAGCTATAGCTCCACAGTCTCTGTGGGATTGATATATTTTTATACTATAACTTGGACAATGCATACTTGCACTTAGTTTTTGCATCTTAAAATACTCATAGTGTTTTGGGAGACACCAGTAGGTCTTCCCTCTCGGTCTCCAAGGAAGTGACATGGCCGAAAAGAGATTGGATCTTCTTATCCCGATGTTGCATGCTATATTCCAGAATTTTTTCAGGTCCTACGAGATAGATCACCCTCCAACTCTTGGACTCGCGCCTCATGGGACGAAACTTTGGCATACGACAACTCTTCATTTGGCAGGTCCGCAGAAAGAAAGGATCCGCTCAGAGCTACCAACCTGAGGACAAAGGAGGTGCAAGAGACAATATTCTTCTATCGTCTAAGGGAACCTAGGATGGAGATCTTACCAACATCGACTTCGATCACCATCTCCCGGAGAGCCGAGGGCTTATTAGGTAGAAGTTGGGAAAAAATGGGGCCAAGTTTGTAAGAAGAAGCCACCGTCAAACCCTTACCTCAAGCATCAACCTCCAACCAAACTTCATCAGTAGAGTCAACTTGCTGTATTTTGGGATGTTGATAAGACAATCCAACGACATTCCCTTTTGGGGTAATCGGACCATGAGATGAGGACCGTATGGATGATCCTGAGACACGCGTCCTCTTCGACTTTGCGTACTTTCCAAAGAGGGAAATGTTAGACATGTTATCTGCAAACACACAAAGTAAAACTTCAGTACGACATAACACAAGGTGCTAAATAAAAGAGGGAATCCAGTAAGGGTCTAACTGGTCCACAAAGCCCATCAAGGCAAGATGGAACCCTTGCCGAGCCTTAAGGAACTTGACCCAATCGATAGAGAACCTGTAGCCCCGCAAGAGTGGACCGCTGGACCAAGAATTTCGAAAAATGGGCGAACAACCACCAGAGTCTCCACTGACGGAAGACGTCGGAGAATGTTTGCAGATGGCTAGTCACATGGCCTTTGTGGCCGACCTCACCACTACTAGACAAAAGAAAGAAGCCCACAATATGAAGAACCCCTCTAAACATTCCACTGAGTATGGCAGATACATAATAAGGTCTCTGTCCAAGCATCAACGCCGTAACATCTGCACACTCTCTCAAAAGCTTGCATATAGCCCTAACAAAAGGTATGCAACTGGAAGGGGGCTACTTTCAACCTATTCAGCACAACGGTCTCGAATAGGGAGAAGGGAACCTTGAACCCAAGTTGACAAAGGACACACTCATACATCATGAAAGAACATCGTTGGGGGCTGCGCACACGGTCTTCGATCGACGGAGCTTCAGATATCCAGCCTCTGGGGCCCCAAAGACATACATGCACCCCAAGACCTCCTTGCTAACTAATGGAAAGGGGTCCAGGTACCCAACAAGGATGACCAACCCGTTTCGCAGATGACTCCCCCTCCTAACCATGATCGCGGACCTGCCAGAATGAGGCCGCAGATTAGGCACGTGGGTGAGGCGTGACTACCAGGAAATTCAAAGAACTATGGAAAACACCACAACGAAGGAACTCTCAAAGCAAAGCCTACTCATTTCCTCTCACTACTAGAAAAAGCAAAATTAGCGAGGGAAATTAGTGACGGAAAAAATGAAATTCCTCACAAATTCCTTGGTCGCAAAATTTAGTGACAGAATTAGAGAGGGATTTCATGTTTTCCCTCACTAAATATCCCTCACTAATTTTTGTTTTTTTAGTAGTGTCTCAAGAAAGCGGGGCAACCCCCCAGAGGAAGCAGTTCATGCAGAAGACGAGCAGAAAAAACCGTACCTGAGAAATATGCATCAAATAAAATGATATTGAACAGTGTAACATTGATAAGTTATTATATTGGTGTAATTTTTTTTGGTTACATATTAGTGTAATTTGATTTATACTTTATAAATATTTACATTATATATATAGTTCATAAAAAAGTCCAGTATTCATAAAATAAACTTTTTTTACAAAATCAAATAAGGCATATTTATATTTATATTTATATTTATATTATAAAAGCAGTTTATTTCAGTGATATCATTTGTTAAATTATTATGAAAATGAAATAGTTATGTTCCTTTTTGTTGCTGCCAAGGAACATACTAAATAATAGATGTCTAATGTGTCAATTTTGTTTGGGAACAAACTCCTCTCACTACTCAAATCAATTTAGGTGTACAAATACAAGAGAGAAATATTTCTGCCGTTGTAAGTGCATTATCGAACAAATTACTCACACAATCAACGTTTTATTGAGAAATGATATTTGTACAACCATTTTGGTACAACTTTTGTACAGCTTTCTCTCTCATACTCACATTATTATCCTAATCTCTCTCTTACTTTCTCTCTCTCTCTCTCTCTCTCTCTCTCTCTTGTTTTTGACCAATAAGAAAGAAGAACAATAACGTTGTCCCAAAAGTTGCACCTAAATAGTTGTTCAAATATCATTGCTCATTTTTATTTTAGTTGTTTTGTACTTTTAATTTGATCAATTAGTGATACATTTAAAAGAAAGATCGAAGGATTTGTACAAAAAAAAGAGACCGAAAGAATATATATTTAGTTGACAAGAATATATTTTTTAGAAGAGAAAAGTTTTATTAATTAAACAGACGCCGATGGTCATTTTACAGTTGTCTCCTCTGAAATTTAAACAGTTAGAGGGTGGGCATGTCCCTATTCGATGAACCCCATCCTCCACGGCCACTTCGAAGTGTTGTATGCATCCATTAATTTGACACTTTTCCAATGACCACACTTATAACTGTTCAAACAGCCTCCATCTATGTTTATTTTCCATCTGCAATACCAGCAGCTGTCATGATTTTGATCGTAGATGTCAAGATAATGACGATGAGGGTTTCGAGGCCATGTAAAACTGCAGAAGAATAATGTAGATCTTAAATCTGGAAAAAATATTGGCGTGAATTTAAACTTCCAACTTCCTCCAAACACGAGTGTGTGAAATCCGAGATCGTCATCTTTAGATTTGCAATGAACAGTGATGTTTGTGGGAGTTGGAGCCAATACCTTATTGACAATAGTAACTTCTACCTTAGGACCAATAGCTATAGTATCACTAGCCTCAAATGCAAGTAGTATGAGTATAAGTATTGAAAATTTTAAGCTAATTGAATTTGGGACTGTCATTGTTGTATGCGCAATGCCTAAGTTTTGCATCAATCTTAATTTATACAACTCAACAAAGCGTTTCCAACAAAGAAAATGATTTGCAAATTCAAAGACCTACTTAGCTTTTGAATTAGCCTTTTTGACCTGTTAATTAGAATTGATTTCAGCTAATATGGACCTCCTTTTTTGTAAAAAAAGAAGCTAATATGGACCTCATACGTGTGACATGAAAGAGGAATATGTTCAATGACTTTTCTCATTTTGGTCAGCAAGAATTATTCTTTTCAAATATTATTTAAAATTAAATTAAAACGATTAGTTTTTTTATGGGATTAAAAATATTAGTTAAATCTCATTATAATATAAACAATTCCAATGCGATGAAAACATTCTAAAAAAAAAATACTACAAAAGAACAATATCTTATCAAATAAAAGACTTAAATGCACTTTTCACCCGCTAACTTTTAAAATGTAGCATTTTTGACCCCATATTAAAAAAAATAGTCAAAGTCACCCCTCATGTTTAGCTTCTTTTGCAAAACACCAATCTTGACTAAGTCAACGCATACGTGACTCCTCACTTGAGTGAGTTGGACGCCACATGCGTAACTTTTAAATTAAAAAAAATCACATGTGTATTTTATGAATTAAAAAAATAAAAAGAATAGGAAGGGGCACGTGGGAATCCAACCCTTCTTTCTTCATCAATCTCCTCCCTCCTTTGTCTTAACCTCACAATTCATCAAACCCAACAACTTCCAATTCTCTTTCATAAATTAATTAAAACAAAAAAAATTAAAATAAAAAACATTATGAATATTGATGGTCGGATTAGTTTACCAAGTAATACTAATAAGTAGAGTATCGTATCCACATGGATTGTCGTTTCGTCTAAACTGCTCGCGTTACTTATTTTAAGTTGACAATATAAAATAAAAGAGATAAGGGTTAGATATTGCAATTTTTATCTGTTTGCAACTGAGCAAGTTACCTATTTTTGGTTGCAGAAATGACAATAGCGGTTAGAACTCTTTGAATCCTCCTGTTTATATTGTTGGATAATAAATAACATTCATGTTGCGTTTAGTTATCTTAAGTAGACAATACAAGTGATGGGGACGTTCTAACCTACTCGGTTGTCAAGCTGCACCAGCTAATCGCACGGTGATCCTTACGTGCATGATCTATCCTATCTCGGTTGATCTAGGTCTATCTCTCCGATGGCTAATTGCACCTGCTGATCGTACAGTGATCCTTACGTGCGGGGTCTTGCTAATTTAAAGGTAATTGAAGCATAGAATTAAATTGACGTTCCAAGCTTTCCAAAGGCAATGAAGGACAATGTTCCTGTAGGTCAGCCCATCTATGAATCTTAGGACACTCATAACACACTCTTCTTCCCCATAAGTAGTTCTACAAATGGACAGCCCTATCAACGTTTACCTTACCTAGAGGTTGAGGACAATGTTCTTACTTATGTTTATACCCCTTGGTGTTTGTTTACCTAATTAATAAACTAGTTACATCCTAGGTTCAACAGATTTTACTCAATATTAGTAATGTCACCTCCTAAGTACATACTACTAGGGACAACTCGTTTTCGGTATCTTTCGTCTCTAGTTTACTAATTACTTACTTCCTAGACATGTAGTTATTAGCATAAGGATATAAATATCAAGATATAAGCATCCAGATAGTAATAACAGTATTAAGCCTTGTCACAACCTAAGTACCTAATCTAGGGTTGCACTTCGCCAAAATAAATAAATCCTAAATAAAACTTAATAGCGAACAGAAAATAAACTAAAATATAAACGATATTAAATTAAATAATTATCCAACAAAAATAAACAGAGGATCATCTTAGAACTGTAACCTATAAATATCTAGTTACACATGATAACTAAGACAAAAATACTAAAAGATAAAAACATACCCTAGAAAAGATAGGAGAAGATAGAACTCCTCCCTGGCTCCTAGAATAGCCTTCATCTTGAACAACTCCAGTTCTATACGAGAAATTGTGAATGAGGAAGGTTGGTGTTTATAGGGAAAGTTTCCACCTAACTTTGGCTAAAATCACGGGCTTTCAGGGGTGAAAAAGTCTTGAAAAGCGACTTTTTTTCGTAAGTCACATGCGCCCCGCGCCAAGGTTCATGCGCCTAGCACATGTGCCAGGTGCCTAGGTCCATGCGCTAGGCGCTTTAGTTCTTCACTTTCATGCGTCAGGCGCTTTAGTGCATTACTTTCCTGTTTTCCTGTATTCTTCGTCTGTGGAGGTGTTTTCTTCATAGTTAAGTTGATTTGGGCATTGGGAATAGAATTCCTACCTTTGTAAAGTCTTCTGAGGCCTCTTGAATCTTCATTATTCATCTTCCCACGACCCAATAATCTTCGGAGGTCTTGCTTTGCCTGTTTTGCTTGATTTCTTTGTGTTTTACTTGAAGAACCTCTTAAAATTGCTATGTTTTTGGGAATAATAGAATTACAGACTCAAATATAGAAAACATTACAAATGTCTCGAAATCATAGGCAATTGATCTAATACTCCTCTGGTTTGCTGGTAAAACTTACTAAAATAGATTGAAAAACATGCTAAGAATAACGTAAGATGACCTGCAATCAAATATTTCCGATGTACAACATAAATACCAGCATCACCAACCTCCAATTCTCTTCATCTTCTTCACCAAACACCACCATCTTTTTATCCTTCTTCCACCTCCTCTCTACTAACACTACTAATGTCACTAAAATGAGAACAACAAACAACATAAAAAGAAAACAGACTCAATAGGAACAACACTCAAAATCAAACATAAACTCAAATTCACAAATTTTATCCTGGAGGCGGCGTGCCACGAAACGTCTTAAAGAGAGCAACCTGTCGTGACTCAACCTAGTAACAACTTTGGTAGATAATAGAATTTGGCAATCCAAATACAACAGTTTGGAAATACAAAAACAACAATATCTTTATCAATGGTTAAAGAGAATAGATGATGGAAGCGGTCACTAAGTGCCTTATTTGACAACTACCTATCCTTCCAAAAACTAGTGTCCAAACCATTTCCTTACTTCCTCACCAATTCCCTATTGAACCACCTTACACCTCCCTCATCCTCCAAAGTCATTAAATCTCTCCACCATCTAGACACAAAAGAAGGCAATCTTCCACCAATACCTTCCAGCATACCACTCACTCTTGTTCCATATTTATCCACTAACACCCTCTTCCAATGCGAAGAATCGTCATTGAGTAGGCTCCATCTCCAAGAGACTTAAATTCACTAATTTTATATTCCTAACCCCTAAATATCCCATTCCTCTAGGTTGACACACCTTTCTCCAATTCACCCAACAAATTTCCCTTCCTCCCATCACTCCTCCCCAAAGATTTTTTTTTTGAAAACTCGGTATCCGATCCAAGGACCGACTAATCTGAGGGGACCAATCCCACCACCTTCTTAATCACCCTTGCCGACATTTTCAAAAAAGAAAGACAAAACATAGGGGGCGAATTCAACACCGAGTTTTAGAGAACTATCTGTCCTCCCAAAATAATATGTTTATTTTCTCAAGAATTTAGCTTCCTACTAATTTGATCCAACAATGGTTCCAGGTAGACAATTTCCTTGGATTCGTACCAACCGGGAGCCCCAAATACCCAAACGGGATATGACCCATACTACAATTAAGAAAGTTCAAAGTCGTTGACAAAAATTCCGAGCAAACATTAACACCCATTAAACAACTTTTGTGGAGACACTATCGTAACTTACTCTCGCACTACTGTACAGGCTAGTGGAACAGGTTTTAATAGTGCTTTTAATAAAGAGTTACGCTATTTATCGCGAAGGAAAAGTTCGTGAAATCATCCTGAAGCGTGTTTCATAGTTTTTTTTTTGGTCAAGTAGCCTAGTGGTTAGAGTTCACACAATTTAATTGTGGAGAAGTGGGGTGTCCGGGGTTCGAACCCCAGCCCCTGCATATAATATGCAATATCTCTACCAACTGAGCTAAGCTCACGGGGATGAAGCGTGTTTCATAGTTAAAATGGTATTACGGCAAAAATGCGGAATTAGTGGAAATCAGATAGCAATGATAATAGGTAACTGAGATACACATTGTAATGTATTCGTGAAAAACAAAAACCGCTGAACATAGCATTTCCCTTCAATAAAAGGGTTAGAATAGGCCATACAAGTAAACAGGATTTTCAAAAAAAAAAAAAAAACTTATTTCAATTTTAATTCCCAATTATGACAGTTTCATTGCATATAAAATATTACCAAGAATTTGTCCTTGTGAACTTAGCTCAGTTGGTAGGAACAATGCATAATATAATATATGCAAGGTCCGGGGTTCAAACCCCGACCACCACCAAAAAACATTATCAAGAACTAGCGAAAAGACAAGCACTCACGTGCCAGTCTTTTTGATCTTTTTATTGCGCTAATGTTTGAAAATTATGAATGATATTTTTTTTATGAAATTTTGATTTTGATTAAAACTAAAAATATAAATGTTTGTTGCTTTCAAGGTATTACAAACCAAACGAACCATGATTATCTATTTTAATGACACCAATAATATAACAAAAAAAAAATCTAAATTCTTTTTTCAAATGACACCAACAACAATCTTTATTATAAAAAAAGTTGTTTAAGGGTATAATTGGGATAATAAAAAAGTAATTATAAATATAGTCATCTAATTTGTTACAGTTTTTAAATGATAAAGGAAAAAAAATCAGACATATATATTCAGATCAGGTTTGTCACATGTGTTATTTGTATTGAAAACTGAGGGTATTTTTGAAAAGAAAAATTCAACCCAAAAGAGCAGAAAGGGGTAGTTTTCTTTATATATAGTATAGTATAGATTTGTATTGATCCATAAATTAGCTAAAAATCTCAAACAAGTTCAGTTAAATTAGTCAAAACGTTTCCTTGCCGTTTAAAAAAAAATTCTAAGACAATGTAAATTAGTTAAAACATTTTCTTTTTCTCATTCAATTTTGTGATATTACTTCTCATTATCAATAATTTTGTCAAATATCTCTGC
>Ga0315915_1002777_pt1 | contig 22152 bp, 11 predicted proteins | sample MpolbnodulesMG_FD_207738 | JGI IMG/M metagenome (GOLD analysis project Ga0315915, IMG submission 207738) | Medicago polymorpha root nodule microbial communities from Los Angeles, California, United States - branched nodules | ecosystem: Host-associated > Plants > Roots > Nodule | place: USA... | reverse complement strand
ACAGCCTAAACCCTTAAAGTGATAAATCACGCAAATAATACAAAGATGCAAAGGATTTAGATGTTACTTCTTCAATAAGTTCAAACATGCATAATTAATTTTTCTCAAAACATCGTAGAGGAATAATCATCTCAACAATTTCATCAATAATAAAATAATTCTTAAGTAGCCATGCCACATACTACACATATCGTCATCAATACATAGTCTCAAAAATCCTCAACAGTCATAATAAAGGTAAACACCAAAGACTGACACCTAATCAGAGCCCTAAAGACTAAGACACCAAAATCAATAGACGAGGTAGCTCCAAGTTATCCTCAAGCAACTCACCAAAGAAAAACAAACTACTGATGCACACCGCCCATTCATAAGAATAAGGCAGACGGTTAATCAAACGACCACCAGGGGTTAGTTCATATCTCATAATTAAAATATAATCAAACATAAGCATTCAAGGATTTATGCATAACACATATACATACTCAACATTTCTAGAATACTAATTCCACAAGGATATCATCTTTCCCCTATCATATCATATCAACGTATTCATCTCTAATCAATCATCATCAAAATCTATCAATCAACATAAGAATTTTTCACCTTATTCCTTATCTAGTCCAATCATCAACTACACCAAGCTTATCATTTGGGAAGTATAAGCATACATGCAATTTACATAAAGCACATACTTTACCTAATGCATACAATTTATCTAATTCACATCATCATATAAATCACATCAACTCTTGTCTAATCAACTCGACAAATACAATTTATCATTTCAAAGTATAAGCAAAGAAATCATCATTACCAAGGAATCACCAAATTACATACATGTAATTCACACTTATTACTATCACCAAAATAAACATCATCCATTGAAATCATCAAGTATATTATTTGAGTTTATTTTATTTAAATTTTATGTGTTTTTATTTACTTTCTAGAACTATTTTACTTCAATTGCAAGTTATTTAATTTCATGAACAAATATATGAAAGATTGAGTCTTGGAGCAAAAGAAAGGAGATTTGGAGTTGATTCGGACCAAAAATATGAAGATCTTGTGCAAAAATATCAGACACAGCCCGTGCCTTGGTGACACATCTCGTGCCTCCAACATATCAAAGAAAGCCAACCACCATAAAGGTTGGCAAGACTGTGCGCGACCTCCAAAACCTCCTTTTGCTTCTTGGACAAGCTGCCTGTTTAGTTTATTTATGACCTAAAGCACAGAGTTTCTTGTGGAATATTTTATTGATGTATTTTTTGGGGCTTAAGTAGTTATAGGATATAAATAGAGCAGCTAGCAAACATATTGAATCATCTCTTGTTCTTGGAAATTAATAGTGACAATTGTTTCCTTTGAATAAAAGTTCATCTTTATTTTATTTCATGTTCTTCTTCTTCTTCTTCTCTTCTGTCTACAATGAACATGAGTGAGTAGACTTCTTATCTTGAGATTGTTGGATGAGTCTAATGATCTAATCCCTATCAAACCAAGCCTCAAACCTTAATTTTATGCAAATCTATTTTCCAATCTATTTCACCGTTTTCCATACATAAGGTTTTAGGTTTAGGGTTTGGTTTGTGAAGGATTTGTCACCAAGATGAACCAATAATCCAAAGACGCTTTTATTATTATTGTTATTTTCTTTTAAACAAAATCCAACTTTTCAACTTGAACTCTCTTCTAACCATTGTTGTCAAGTTAATTGAATTCATAACTCCATGTTGAAACGATAATCTTTTATTACTACATCGGTAAATCGTGCACGTGCGGATTTACCCCATCATATACAAGCATCACCAAAATATCAACATGTACACATCTTCACACAATTCACATAATCACAACGTTCACCGAATTTCACCAATGCACAAATTCACCAAGTCACATATTCAATTATGACACGACTCACCAAGTATTCAAATGCATGCAATGTTCTATACTCTTCTTTAGATGCATGTGGTGCCATTAGGATTCCGGAGATAATTTTACTGTTAATGAATCCACCAACATAATAAACACCACCAATTATGTTATGCAGAATACTTACATCCATACAATCAACAATTCATTATCAATTCATCAATTTATAATCACAAAAAGAATCAACATCATAATCATCATCAACATAAACGATAAAGTTCAAATTCACATTTCACCTAAAAGACGTGCATCTATCCACATTATGATATTCAATATTAAACACCCCATCATCATCAATTCATTCACATTCTATCATACTAACATGAATTCAAAGCCTCCTACAAGTTATCCGACCATAAAATATTAATTTGACAAAGTTCGTCTAAGTTTATAAAAACTAACATTTCTCGATTATTCTACTAAAATCAAAGTAACCAAGTCCAATTGCCTCAACTAAGTATATTCCAAATTCACATATGAGTGCAGTAACATATACATATACGTATCATAGGCCAATTTCGATTAATTCCGAAATTCACCTAAGTTTGTCTCATATTATCACTTTTCAAAAGAATTCCAATTTTCAAAGTAAAACCATGTTAAAGCTCATGAATATTATCCAAAACATTTTTATAAATCAAGGTTACAGAAACAACCCTAACCCTAACATATTTCTTTGAGAAAAACGAGTTTCGAAAAATTATACGTCCTTGAGCATTTTTCAAAAAGTTTGATTCGATTCACAAAACCAAGTTCAACCTAATTCATTTGATGTTTCCAAAGGTTTAGAAAGCTTTACAATAGTTAAATACATCAAAAGAATCAGTTTGGAATGGTCCGGATCAACCCCGAAACACCCAGACGCGAAACAACAAAACCGTTGTTCATGCAGGGCTGCCTGGCTGCGCTCAAGTGCTGGTATGCAGCACCCAAGCGTGGGCAATCAGCAGCCAGACGCCTGGTGCTGCAGTGTAGTGCAGACTTGACTTTTCGGTTTTTATAGTTTTGTGCATAAAATTTTGATCGTTAATCTGATTTCGATCTTGTTTTCGCCTACGTGTTCTATTCACTTAACTCTATCATATTTTACTGGAAAAACCATGTTTTCACACCCCAAAACCACTTATTTTCCAAAAACACTTAAAAATCATTTTTACTTAAAATCCCAATTTTCTCTCAAATGGTTTCTCACCACCGGTCAATAATCAAAAACATAAATTCAACATACTCTAACTCTTCATAATCAACTTATTCAACTCATTAAAAATCATCAAAATTACAATTCAACTTATTTCACCATTTTCACCAAAACTCAACAACACAACAACAACTTCACACCAAACATGAATAAACTCATGAAATCTTCAACACCCATAGCATAATTCATCATCAACAACATAACCCCAACAATATTCAAAGCATAATTTCATGATTTCATCAACATTTAACAATAACAACTTCATTTTTTTTACCAATTTAAGCAAAAATTATCAAAACAACCATGAGTTTTAAGCACATAACACATCAGTTTCATTAATTTTATCATGCCCCTAAATTCACATGAATTAAGAACACGAAATTCATCATCAAACATCACAAAAGTCACAATTAACAAAAAACACTTAAACCCATAATTGAAAATAATATAATATAGCTTAATTGTGAAAAGGCAACCATCCTCCTTATCTCTAGCTTGAAAAATCTTAACTATGGCTTCACTTTAACTCCCCCAAGTCTCTAGCCCCTTCCTCCCTTCAAACTTTCCTTCTCTCTAGCCCTTTCTCTATTCTTCTCCTCTTGTGAAGTGAAAGAATGAATGTAAATACCTAATCTCTCTCTCTCTACCTCTCAAAATATTTTATGAAGTGAAAGAATGAATGTAAATACGTAATTTTCTCATATGTCTTGTGTTTATATAGTCACCTCATAAATGAGTTAGGTTTCTAATTGTTTTAATGAGTTCGACATTCTTACCAACTAATTCACCAATGTTACCACTCACTTAAACCGCTAAAATAACGAATAATTACTGTCTCTAAATAATTACCCCAACTCACTAGTAACTTAGTAAAAATAATTATTCCCACTTAAAACACCAAAATAAATAACCCTCTAATAAAATGACTATTTTACCCTTGCTCACTAAATGACCAAAATACCCCTGAGTCTAAAAATGACTAAAATACCATTTTAGGCCAAGAATCCACTAATCCCAAATAAAATACACACAAAAGCAAATAATCACGTCCAAGCACATATAAACAAACATAATAAATTGTATACCACTGTGACGTTTTTTCCAAATTGATATTATTTGTATTTTTGCAACTTGGATAAAGTTTTTTTTTTCTTTTCATATCTATCAGATAGTGTGATAATATTAATTGAACATTACTTTTTTTTCTCTCTTTGAGATAAACTACATCTTAAAAAATCATAAATAAAATATATACATAAGCAGGTGATTGAGTTGAATTGGTTATCGAGTTTCAACGAATTTTTAAATAAAACAATTCTCAATTAAATTTTATTTAATGTAACAGTTTCTCCTAAATATTAAAGATTTAATATATGTTAAACACTCCTGAAACCTTGATGTTTATCGTTATCTTATGAATTTTTAAAGTCAAATTATAATTTTTATGACTTTCGCACTGGTTTTCGATCCACTAAAGATGGACGACTAATCCAGTTCGTGCGTAAATTCATGCAACTTGCAAGCATACATACACCAAAAATTCATTGAATACTCTAGAGTTTTTGAATAGAGTATTATTTATATTTATTTTTATTTTGTTTTCACATTCACCTTGTCCCATCCATACACGTGCACATCCATACATTCACTGCACCCACCAATCTTAGCCCCTAGCAAGCAACTACAAATTCTCACGTTAAAACTAAATATAAAAAAAAACCACCGGCGCGTGTGCCCCAAACTCCGTCGATCGTTTCCACCATGACCAACAACACCTCGCCGGCGTTGGTGGCAGGCGCGGTGGTGAACGCAGTGGCAGCAATTGAACTCACCGATTCCTCAACCTGGTGGAACGATATCGACGATTCTCCGCTATGGCAAGACCGCATCTTCTACACCCTCGCCGGCCTTTACGGCGTCGTTTCCGCCATAGCATTGGTACCTTCTCATCCTATTCAATCTTAGGGTTCTTCCCTATGCGTTCTTAACTCAATTATTCTATTTTATTTTTTTAAAATCTAGGGTTTTATTTACTTAATTTACTTTAATTTTTTTAATTATGAATTTTTATTTTAGATTCAACTTGTTAGAATACAATTGAGAGTTCCAGAATATGGTTGGACTACCCAAAAGGTGTTTCATTTTCTCAATTTTGTGGTGAATGCAGGTTTGTATCAATTAAGTTTTTTTTCTTAAATTTATATATTTAAGTTAATTTTATGTGTATAATAATTTTATTAATCAGTATAAATTATTAATTAGTGATATGTAAACTTTTTGGTTTTGCAGTTCGATGTTTAGTTTTCATCTTCTTTCGGAATGTACAGAGGTTACAACCAGAGGTACTATATAGCATTGATTTTAGCATTTCATTTGAAGTATTTTCTAGCATTTCTTTGAGCGTACTTTGGTTTTGAACTCCGGGGTGGTTCAAATGGAGGAGGGCCTATGGGGTTTTATGTGATACAAAAGTACCGCTTAAGCTGAAGGATTTTTTTTTTATCATAGAATCGTAAGACGGGCAGTGTTGTATGGGATTGAGTGTTGGGTGGTAAAGAACCAACATGAGAATAAAATAAGCAAAGCCGAGATTAGAATGTTGCGTCAAATAGCAGCTATAGCGATCGGAAATTTGAACTAACTGCTATTGTTTTGTGATATGCTGTATAGTACAATGTGTTGTCAAATAGAGGCTATAGCGGTGCTATAGCAATGTTACATAGTGGAATTTGAACAGACAGCTATTTTCCTTGATCTATGGTTGTCAACATTAGGTAAGACTAGACATGATATAAATAGACATGGAGACATTAGAGGGAAAGTTGGGGTACCATCTATTTTAGAAAATATGGTAGAAACATAGCTTGGGTGGTTTGGCATGCAAAGAGAAGACCTATAGTTTTTGTCGTAAGGAGAGTAGATCAAATTAAGGGTAGTCAAATCACTAAAGGTGGAGGAATACTTAGAAAAACTATAAGAGTGACTATTAAGAAAGATTTCGAGATTAATGAGTTGGATAGAGATATGATAGAATATTATGGCGACGATCGATCCATGTAGCCGACCCCACTTAGTAGGATAAGGCTTGGTTGTTGTTGTATTATATGATTTTTATTAGGATTTACTTCATATACGTCAGTGTAAAAAAAGTATATCGTTAATCAATTGTAATCATCAAATCGTTAAAAGCATTTGACTTTAATCACAATTGCTTCTAAAGTCACACATGATTTGTTGACATTGTATTAAAATTAAACACATTTTTATTTTATTTGTAAAGAACAGGGTTTAATATGGTCATACACATATCATTCACAATTTCACACTACTTGTGTTTATGTATGTAGATTGCCCAACATATCTTACTTGATGTGCCGAGTCTTGCTTTCTTTACAACATATGCACTCCTGGTCTTGTTCTGGGCTGAGATTTATTACCAGGTAAGTTTGGTATTGGAGTATTTACTCTATCGTCTATTTTCTTCTTTTGTCTTGGTGTGTTTTGTAGTTTGGTTTTGATGGGATGATTATTGCCTCGGTGTTAAATGGTTTTGCAGGCACGTGCTGTATCCACTGATGGACTGAAGCCAAGTTTCTATATAATTAATGTTGTGGTTTATGCTGTTCAGGTGAAAATTCTTGTCTATGTTTTGTTGTTGTTTTACCTTATGAGATCATGGATGTTGCACACAGTTCGATTCATATTTGATTAGTATATGTTGAAAATACAATTGACGTAAGTATTACTACAATCAAACTTCTGGACAATATTATTTGATGGAGTTTAGCATGTCTAGTAATATGTTCGGTACAATAGTGATAAGAAGAGCCTTAAGCCATTGTAATATAATCAAATGTCAAGTAAATTTTTTGGAGCGTTTATACAATTTGGATGTAACAGTGTTTATTTGGTGACTGGATTGATATGGAATAGTTTGGCACTAGGCTCTAAAGTCAAGGTGTTTGCATGAATCAATGATTACAGATAATATTATTTCACATTCCTCAAAAAAAAAAAGATAATATTATTTCACATGGCACCATTCTCTTTTCACTGAATTGTGGGACATTTGGCTTAAAATTAATTAAAACCTTGTTGAGGATTCTAACATTTCATACTTCAAGAATCTGGAAAACATTTCATATTTACCAACTGCATTTATCCGTTTGAAGATTCTAACATTACATGTTTTAAAAATTTGAAAAATATGGAAATACCTTTAAACTCTTCATGTCAATATTACGGTCATTCTTCTTTGTCCCAAGGAAAAAGTGATTTTCTAAACAAAGATCTTACCTGGGTCACTGTTGTCAAGTAGAGGCCACGTGGACTGCGGTGGATTTTTTTTGAAGACTGGTGGCACAATGGCGGAAATGGCCTATTTTTGGCCTTCCACCATGGCCAGCCATCCACAATCATAACATCATTTCTATCAAAAGCATATTAATCTACCTTTAAATAACGCAATGACAGCAATTTCATGCTTGTATCCTTTTATTATTTTTTATTTCAACATAGTAATGATCTGATCCTAGTGAAAGTAAAACTGCTGCTTTAAGTGCAAAACTGGATGGCGATGTGAAATTTCTACATCCCCTTTTTTATTTTTATAAAATCAAAATCAGAGCATAATTAGCTTGTGATGTTTGATAGAAGCCTTTAGATTAAATTCTAGCACTAAAAACTACCTGATGATTGCATATTACCACAAGTTAAATTTGGCTAGATATCCAATACTGTTCATTGCATGATCATGATTGTAGAGACAAAGAAATAGCGTTTAGTATTTATATTTTTTTTGGTTTTGACAAAAGCGTTTAGTATTTATATGTTACAAGCCTTTTCTAACAAAGCTATATTCGAAATTTAGATCTCTTACCTTTGACCATCATTAAGCGCCTGTGCCTTGTATGTTGTCACTTCATCTTTGGTGACATCATAGCTTTATTGATACACCTCCTTCCATTTGACAAGTTACTCCCACAGTTACAGCCTCGTCAGTATCCTCTCTATGCTCTATTTTTGTAGATCTTCGAGAGCTTCGCCTAACTCTCTCCAGCTGTATCTTGCAGTTTGGTCAATATATAAGCTGAAACTCAACGAATACAGACCCTACATAAAAGTTAAATGTTCCTGTACGTAATTCCCAAACTAAACACGTGGAACTTAAGTTGTACTTAGATAAAAGTTCTAAACCGGTCTCTCCAAGTGACTCGCATTCCAGCTCAAGATCAATGTACTGCTTTCAAACTATGCTACTGTCTACAGGCAGGTTTTGTGAACCTGTAGACACTGTGTGTGACCACTTTCTGAGGCTCCACCACCTTGAATTTTAAGGTGGTGTATCACAGTATATTAGACTGCGACAGTTTTGACTTTACTCTTCATACAGTCATTGTTTTCTGTTGAAAGTTACTTAGAAACATCTCGGAAGGCAGCACATAGCAGCAGTGACGGAAAACAAAAACAGAACATAAATCAGAGAAGTTAAATTGTAAGAGAGGGAGTAGGATATGTGGACGATTTTCACAAATTAATAGGCTTAGTGACTTAGAAACTAACCGTTGCCCCCTTTCATGTGCTTATAACGGAATTTTATAGCTTTATTTAATTCTAATATTTGTTTTTGAGAAACCAGGTCGCAGACCCGATCTCTGTGAACAGCTGTTATGCGCAGACGCAAACAGAATCGGCCAGTGCACCAAATTACGATTCTTCGCAAGCACGGCGAGACCTAGCATGTTCACAGAATCGCACGATTCTATGCACTGACTCGTGATTTTAACTACCATGATCTTGACTGTACTCTTCGTAAAGTCACTGTTTTTGTTGACAGTTACTTCCAGTTAATTAGAAAAGTCAGAATCTGTTGTTTGTTAAGGGTCTGTAAACAGTTCATGTGATTTATTAAAGATATCTAATCTGCACTGCTCCTATCCTTATCAGTTATCTCCTCAAGATTCAAGCTTATCTCTAACTGTTGATCCTTAATATTCAATAAGTCCATCTTTTGTCTATCATAACTGTTGGAAATTCCGCCTTTATTGTGGTCCGCCCGTAGTCGCCTTAATTGAGGCCTTTGGTTTGCCTTCATTGCAGCCTCCAACACCTTGATTGTGTTGGCTGGCTTTAAGGGGGTGAATTTAGTCCCACATCGGATAGATACGACTCTTGAGAAGAGTTTATAAAGAGGAGGCACTCCTCACCTTACAAGCGGTTTTGTAAGGATGAGTTAGGCCCCAAATTACAACAATAACTACTAACCAACACGTGTCTATAACCAAAAAAAAAACTTGTGTGCCATTGGTTCTGATTTCAATATTTATTTTAAGTGTTAAATGGCTGTTACTTTTTTGTTCACGAGTTTTGAGTTTGTTGAATGAGCAATCTTGTTTTTTGTTTTGATTTGTCTATGTATGTCAGATCATTTTGTGGTTGATATTATGGTGGAAACCAGTCAGCGTATTAGTCATTCTGTCCAAGGTGTTCTTTGCAGGTTTGTCTGTTTGAAATTTTGTCTGTCCTTTACTTCTTTCAATTTATCAAGACTTTTACGGGTTTTTGCTAAGTAATATGCTATACATGTTGCAACAGGGGTTTCTTTGTTTGCTGCCCTTGGCTTTCTTCTCTATGGTGGAAGGTATTATTTTTTTTTGTTGGATTTTCAACTCCCCTTGATGTAATTTGGAATGAAACTTATTGCATCTAGGTTACAAGATACCAATCTATCACATATTAGGCTCATGCAAGTCCTTGGAAGTTTATTTGTTAGGGCCTTAGGGCTCATTTCTCTTAGAGTACTGGTATTGGTGTCTATTTATTTGTTTTATGAGTCCTCCAATGTCCTTCTCATGGTTTTTTAAAGGGCTGATTGTCAGATATGCAGCAAGATTGAAGTGCTTTATATTTTTGAGCTTTTGTAACTTGCTATTTCATTTTATTTTTTTAACTGTAACTTATCATTCTTTTTCTATTATCTTGTTAATTTTTTTCTATCAAAAATTGAAAAATTTAAGGCAGATAGACTAAATCAAGTAACTATTGTTCATAAGTTAAATGTTGAATTTTATCTGTGTACGCAAATATTATATACCCACTTTTGTAGTATCACTGATTTCCCTATCTGGTTTTGTATAGACTATTCTTGATGCTGCAACGTTTTCCTGTTGAATCCAAAGGGCGTCGTAAGAAGCTGCAAGAGGTATGCAATCTGACAGAGGCTAAGTATAGTATTGCTAAAACAAGCCCAATCCCACTAATATAATCGAAATACTAACTATAACTATCTGCAGTCCTAATAATCGGCACACACTGCATCCTAACAACTCATAATTTTAATTTCCTAAATTACCCTCATCTGACATGTATATATTCAATTTAGTTTTATGTTAATTTAATCTTAATTACTCTCTTATTTTTTACTCCAAAATTATTCTCTCCTCAGTCCTCAAAATCCAAATACAATGCAAAAACCCACAGCTTGTAGTATAAAAATATATATCGGAAATGCTAACAAATGCCCTACAAGTTAAGAAGTTCAAAAAGGAAATTATATCTTGGAAATGGTGCATTCAACACCTTAAAACTCTAAATTTTCGACATAAAATTTGTCATCTATTTCCATTTTTTGAATTCTTAAGTTAGCATGACTCAATATATATTAACATCGTTAAATCACCTGAATTTCAAAACACAAGGCCATCTAATAATTATAGTTATGTCATGGTCCGAGAAATAGGAAATACAAAATACAACTTGTTAAAGTTTGAATGTCGATCAACATGTAACTAGAAAAAAAAGAGGTTATTTTAGAAACATGAATAAATGCACCAGAATAATAGACCTCTAATATTGTGGAACTTTGATAGAAAAATATTGACATAAAAGACAATCGTAATAACTGCCACCATAGCAGGGTCTAGAGAAGGGTTAAACCTCCTGTGATTCGGTTGTACTCAGCTTTACCTTCTATTAGTAAGAGGTTGATTCTACAACTCAAACTTGTGATCTTCTAGTTTCACAGTCGGAATTGCAACCATTAAGTGAACTGTGAAGGCTCCCTTTCCAAATATTAATATATCTCTAATAAAGTAATTATTTGGGTAAGAGTTCTTTGGAAAATGATAATTAAGAGCTGTTAGTGGGGTGTTGGAATAGGTAATTGAGTTGATCAACAGCCTAGGAAACTGGTGAAATCACACATCCACCAGGGATTTAGCCTAATTAGTCCTTCCAAGGGTTGAGAAATTCTGGCCCCCTGAGCTAGGTTTTGAGATTGAGTTGGATCATGCACAGATTCTTAGATGGTATCAGAGCTTATCTTTTTGGACCACTCATATTTCTACACACTCCAAATGTCATGTTTTTGGTATTAGCGGGTGCTTGAGACACCTGCATTTCTACATACTCCAGTGACAGTAATGTAAATTTTCGCTTCTGGCCCTATATATCTCATCACACCCCAGAATAGCAGCAAAACAAGATATATAGAAGACGGTGCTATTTTCTTTCCATGTTTAAGTTATAGGAATTATCTAGAGATAAAGGAGGAGAGAGTGGAAAGGTAAATGAGAGAATAATCCCTTCAAATAATGGAATTTTATACTGATATTTTGTGATAATATAAAGAAATTGTAAATATGACTAACAATAAGTGATGTTTCTTTTCAGGTTGGCTATGTGACAACAATATGTTTTCTATGTTTCCTTATCAGAAGTGTTATGGTGAGCCCCTTCTATTTTTAAATCAAAATTGATTCCTATTGGTTGGTTTTTAAATTGAGTTTGATTGTATTTTGTTGTGTCAGATGTGCTTTAATGCATTTGATAAAAATGCGAACCTTAATGTGATGGACCATCCTATTCTAAACTTCATATATTACCTGGTAAGAATTTTTGTGTTCTCAATTGTGGTTCTTTTACTGCCAATACTTACTGTTTAATAATATTTTTTTTTTTTGGTAAGATTGGTGACCCCTTTTGGATCTAGTTAGGACATTGGGTGTGGTTCATGGAAGTGACCACCTTGAACACCACATCCCCCTTGGCAACCAACTGAGTTGTCACTCGGATAAAAGGCCGTTTAATCCATAAATCTGTGTTTGTGTGGCTTCGACTTTGTCGTTCTCTCCCACTATTCCTCTTACCCTTTTCACACTTTTGTTGCAGTTGGTGGAAATATTACCTTCTTCTTTGGTCTTATTCATTTTGAGGAAGCTTCCACCAAAGCGTGGTATCACACAATATCACCCGATTCGCTGAAAAGATTGAACATACCTAGAAAAAGAAGCAATCAGTGGTTTATTATTTCTTTAGCTGATTCTCACAGTCCAAGGGTAATTTATATAACAGAGAAAGTTAATCTTTTCTATGGTTGGAGTGACAAAGCTTGTATCATGGGTTTTATAGTTCATTAAGGCTTGTAGATCTCAAAACGTGACATTTCATGCATTGTCAAACGTGTTGAGCTGTGTTTCACTGATATTTGCTTTGTGGCTTTGTCTAATGGTTGGTTCTGATGTTTGTGCAATTAAATGTAATGAGCAACCATAATTGGTACAGTGGAACAGTAATGTCTTGTACAACAGAGTGTTACATGTTCGTAAATTTATTCTCAACTTTCAGTGATAAATTTTCTCTCTTCAGCATATTCTCTGTTTTTGTTTGATCTTTCAAATTAAGCATCCTTAAGCAGTTGATAATGGCCAACTTTAACGAAGGTTTCTTAGAATAAACTCAGTAGTCATTACCAACATTGTACTCGTTACTAAGATACAACCAAATGAAAAACAACAGAAGCAATAAAAACTCAGTACATGATACCTATAACATATTAATGACCAAAGAAGGCATACCTGATTCAGATTTGCTGGAATTTGACAGTGATTAATGGACAACCTTCAACTTGGTCGTGCCATCCAGTGGTTCTAGCTTGATGAATACTTTGTTTGAGATGATGTGAACTAATTATTTCAACTTAAACCGATATTAGTATAAGCTACCAGCCAGTTAGTAACTAATTGACCATTTGGTTTGACTTATTGGCCGAATGGAAGGTATGAATTATCATGATACATATATAGGTAGAAGTTGATTAAGAGCAATTAACTTTTATTTATATCATACCACTCATCTTTTCCTTTTTCCAGTCTGACTTAATAGCAATATGAATCTTGCTAGTGCCAAACAACAGCCAAACCTATTAAATATAATTATTCATAAAATAATTTAGTTGGAAAGTCCACTTCTTTAGAAAGATTTTGATATGAGTATAGCACAATAAAATTTGCATTTTACGTAGTTCTAATATGTATTTGTGTGATATATATATATATAGACACGCGCGCACACACTTAATAGTCATATTATGAATGTGAAGTTTTCATAGATTTCATCTATTTTTATCTTTGTTGTGAAATTTGAGTGATTATATTTAGTGGATCTTCCCTTTCAACTATATTTTATTCGTTCACAGTGTATGAAATTGTGACTTTATTTAAAGGTTAACGGTTATTTTGGTATTTGAATGTGTAATAAGTAGTCACAATATCAAAATTTTAAAATAGTTCTGATTGTGTACTATGTTAGTCAAAATCATCCATTGTGTTACAATGTTTCGTTAATATTGTCATATTAGTTCCACAATATACTTTCATATTGTTATATCACTCTATAAATACTTATAATCATATCAGTCTTTATACGAAAAAGAGTTTTCTTTAACAAGTTTTATACGAAGAGTTAATGTCAACATTGAGAGACTACTTATGTCAAAAAAAAAATTTGAGAGACTATTTTAACATTATGGACTATTTCGACTTACAAGGTGCAAAATTTTGATATTTCGATACATTGAGGACTATTGTGACTCCCCAAAATTTAAGTCTAATTTACTCAAATCAATATAATATTGGTGTGTAGTTATATTATCAATTTTGTTCGTGGACTGATCGAATAAAGATATGTTATTTGAACAATAATATTTTAGACAATTTGTGAGACAACCAAATATATACAAGAAAATATAGATATTGACACAAAAATCAAATCAATAGAGAGAAAAAGTATAAACACAATAAAAATATGAGAGAGATAGTTGTTCTCCATGACAAATTGATTATACAAATATCATTTCTATATTGAATAAGATGAATAGATCAAAATTTATGTTGATGTTGCCAACTTAAAAAGTTTATAATCGAAAAAGCTTGTATTAGTCTTGTTTTGTGAACATTTAATACGATTTCATCTATTTCATGTTTTTGAAGAAAAATAGATTTCAAATCTTTAATTTAACTTTTCTAAAGTGTAAAAATGAAAAAAAATTAAGAAATGTTATTTTGACAAACCATGATTTTAACATCTTTAAAACCTTCCTTAAAAAAATAAAGCAAAAATGTCTTACATAACATCTTCAACAGTTGGATACATGGCTGCCACAAAGTAACGTGGCTTACACATATAAGCCAAAAAAGCAAAAATGTCTTCGATTTTTCCATGCCACATGTCACTCTTCTAGTGGCTATATTAACTCCACATAGTTGAGATATCCTTAGTTTGGATAGAACAGCCATGATTATGTCTCAACCACAATTTTCATTCAACAACATATTCTTCTTCACTTCCAACAATTTGTAACTAACCAAACTTGTTATGGCCATTTCATGTTCTTCAGATTGGTCTCTAGCTTATACTAAATGTTACACAACAAGAACATTAAACTTGCATGCATTCATCATTCCCACGTGTCATTTCCCTTCTAATCCAAAGTTTTTCCATGCAAACTTCTCAGCTTCTTCTCACACCCCCATTTTAGAAGAAACTTCTTCCAACACCCCCTTGATCCATTTAGATGTTAACTTTTCTGACACTACAAAATATTCCAAGCCAGAAATTGATCAGAATTTGAATGATTTTCTATGTGGGTTGTTTGAGGATCCAAAGAAGCATGAACTAGCTTTTGATTATTATCAAAGACTCAAAGATAGACCAGAGTTTAGACCAATGAAATCAACCTTAAACCATGTGATAAGGTATTTGTTAAGATTCAAGAAATGGGAATTTTTTATATCAGTTTGTGAAGATTTTAAGGTTTATCATGTTTTACCTGATGCTGCTACTTGTTCTAAGTTGATTAGTTTTTGCATTAAGAATAGAAAATTCAAGATTGCTGAAACATTTCTTGATGCATTTAGTTCTGATAGTGAAATTGGTGTTTTGGCTTTTGGTTCTGCTTTTGGAAGTTATAATAAGCTTCATATGTTTAGGAAAACTGTTTTGGTTTTTGAGAAAATGAAATCAAGTTGTGTTGCTATGGATTCAAAATGCTATTTACATGTTATGGAAGCTTATTTGAGACTTGATAACTGTGAGAGAGTTGTTCAATTGTTTAATGAGTTTGAATGTAGAAAATTAAGTGACTCTGAAAGTTGTTTAGGTCAGATTTATGGTGTTCTATGCGAGTCGTTAGCGAAATCTAAAAGGGCTTTTGAAGCATTAGAGTACTTTAGAGTGATGAACAAGAAAGGGATTTCTGAGTACTCTATATATTCTACTTTGATATGTTCTTTCGCGAGTTTGCGCAAGGTTGAGGTTGTTGAGGAACTTGTAAGAGAAGCTAAAAGCAAAACGACGATAAAGGATCCCGAGGTGTACTTGAAGATTGTGATAATGTATGTTGAAGAAGGTTTATTGGAGAAGACATTGGAAGTTGTTGAGGCAATGAAGGATGCCGATGTCAAGGTTTCGGATTGCATTTTATGTGCTATTATCAATGGTTTCAGCAAAAGACGAGGGTCTTCGTCTACGGTTAAAATCTTCGAGAAGCTGATATTGAAAGGCTATGAGCCCGGTCAAGTCACGTACGCTTCGATGATAAACGTGTATTGCCGCCTCGGACAAAATATCAAAGCAGAGAAAATTTTCGACGAGATGATGCAAAAGGGGTTTGATAAATGTGTTGTAGCTTATTCAAGCATGATTGTGATGTATGGAAGAACAGGTAGGTTGCGAAATGCAATGAAGTTGGTTGCTAAGATGAAAGAAAAAGGGTGCAAACCGAATGTATGGATTTACAATTCCTTGATTGACATGCATGGAAAAGAGAAGAATTTGAGACAGATTGAGAAATTGTGGAATGAAATGAAGAGAAGAAAAGTAGCACCTGATAAGATTACTTACACTAGCATCATTGGTGCTTATTGTAAAGCACAAGAGTTTGATAAATGTATTAAACTTTATAATGAGTATAGACTCAATAAGGGTGCGATCGATAAAGCTATGGCAGGTACAATGGTTGGTGTGTACTCAAAAGTCGGTATGGTTGACGAATTGGTGAAACTTTTACAAGACATGAAAATGGAAGGAACGAGGTTAGATCAGAGGCTATATCAGTCGGCATGGAATGCTTTTACAGAAGCAGGAATGCAGTTACAGGTAAAGTGGATGAAAGAGAGTTTCATTGTAACATAGTGTACTCTTTCAATTGCAAACAGTGGAAAAAAATCTGAATCTGAGGTGTTGTAAACTTGCGATTACGAGTAGAGTAAATACTCAAATTGGCGATTGAAATTGTTGGGCTGTATCAATGTGGTCCCTCACATTATCAATGTTATAAAATGATTCTTGAAATTGCGAAATTTTAATCAAATTCATCCCTCTGTTGGTATTTATGAATGACATTAAGTTGGTAATATCGAGGATGGATTTTAAACTACGTGAATAGTGTCCCGGATGGGTTTGATAACGGATCCAAATAGGGGACTGAACTTGATTAACAGTTTGCAATATTAGAAATCAATTTGGAAGATTGATAATGTGAGGAGCCTAGGTTGTTGATACAGTCCTGCAATTTCAGAGACAACTAGGCTACTTACTCCATGTGAGTAATTTGATGCTTGTTTATGCTATCAAATTGAAGAAAAAAGAAGAAGAAATATATCAGCAAATACATATGTATATAGATTTTGAGGCTCTTGTATGTACAATTTTGCAATTTGCCTTTGTGATCATATTCATATGCTTCAAAATTGTTTCAATTGTGACTTCCACAACCCAAGTGAAAGGCCATTAGTGGTGGCAGAAGATGGAGGTTAACATGAACTTAACTTTTGTTGTATGATTTTTTCATTGAATGCAGCATAGCATCCACTACAGAATCTTATTCTTTTGGGTGGACTCGATTGCAGAAATTTATATATATTTTTTCAAGAGAAATTTCAGGTGAGTCGGATCAGGGATGATCGTCTCATGGTGTAAAGAGTGCTTACCAAACTAAATATAAATTACGCATCAACAAATTCCTTACACATTTGTAGAATATAAGTCACATACTAACTAATTTCGTCGGCTATTACAGAAATTTTTTACAGAAAAATTGGCTGAATGTGATTTATTTTATTTTATTTTTAGCAAAACTTATACCAAGAGAATATAAAGAGTATTCCAATCCACATGCAAGAGCAACCACAAAAGAAAAGATATGCAACAAATTCAAAGCTGAAATAGAAACAACCGACCGTTTATAATTTCTAAAGGATGATTGCTCAATCCTCCCGCTTAAACGACGTTTCTGGTAGTATATTTTGATATATTGTAGCATACAGGGAGCGGATTGAGAAATCATCTTTCTAGAGATGCATTCCATAGGAACCACTCTTATGGAAACCTGAAAAAGCTAAATAGAAATAGTGCAGTCCATTCTTATTATTACTTGCATTCCAAAAATTGGATAGCAAAATAACATTTGGACAAGTAAATATACTAATTTCATCATACTCCTCAAAAACATAACTTTTAGATTGAACAATCTTGACAAAGATAAATGAAAGGTTTAGTCCCACCAATCAATCAATTCAATTAACTATTGGATAAAGTAAAGTCGTACTCGACACGCGGCATACTCTTAAAAAACTTCTCCCCCCTCAAAACAAATATACGTTTGCCATTCGCACGGGTTTAAGAGCTAGTGTATTAAACAAACAACAAAATGAATGAAAAGCAAAGCAGGAAATGAATGAAAAGTAAAACCCTAAATATTAATCTGAATTAAATGCTTTCAGAATGCACCATAATAGCTGAGAGATGTAAAAGAGTGAGCCAGCCAAGCTAATTCCACAAGCTAAGAAGACTCGAGTGCAATAAACACCAAAAATGCTTTTGCTACACAAAGGAGCATGAGGGTTCCCATTACATTCCATTGTAGCAACTGCTAATGCTGCTGAGCAACTTGCAGCCAGAAACACTGTCAAAACCTAATCAATAACAACATCAAACAATTAAAAAATGGGAAGATCACAAGTTCTAATTCTATGCTTTTAAATATTTTTTCACCTATGAAGCACGGATACGGACACAAGACACAGGACACAACACGGACACCGACACAATTAATAATTTGAGAAAATCACGTAATTCAATGCAATTGTACGTGTCGGTGTCAGTGTCGAACACAACACGTATCTGGCACCAGGATACGTCTAATCCAGGGAGTGTCTGTGCTTCATAGTTTTTCACTTATGCATACATTTTTTAAGTTTGTATATGCTAAGTTCACCTGTTTTGAGTTTTGACATGCCTAATATCATGATAAAAATTTAATTTTATGAAGTTAAAGAGTGATATATATATATATATATATATATAGGAAGAGTGAGAGGTCTTACGAAATCCACCCCAAATGCAACTTGCCACAATTTGCTTTTTTCTGGGAGACAATTTAGAAAAACGAGCAAAAGGGTGAAACCAGCAAGAACCAAATTTGCAATTATAAAGCACCTGCAGCAAAATTCTCAGAAAAGTGAACCACATGAAATCTATGAAAGATGCAATATTTTTTTTTAAGAAATAGAATAAGAGAGACAGAAACATAATGTATATCTTGTATTATTAATTTATTACCACTGTATTCATAAGCAAAAATAATTAAGACAGTATTAAATCTACAAATGACCATTGTTAGAATTGTACATATTTAAAGTTTCTCACATTGGAATTTAATATGATGAATTTATGTGAAACTACTAAAAAAGCAAAAATTAATTAGTGAGGGAAATTTAGAGAGGGAAAACGTGAAATTCTTCTCTAAGTCTGCCATTAAACTTTGCGACTAAGAAATTTGTGATAGATTTTATTTTTCCGTCACTAATTTCCCTTCCTAATTTTGCTTTTTCTAGCGGTGAATATTAGTTTTACTATAAAAAGAATGTAAACATAATCAACAAAGTTTCTACATAAGCATTTTACTTGTTGTATCATTAAAATTCAGTCTCAAATGTTTAGAGTGTCATTTTAGTCTTTGATGAAATAAATATTAGTTTCCAAGTACAAATCTACATAGGCAAAATGACACTATACATTTGTGTGGATTTTCATGTCAACTACAAAAATATCCATTTACTCTTGATGTAAATCATAAAAACAACTAAGACACTATTTGTGTCGATTCTCACTTAACAATTTATGTTTTATGTCATCAATTTTGTTGTCACATGCATCACATTTTCCAGAATGTAAACATAGAAAAAATGTAAGACATTTTAAAAACTAAAAGACCAACATTAACAAATTTTTAAAAAGAGGTCAAAATTAAGAATAAGACTAAATATAGATATTGAAACTATATTTAAACCTAAAAATATGAAATGAATTTTAATTGTTACATCTTTCACATATCATATAATTTTGAATTTCAACCTATGAACCACGGATATTGAGATACAACACAGACACGCCAACACCACTAATAATTTAAAAAAGTTCACATAATTAAGCGTAATCATATGTGTCGTATCAGACCTGATACATGTCCGACATCGGAACATGTTTAATTCGAAAAGTGTCTATTCTTCTTAACCTAAAATGCTTTTAAATCTAAATTTGTTATTGCACTTACCAATAGGCTGGCATGTCATTAAACTCCACATGGACATAAGAATCCCTATAATATCCTTTTTGACGTGAAGTGAGCATCAAAGTAGCACCAGTGATGGCCAAGCCAGAAGCAACAAGCCTCAAAGCACGTGACCAAACACCACTACCATCTGCCATTATCTGTAATAAAATAAAAAATTGTCAATGAAATTCAAGAAGGATCATAGATAAGGACACCATTGAAATTATATTCACATTCATACCACTGTTACTCTAGCTAAATATTCCCTTGTAATTCACTGAAGTTTATTCTTTGATTAAGTTAAGCAAAAAGAGTATATATTATACTCAAGTGTAATGATTTTTTATTTTTTTTTACTGAAGTATGTACATAATTCGGTAAGGGTTGGAATATGACTTTTTCAGGTGTGGTTCAGCCGGAGTGAGAAGTGGGCGACAGGTGGTATGGATTTCGTTTTCAGTGGTCATTCACGTGTTGGAGTTTGATTTAGGTAGTGAAGTTGGTTTTTGTGGTTGTTGTCCTTATGAGTGTTGAAGGTAGGGCTTGGTTAAGTGTTGTGTGTGTATTGATTGTTCTTATGGTGTGTTTTTTCTTGTGTTCCGCCTATATACAACGTCTTGATTAGTTTGTAGTCTCTGATCTACCCGTATCTCATGAGTGTATTGATTAGATTGTAGTCTTTGATCTATCCGTATATGTTCATCATCTTGAGTTGAGATTTGGTTTTCTAATAAAAAATTTCATTAAAAAAAAATTCGGTAAGGGTTGGGTAAAAAAAATAAATTCGGTAAGGGTTAGGTAAAAAAAATTAATTCGGTAAGGGTTGGGTAAGAAAAAAAAACCCTAAAATAGTAGTGATTTAATATAATTAATAATAAAAAAGTATTTTTTTTATGATAAAAATAGGGTAGTGAGATGGTAATCCAAATCAAGGTTTGAGAAAACCTAATAGTTTTAAGAAAATAATTTATATTTATCTACTTTGTAATCGAATTAGAAGAGCTCAAACCCTAAATTTTCAGATCTAAGGGGTCTCTGTGTTACTCTACCCAAAAAATTTAAAGCAAAAATTAAAGAAATTCAAAAAAATTATTTTTATTCATCTATCTCCCATCGTTCGACCGGAACTCAAACTCTAAATTTCTAGATCCAAAGTTTTTGACCGATCAACTTTTTTGAATTAACAAAACAAACTGATTTCATAAGAAAAAAAAAACCTAAAATAAGAAGACAACCGTAAAGGTATATAGCAGCAACATTAGTTATAAAAAAAAAAAAAAAAGAAAGTATAGCAGCAATGTTACAAGAGGAATGAAACTCACACATACACATAAACCTAGTCTAGCAACAACATCAACCAGTAAAGGAAGAAAAACTGATAAAAGATTATGATATGAGCAATAGTTTAGTGATGAATCTGAAAAACTAACCTCTTTGAAAAAGGGTTACTGATTCCTTAAAAATAAAAAAATATGGTTATCACCAAATTTCTTCTCATTTTTCATTCTCAAGGTGGGTATTTATAGATTTTTAAGGTGTACCATGGATATGGAAATGGAAATAACGAGTAAATAAAGGTGAAAATTGATTATTGAATCAATATTTACAATTGCAATTAATTTGAATGACACCATTTTTAATTTCTCATGAAATTATTTCCTTCCTTTTTAGTTAATTTCCTTTTTGTATTCATTTTTCTTGTAGCGTACAACAACTGCAGGCAGCTTCTAAAATCATGGTGCATATGCTGCCTCTTTTCTATGGAAGTATTTTGAACAATATTGTTTAATTGACAAGACCTATCGATGCTGCTTCCTTTGCTACATAAATAATAGGTTCAAACAAATTTAATGTATTGTTTTTTCCCGTATTCCTTCTACTAGCTAGTATATTTGTGTCTGAGCTGTTACATCTTTGCTTTTTTTTAGTATGAGGTCATGGTGCCCCAATTAAAGGTAGGGTAAACCTCTCCGCTTAAATTAAAAAACATTTACAGAAGTATTAACATTTACCTCCCTTCAATAACATTAATAGGGTTCGAACCTCGGACCAAAATAATTTAAGATTTGTCTCTTTATCATTAGACCAAACTCTTAATTAATGATTTTTTTTATATTAAATAACA
>Ga0315915_1002775_pt1 | contig 22158 bp, 12 predicted proteins | sample MpolbnodulesMG_FD_207738 | JGI IMG/M metagenome (GOLD analysis project Ga0315915, IMG submission 207738) | Medicago polymorpha root nodule microbial communities from Los Angeles, California, United States - branched nodules | ecosystem: Host-associated > Plants > Roots > Nodule | place: USA... | reverse complement strand
AGTGGATAATCTCACAAAAGCTGTGGGGACTGGACTAACCCATATTGGGTGAACCAGGATAACTTCTCTGTGTGATCTCTCTTAAACTCTACTCTTTACTTTCCTCGTCATTTACTTTAGTATTGCATATTTATTTATTGTGTTACTAAGCATCTTACTCCAAGTAAACTCTTGAGAGTCTAAACAGATAAATTTTTAAAGGGTCACTATTCAACCCCCCCTTCTAGTGACATTTACTTCAACTTCACATATATCCTATCCGCAGCTAACATTCTGCAATCAGAATAAGTAAACTTTGACCTGTTGCAAACAAATTAAATTGAAAAACTCTAAACCCTTTATCTCTTTTATTTTTATTTTTCCTAAATAAGTAACGCGAATTGTTTGGTTGAAATGCAATCTCTATGGATACGATACTCTACTTATCACTTTATTACTTGGTAAACGATTTGGTACACTTACCAAAATCCGATCATCAAAGAGTATGTAAGATGAACTTCTTGGATTCAATAGACGATGGAACCTTTAGGACCATTGAGAATTTAGGAACCCTGATTTAAGTCTTGTTTCAATTACCTCTGAGAGACTAAGAACCCCACCTTTATGCGTGTAGGTGCATCTCCCTATAGGATTGACGACCCTAAGCATTAACTCGCGTAGAAACTTTCGTGTAAGGTTGCAACTCGGCAGTTGGAGGGGAATAAACCTAGACCTCTGAGAGAGTAAGGCCCCACACGTACAAATCTGTGTGATTAGCAGGTGCAACTCAACAACTGGTAGGAAATAAAACCCCACGAACTCATCACTTAAACATAAGTCGTAAAACCAATATCTGAATAATGCTTAATCATTAATTAATTTCAACAAATGAATAGAGGGGATTCGAAAGAATCCTAATCATCGCTAACATTTTGCAATAAAAAACGGTTACTCTTAAATTTCAGTGGTTGTAAATTCTCTGTTTTAAGCCGGGGAAAAAGATTAATTTCAAATAAATGATCTGCACATGCCCATTTAAATGAATTTTTAATACTTTAGATCATAAGGAACATCAAAACTAAATCATCTCATGAACCTAAATGGTGCTAAAATTACAACTTAGAGTTTTCAACTATATGCTGTTTGCATGATGATAAGCTGCATATGAGTGTTAATTGTTAGCCATAAGCATTAGGCAAAGAAAGAAGATTTTAATTTCAATCTGTTTGATTAGATTTGTGGTATATCTTCTTTTGAAGTGGAAATTTCTTTGGCCTCCCAATGACTAGTATATTGTTTTTGCCATTGTTGGATTCAAAAGTAGTTTATCTTCCCTTCATGTTCAAATCCAACCAGTTCAAATTTTGTGTATGAAAAAGACACAGGGGAAACTATGCCATATTTTACAGCTGAAAATGCTTCAAAGAAAAGAACAGAGAGATATAACTATTTGATTGACTAAGTTGTACAATGATATCAAAGTATTGTGTATGCAGGGGATGTGAAATTTGAACAAGCAATACATATATTGGGGACTTTTGTTACCTCCCGGTTCTGTGGATGAAAAGGATACTGGAATTGGAATGAAGGTAATATAGAACAAAGAATGCAAAACTCTTATTGTCAATGTCTGTAGATTATCTCATTCACACTAAAAATGATGAATGATGAATACCATTAAAAGTTCAATGAAAATTGAGTTTGACATAAATTATGGAAAAATGATGAGTAGTCTCCGTTACATTAGAGACAGATTACATAAAAATTTAAAGAATAACCATTAACCAATCAACAAAAACATATCACATAGCACTATCAGTACGATGAGATTAGCTTCAAATGTAACTCTAAAACAAGCATCAAAGGGTCATCGAAGGTGTTTACTATCTGAAGTTGTCAAACAAATGTTTTTATCACAAGTTGAATTTTCTTGCCATAAAGTGTTTTTTTGAGGCCATTTTTAAGGTGCCTTTTACCTTAAACGGATGTAATGCTTAGTGGGGATTCACTATGCTGCAAACCTGCGTTGCCACTATCAATGAAGCAGGTCAATTTAAACATCAACACATATTGTTTAGTACCAATACATATCATCTTATGCAGAAAAGCTGAACGATTTACTTTCAGTTATACAATGACAATGAGTGTATTCTACCATGAGGAGCCACCAAACCATTCCAAGAGATGCAATTCGAACTTTGGAATTTTTTATAGGGGATGGAATAACTGATTCCATGACCAATGTCTCTAGGGCATTGGTTATAATTTTCCTTAATTGAAGACATGTTCGTATGCCTCTTTGTTTCACTTGACACCAAAGCAACTTCGAAAAATTTAGCAATCCGCCGCTCCCCTAATATTTTTAGCAAAATTCGCCACTGGTAAAAACTTTTCTATTTTGAAATGATAGATTTTATTTTTTGGTGAATTTTTGAAATGATAGTTATTGTATAATATTTGTATCAATGTAAATATTTAATGAGAAAATGATATGCACAATGAATTTCGATTTGGTTGTAAAGTTTGACTTCTTTGGTGTATTTTGACTTTATTTTTGAACAAATCAAAATGAAATATATATTACTCAATGATGTTTTCCTTTGCACAAGGAGCACAAAAAGAAAACCTAAAAACAACGTTTACATAATTACAAAGTCACATAACCATAATGGTCACCAAAGAAACAAAACAGATTTACAAAAACACACCCATACAGGACAGCAGGTGTCTCCAAGTATAAGCTAAGGCCACCTGTTTAGATTTTAGTCATAAGAAAGAATTTAGCTCTCAGTGAGTATTGAAGGATTGGATATCGTATTTTGGAATACACGATTATTCCTCTTCTTCCATATCACCCAAACAGTTGCAAACCAAATTACAGTTAAAAATAAATGTGTAGTTCTTGGCATGCCTGCCATCTTGGTAAACTGAATAAAATGATGTTGAAGCTCACCAGAAGGTGTTGAATAAATGCCTAACCAATTCCGCACATTAGACCACACTTGACTATAAGTAACACAATGTAAAAAAAGGTGTGAGGCTGATTCAATGTTATCACACCCAGCTGCACACGCACCATCTGTTGGAAGCAGAATACCCCTCCTCACGAGATTGTCTTTAGTCAGAAGCCGGTTTCGAAGGAGCCGCCAAACCAACAAAGACACCTTGGAAGAAATATGTTTAAACCAAATATCATCAACCCGAAACCTGTCTGAAGTAGCACTTGTGGAAGTAATATAGTGGTAGGATGCTTTCACTGAATATCAATGCATGAGATCTAGCATCCACCTCCAATAGTCATGGACATTATCCTGCAAAACAATGTTACATAACAGGGAAGAACACTCCCTCACACTCTCCTCCTCCCAAGCAAACAACCGGCGCCTCCACACCCACGCCATTCCCTCTCCATCCCATCCCAACCGCCCTATATCCCCTACCTTGCACTCCTTATCAACTGCCAGATCAAACAAACGAGGATATTTTAATAGCAACGGTATGTCCCCTACCCAGTTGTCATACCAGAAAAGGGTATCCCGCCCATCACCTACAACTCTATGATTGTTTTCATCGAACCACCTCCCAACCCCCTCACTAACACCCTCACGAACTCTGCAAATTGATTTCCACCACACCGGTGCATATTTATCCCCCTCCCTAAGCCGCCCCCCACCTCAACATAACGGGCTTTTAACACCCGGGGTGTATTTTGACTTATTTTATGAGAGAGAAAAAATGAAAGAGAAATGACAAATAAGATAAGAGATAGAGCTATATTAGAGAGATAGACTTAAAGTCGCGGTAACTTTCCCACATCCTAAAGATAGCAAATTGGATCCACTCAATCCGTATAAATTAGTTTTGCAATTGACCTTTGACGATAGTTCAATATTTGCAATTATTTTAAAAATCCTATACTCATATTTTTTTTATTTAACTAAAAATAAAAGATATTTATAAAATCCACCCTCTCAATTTCTTTTTATTAAATATGCTTACATATAAAAATATAAATATGTTAAACGCTTAAAAAAATATAAATCAACTAGAAGCAAAAAGAATAAATTTGCTAACAAACTCACAACATCAATGTTAATAGCGTAAAAAAAAAATACATAAACTTAAAAATATGATTATATTCAAGTGTTCAGAATATTATGTTTTCAAATCTATAATATTGACTATACAAACATTATTGATTGAATCTAAAATAAATCAAAACTGATATGACAAGTTTAATTGAACAACCATGTCAACAATAAAAAAAGAAAACGTCACATAAAGTCAACAAAAAATAATCGTCGCACAAAATCGCTAAAACAGTTAAAATTGAACTTAACTTGTTTTGAAAATTTAGTTTTTGGTGGAGCTTGTAAATCCTTAAACCCAAATTACTTAAATTACTTGGTTATCAAATCTAATAAATATATTTTTGGGAATTTTTTTTTTTTGGCTTTCGTATCGGTTTCCGACCCACCAATGGTGGGCGGCTAATCCAGCGCTCGTGCGTAGAGACATGCGCACTGGTCAAGCATTGTTTCCTTGAGGATCGAATTTGGTATTCCCTGAACGTCATTAGAAGAAGCTCCTTGCCACCGGAACAAACAACTTAGTTGGTAATATTTTATTTACTTGTTGAAGAAAAGGGTACGAAAAAGAGAGGGAATTCTCCATTACGAAACCAATGGTTAAGGGTTTACACAGTCAAAACCTCCCCAGCAATGTATCCCAAATCATCGATCAGCTAGAACGCCACTGCTTGGCTCCCGATGGATCTCTCATCACCAAACCTCTCTACAACGATCTTCAACTCGTATCATTCTTTTCTATCAATTTCTTCAATTTTTTACTGACCCATTTTGTTCAATGTATCAAAAATTGAATAAAATTAGAAAATGGGTCATGAAATTTGGTGTTTCATTTGCAGGCTATAGAGGAAATGTGCAGGGAAAGACTTCGTTACTTAGAAGCCATGGTATGTATGTATTGATTAGTTAAGTGCTATGAAACACGGATATGGACACCGGACACGCCCACACCGCTAATAATTTGATAAAATGACACAATTCAGTGTAATTACAGGTGTCGATGTCGTGTCGGTGTCGGACAGACACACCTAACCCGAGGAGTGTCCGTGCCTCATAGGACTTAAGTGGAGTGTGAATGCCATTCTTATTTTAGTGATTTATATTTTTGATGTCGTCGATTTGGTTGCAGGCTATTTATTCTGAGGCCACTGCAATGGTAGAAGAGTATTATCAAGCCATTTCTGGGTCTAGCATCGGTGGAATTAGAGATACTGGCGGTCTTTATCCGCAGTTTGGACTACGGAACTCTCCTCAGGTTTTGAAATATTATTTCTGGAATGTTAGTTTGATTTTGAAACAAATATGACACCTGTGTGAGAATGTTGTTGGTTTTGGTACTTAAAGGCATACCTTACATCATAGGTTACATGTAGGGAAGTGATACTTGAGCTGCATAATAATGAATATAGTGGGTGGATTTTAATTTAGATATTATGGGATTGCGAGGCAGAAAGATTAATGTAATGGGCGTTTCCTGAAATTAAATTGGCCCGAATCAATAGACTTCCATTTATAATGAGAAACATGTCCTATACACTATAGAGTATATACTCTGATTTTCTTAGCAGAAGTTGGGGAATTCCATTTCCAGAAAAAATTGTACCTATTGATCCTGTTCAGTTTACTATAGGTGGATAGAATTTTCAGAGATTATTACCTACCTGAGTGCTCTAGGTGTTGGTGTAAACATATTACCTCTACCCCGTTTCGTCTTGATAATTGTGCACTGACTTGGTTTGTTTCAAATATGATGGAGTCTAACAATTGTGCACTGACCTGGTCGTATTCCCTACACTGGAAGGAGTTGGTCTATCCTTGTGCTTACAGAAACTATTCATTGTTACTAGGAGAGGGTTTAACTAAAAATAAGGAAAACTTCATGCAGGTCTACATCACTCAGTATAGTATTGCAAAAGATCTGTTTCTTAGGTAGTTTCCTTAGAGAGAGGACTGTGGATGTATTTCATATAGAATTACATACATCATATTTCTGTATATTTGGTTAGAATATGTCCTGTTATCTCTTTTTTATCTTCTTGATTCTTGATATTTCGTGCTTTTCATATTTATGCATTGTGCATTATGTGATTAAATGCATTTTTGGGTACCGATTGACATTGATTTAAATGAAATGTCTATATCTTGTCAGGTTTATCAGACATTAGAACATCAAATGATTGTTGCTGAAGCGGCACAACGATTGAGACTGCCTCTTATTTCCAAAGATGGAGAAGTTCGCGATGATGAAATTGAAAAGCTAAGTGTAGCGTCTCGAAGCTCCGTTGACAGTGCTAGCACCAGTGGCGTGGTCAACTCAAGCATAAACTCTTCTAATTATACCACTCCAAGCAGTTCTGTTAGTGGGTTTAATTATTCTCTGGCTTCTATGGATCCAGTGGAAACTGGAGTTGGTGGTGCTCCCAATCGTTTTCTTGGAATTACACCGGCTTATTTATGGCAAACTCAGCGTCAGCAAACACCGTTATCTGTGGTATAATTATAATATGTAAATCAGTATATATGGAAGTCAGCTTGTTAGCATATTTTTTCTATGATAGTTTTTTATTTTTTTTATTTTCATGTGATTAGCTTGGTTATGTTTTTCATTATTGACCCAACAATATTGCTAGGATATGACAGAATATCGTATGTCTCTCGCATGTGAGGTAGATGGTCGCTTGAAATTGAAATGTGATAAGTTATCAGATGCCTTTGTATTGGATGACAACGGTAAGTGTGAATTGCATATTTCTGATATAATATTGGGACATAATGGTGAATTGACGATTTCCTTTGATTTATAATTTGGTTCTACTAGCTGATACCTTGTTTCTTGATTCAGATTCATCATCATATGGAAATCAAAGTTCAACTTCACGGCTTCCAGAAAGGTTTGAGCTTATTCAAGTAGCCTAATTCTTTTAATATTTTGGAAATTTAATGTTTTTATTTTTGGGATAGAAGGTTTAGGAAATTCTTATTCAATTGTAATTTGTAACTTAAGAGTTCACTTTCTATTTTTTCATTGGATGGAAGAGTAAAGTATGCAACCTAGGGCTTCTACATAACAAATATATATTTAAGGATTAACAGGCCACTACCTGGTTTCGATCTTTTGACTTGAAGAGCTGAGACATGTTATTCTCTGTATAGATATTCAACTCTAAAATGACTGACAAAATGATGTCTATATGATTTGATAATGTCACATTTTTAGTCATACAATTTCAGATTAGTGTGTATTGATGAAAATGACCAATTCAACTGATGTGACTAATATACTCCACACTTTAATTTTCGTGTTTAAGTCATACGGATCAATATTTATTAAATTTTTTGTTTCTTTATGTCCACAAGACGGGAGTATTTTTAAAATCTCCTTTTAGTTTGGATTCTAAGTAAGTACCTGGCTTACATATGCCATTGCTTATGTCTTATGCTTCTTTAATAAAGTAGCAGAGCACTAATGTGTAAAGTGCATTCTTTGGTAATTGTATGTCACACTAGAAATATATCTGCATACTAAAGTTTCTTCTCTTATATTTATTAATTTACCAGGGTGAAGTTGTTAATTGAGGACATCGAAAGAGAAGAAGCAGCACTGAGGGATGACATTTATTCTGCTGATAGAAAATTCGCTGAATATTATAATGTAAGTGCATATGAATTTGGTACAAGAACCATTTCTCTTGCTACCACAAACATTTCCTAAAATCGAAACACTGAATCTATATGTGTGTGCATGTGTGTGTGTGTGTGTGTGTGTGTGTTATAATGTAAGTGCATATGAATTTGGTACAAGAACCATTTCTCTTGCTACCACAAACATTTCCTAAAATCGAAACACTGAATCTATATGTGGGTGCGTGCGTGTGTGTGTGTGTGTGTGTGTGAGAGAGAGAGAGAGAGAGAGAGAGAGAGAGAGAGAGAGATTGCATGTGTGATTTGTTATGCATATACATCATATTTCTTTTTTGGTCTCTATATTATATTGTGTATAATGTAGATGGTTAATGTCAATACTCTTAATCAGGTATTGGAGCAAATACTTGGGGTGCTCATTAAACTTGTCAAAGATTTGAAGTTGGATCACCAACATAAATATGTGAGAATTTACTATTCACTAAACTTCACTATTTTGATAGCTAAGGACACATCTTGACTTGACTTCCCAATGTATTTGTAGGATGAGTTGCAGAAAACATGGCTATGTAAAAGATGTGATACCATGAATTTGAAATTGAGGTTTGTTATCGGTTACCTTAAATTTTTCATCGTTCTTCTACATTAAAATATCGTTATCTTTTCAAACTTGAAAATAGTGAGGGCTCATAACACAACCCAGGAGGGATTCTTTTGGTAGGTAGACGATTTTGCTTATATTTTTTCATCGGGTGTTTAATATTCCAAAATGGGCGTGTTTACTTAAATGATTAATATAACAGAAAGGAATAGTGATTTTGGTTCTAAAATTTATGATGTATGTTAGTTTGGATTTTATACATGCACATTGGTAGTTAATAGATTTTGTGAAGATTTCATGTATAATGGAAGACCAGCTTGAGACACTAAATACCTAATTCTTTTATGCTCTTAAACCAATATGTCCCCATTGTTACAGCCTAGTGGTTTGGCCGTGAGGACATTTTATGTGGAATCCTGCGTTCGAACCCGGATCACCACATTTCTTCCTATCCTTTGTGTTTATTCGAGTATTTGTTGGCCACCAGACCAATGGCAAAATAAAAACGTGTTTTTTTTTTATAATTTTTGCTTATTTAAACAGTAACTTGGTTCAAGATTTTTTTTGTCACTTTGGTCAAACTGCATATTTTAAGTAACATGGATAGTGAATTTTTATTTTTTTTTTACCAAAAGGAACTCATTATTTCATTCATCACAGTAGTAGTAATACAAGATGGAATCATATCAAACACTTGGTGACGAGCATACAACTTTGACGCCCTTGCTAAGCTATAAGCGACAAAATTTGCCTGCCTCCTTACAAAACTTATCTTAAAGTTTGGATTTTATTGTAACATAGCTCTACATGTAGCCATAGTGTTGCCAAGTTCAGAATGGTTATCAATAATGCTGTCTACTACTAGCTTACAATCTAGCTCAATATGCACTTTTGATAAACCCAATTGACCAAGCCATGAAATAGCATCCCTTATGCCCAATGCCTGAGAACGAGGAGGAACACTCTCATTCCACTTGGTTAAAGCTTTAATAAAATAGCCTCGAGAGTTCCTTAGACACATACCAACACCAAAGCAGCCTTGGTCTCTTAACAGCGCTGCATCGATATTGCATTTGATGTATTCTTCATCTGGTGGCTGCCAACACTGTACATGATAAATCTGTTGTTCTGTTTGCTGTTCTTCCTTTGATCGTGTTGACTGCAATTGCAGCAGCAGCTCACGTGCGAGCTGTATAACAGTCCGCTCTTCCTTCATTGAAACTAACAAAAGAATTGGATTGAGCTGTGTGGTAAATAGCATGGGTTGAATATGAAACTTAAATGCATAATTCTTGAAATTAATTCTTCCTAAATTAAGATGACATGTTTACTAATTTAACTGAGTTCTTTTTTGTGAGTGCCACATGAAACTTGTTTATGTATGATAGGAACCAAAGGATCCTCTAATTGAACACCACAATAACACAACAAAGAATGAAGATGAAACAGATGGTAATTAAGGAAAATAGGGTGCTTTATTGATACAAATGAAAATAGTAAAATAGTAGAAGAGAGAATTTCTCTAACTACTCCAAAGCAAAGCTCCGACCTAACTCAGAGAGGAATCCTACTTTGGCCCTAAACAGAAAACTTATTCCATCCTATTCTAAAACTCCTAAGAATTCCCCTTTATATACATATAAAGAGAACATTCTAGTATTTAACCATAATGGGCCTCTTACTATTTAATCCTAATCCTAATGGACCACTTACTAATAATCTATTTAAACCTAATTAACTACCTACTAATTACTTAAAACGCCCTCTCATACTGGGTCCTAACAATGTACCTCCTACTTTGATGCTAAGCGGAAAGCATAATTTGTGTAACTATGGCGAAAATGGTAGTCAGATCATTAGTCCGAATATTTCCTGGTTTACTTCTTACATGATTGTGTAACTTATGTACATCAATTATATTATCGTCAATTTCCCAATTTGTTAGTTTTGCCAGGTACTGTTATCTAATAATTTTGATATCTGCAATTGCATGTCAGGGCTTTAGAATATCTGCTCCTCCACGGAACTTACACTAACGAGTCTATACCTGCGCTTCATAAGATTAGGTATGAAAGATGAAATGTCTGCAACTCTGTATACAGTTCCTGATTTAATTTTAATAACCCGTTTCCTTTTAATTTTAGGAGGTATCTCGTCGAGGCTACTGAAGAGGCTTCCATTGTATATAATAAAGCGGTATGTTTCCATGTGCATGTTTTTGCATTTGGATGACATAAGACATGAATTAGGCCCTTCACAGGATGAAAATGTGACTAGTGAGACATGAGTTGTTGCATTAGCTCAGAACTTGTCATCCCTGTATAGAGAATCTTGTCATTCATTATCTATTGATGTCTTTTTAGTACAGTCCTTTTCGTTTATAGATTTTCCACCTTGATAAATATGAATAATGCATTGATTCTCATCTGTGTTCAATCTCCAGTCCTGACATTTCTGTATTAATCTAATAATTAAATGTTATTTATTTATTTCTGATATGATGGAATCTAGAGTATTTTGATGGATATCGCAACAACATAAGAGATTTGGGAATCAAAATGAGTGAATCATCAACTTAGTCATTGAAAATTTAAAATTATCGAACACAGTCAATTTACTACCTAAAATTATTAATATTTCAAAATATTCACTAAATTGAATTTCTTCGATCATATTAGTTCTTTTGGATTAGTAAATTTAGTCCTTGATTGAGAATTTTCAAATTCATAGATCATTTTGAAATTTTGTTAACTTCAAGGACCAAGTTCACAATGGCCACTATTTCAGATACTAAATTAGTGATTCACTAATATATACAAGACTGGGGAAACTTTATAAGATGTGAAGTAACACTACCTGCATCTTATAAATGTGAATTGTTTGGTGCAAAAGATTATGAATATTCTAGTGAGTGTTAATATTTTATTTTGAATTGTGGAGTCTGTGCCAACTGCCAAAGGTTGGCCGTTGAAGTCTTATCCAATACCTGAGACATAATCTATTTTTTTGCTCTAGAATTGAAATAATTTTTAGAATATGGTTTTGGTAGTTGTTACATACCAACAGTGTAGCACTAATTTATGGTTGATATAATTACAATTGTATTTTACTCCATTATGTTGAAAATTCATCATGTGTATGTACCAGGCTACTCGTTTGCGTGAGTACCAGGGTGTCGATCCTCACTTTGACGACATTGCAAGACAGTACCATGACATTGTAAAGGTGACAATAATTTATCAAATATGCACTTCATTCGCACCAAACGTTATAGATGATGTCAATCAACTTTGTCTTGATACTTTATTTGAGATGACAAAATCGATAAAATAAGAAAATTAAGGATAAATGGACCAAACTTAAGTTGAAACTATTTGAATTTAGTGAAGAAAAAAAAATACCATGTTTTATTATCATTTCATCATCCTATAGAAATCATCTTGTTTATTGAAATTCTCACGTTGATGAAATTGTGCAGAAATTGGAGAACATGCAATGGACTATCAAACAAGTCGAAGACGATCTAAAATGTATGTGAGATAGTGCTTCAACGTAGAAGTTTTATTGTGTTTATTTAACTCGGTTTGGTTCTCTATATGTGAATGGTGTGAAAGGCATGACCCCCTCCCATAGCCCTGTATTTGTTTTGTTACTTATGATAGATATATGTATGAAACATCAATCCCTCGCGGTGCACTCGAAGAGTTTTTTTGGATTTGCCTAAAACTGTTCTCATTCCTACTGATCCATTCTTGTGTTACCAAAGTGGAGTAGAAAATCCTTCCATGATCTCCTTTTTCCAATTCCCGTATACTACCTTCAACACAAAACACTTAGACAAATTCACTCAAGTGCTTTGTATTGAATTAGTGATTACGGCGGTCTTCCAGTGATTATGTTTCATGTATGCTATCAATTTTAGGCAAGTTCACACAAGCCACAATGAACTTGTAAAAGTGTGATTCTGCTTTCGGATGAAAAATGAGAGGAATGGTATAGTTTTATTGAGTGAAAAAGAAGAAATATTCATGGAGAAAATCAATGCTAAATTTGAAGGACATATAAAACCCTTTTGAAAAAGATAAATCCTTGAACAAGATACTTGAGGATTTGAAGGATTGGAAAATTCTTCAAAGAAATTCAAATTTCTTATTAACATAACCCAAATTAAAATTGAGTTAAATGCTATTATCAAAAGAGTGGTTCGGTTGTACTGTCCTCGCGAACAACCAACATCCACTCCTATTGCAATGACAATGAGCAATGAAGTTTCTTCCATTATTGTACATAAAATATTTGTTACAATGAGTATAAGAAAGAATTCCCTCAACTATGAATCTTAACACCTAAAACTTCAAAACCTTCAATATCTTGCCAATGAGATAATTCTTGTACCCACAAGAATTCCCTTCAAATATTAATCCTAGTAAAGCTTCAACCAAGCATGAAAACTATTGAAGCAAAAAACCTCTAAAGCCCTTAGAGAAAAAAAATTCTTCCATGAAATACACAATTAGAATCCGTAGTTTGCAACTTAAAAACACCCAAATGACTTACAAAGAAATTCAGCTAATCAGTGCATCCCTCAACAGTGGTTCTTATCTCGTAAAGAAATTTAACAGTTTCTTAAGAAGATTGAGAGAAGTGTTTGGTCAAGCTGAGATTTGTGAAGCTTTAAGAGCTATAGAGTTGGCCTATCAGAATGACTGGTACAATCTTTGGTTGGAGACAGACTCATCTTTGGTGGCCTTGCTTTTCAAAAAGAAAGTCATATTCCTTGGACCATAAGAAACAAATGGCATAATATGAAGATTAAGCTTAGACAGATGAGTTGGATTATCACTCGTATATACAGAGAAGGAAATGTAGTTGCAAATTCTTTGGCTAATCATGGTCTTTACTTGTAATCTTTACCAGTTTGGAATGATGTTCCCATCTTCATTAGATTTAATTATGTAAAAATGCCTTCTTTTAGGTTTATCTCTTTTTAATGGAGTTTTGGTTTATCCCCCTCCATTTTGTACTTTTCATCTCTTTCAATATATATTTTGGTAGGTCAGCATCTTAGTTGCCTCCTTTTTGGTTTAAATAAATAAATAAATTCAAACTACATGGTTTAGGAAACAACCAAAACCATTTTTACTAATGTAATTTAAATTACATAATTGGGTTTGAGTTTGAAGATCTTTGAATTTATGCTATCTTGTCACATATAACTAAAAGTGTATTTGGATAAGGTAATTGAAAATTTTAGAGAAATAAGAATTCTAAGTGATTAACATGATTCAATTGAATTGTCATTATTTTTAATTATTTTTGTTTGGATTGACTAATAAATAATTTCATTGTCCTTATTTTTGGGTAACTTTTGTAAATTATGGATTTTTTGGCCAACTTTGAAAATTGAAAAATAAGGGTCAATTTAAAAAATTCAAAAATCGTGAAGACCAAATTGTAATTTTGAAATTTTTTGAGGGATCAATTTGTAAATTTTTAGAAAATCAAGGGTCAATTTGCAACTTTTTGATAGGGTCAAATCGAAAATTTTAAGGACCAAAATACGAAATTTGAAAAATATAAGAAGGAAGAAATTTGAAATTCGTATCTACTTGGTGTCATTTGAAATTCTCTAAATTTAACTTGTACAAAATAGTTCATAAATTTCAATCATTTTAAAATTTCTTGAAGTTATCATCAAAACAGTAGAATTTTTGTTGAAATTTGTCCTAACTCGTCTTTACAAGGCTGGCTTGTAAGATGAAGAGTGCATCATCTTTAAAAACTCTTATCAAGAGTCGTATCTATCCGATATAAAACTTGGGGTTTTCATAATATATTTGAAGTCCCACAAAACAATCCCTGAAGTTTGCCATGATTTTGCTTGATAACAACCGCATAATGGACAAATCACTTTCATAAACCCTTTAAACTTTTCCAGGTCTAGGATTTAAAACATTGACCACAAACTAGTGAATCAAAGAGGTTCTATCTTCATTAGATAATCATAAAACTATAAAGAGGAACTTATTAGAATCAATCATGTTTAATGTACATTGATGTAATATTCATAGACATTATTAGTTGACTTGTCAAATATGTAATTACATTTATTAGACTTTATTAGTTTCCATATAGAAATATGAAACAATTGTATATTAATCAGAAAACCATTCGATGATAATTAAGGGATTACATTCTTATAGAACTTGCCTTTCTGGGTTCTTTAATATAGATTAAAGATGTTTATCCATATCATAACCATGATAGCTTTGTGAAGTCATTTAAACAGTCATTAGTTTGAAAACCCGTGCCAAACACGAGTTAGAATTTCGTCAAATTTAATATATGAGGTAAAGATGTGGTATTATGCTCATTTGTGTAATTATTGTGTTTAATGAGTCGATTCACACCAGTGTTGACGCTCCTGTAAAGTCCAACGACAGTATCATAGCCCGGTTCAACTTTGTGGTGGAAACAAAAGTAGTTCATGGTGGTAGATCACAGATGCAGAAAGTATCATACTTGAGAGAAAGATGTTAATGTGCCAAGTGTGATTTAAAGTTCCACATTGGATGCAATAATAGATGTTGAACAACATATAAGTGATATGACTCATATATCTAATGCCTTAAGATTTAGAGTGAAGATGCGGTGTCAAACTCACTTGTGTGTGTGTGTGTTTTTTTTAATCTAACGTGATGATCAAACTCAATGTAGAATCCCTCAAAACTCGCTACATTATGATAAACTGTTTTTCTAGTTTTTGGATGTCATTTGTTTGATTTTGGCTTAATTGAAGTTTTGGTCATTCTATTTTCACTCACTCACATAATTTGTCCCTCCATTTCAAGATCACCTAGTTTTGGCCCCTCTTTCAAATTTTTAAACTTAAAGACGGTGATATATCATATTTAAATTGGAACTTATAGAGAGTTTTCAGTCTAAATAAAAATTTCTATAAGGGTATTGATCATTTTACATCATCAGATTGTATGTCAGGTCATTTAAAATATGTCGCATCACTAATTTTTTTGGTCTAAAGATGGGAGAAAGAGACCAAAACTGAGTGATTTTAAAATGAACAAACCAATTTTCGTGGGTTACTGAAGTCCTGAAATAAATGACTAAAACTGCAATTAAGTCTTTAATTTTTCAATCTTAAAATTTAGTTTTTGGATGTTATTCTCTTTCTTGTGAATTTTTTCCTTTAACCTCTGTTATTTCAAATTTATTTTCTTTTGGTTGGTGGCGGCAAATGATGTAAAATTGAAGATGTTGAATCTAATTTTTTTGGTAAAATAATTATCTAAATATCTACAACTCCTTCAACAAACTCAGATTTATCGATAACTCACATTATTTTCTATACTCTCACAAACAAAACACACAATACTTATTTTTTTCCCCCTTAGCTTTCCTCATGTTCAAATTCCTTTTTGGTATTTTTTTTTTGTTCTAATTTCTTTTCCCCCTTCTCATGTAAGAAACGAACATAAACCTCTTACAAAGAAACCATCACCAATGAACATTTTTAAACAAATTGCATCTTCCTTTGACCTTATTTGACCATGTCACGTAATTATGGAGATGGAGAGTTACAAACTTGAATAAGAGTTGTTAATGTGTCAAACGTGAGTTATAGTTTTATATTGGATGGAAGGGTACCTATTGGCTTATGTTTTAGGGTGAATATGTGATATCAATATCACTTGTGTTGTCTCTTAGTCTAATGTGGCGATAAAACTCAAGGTAAGATCCCTTGAAAGTCCTAAAATTAAGATGAATTATTTTGTTAACTTTTAGATCTCATTTATTATTTTTTTTTTATCTTAAATTAGAGTTATTGTGTAACGCCCCAATTGATTATTTAATTATTTTCGGTTGAGTTTAGAGTCTTTTATATGACTTATATGATTTATGTTGATTTATGTTGTTTAAAGTCTTTTATATGACTTATGTGATTTATGTTGATTTATGACGTGTTGTGATGTTTTAATATTTTATTAAGTGACTTTATATTATTATTTAGTAGAATATGTTGGATATTTAGAATAAATATATTTGAGGGGCTGGTTTGGATTTAGTTAGAAAATATGTGGATGTAGTAAGAAAATATGTGTGGGTGTAGTTAGAAAATACGTGGATTTATTAGAAAATATGTTGAGGGTGTGAGATATAAAAGCTAAGAGCCAGACACAAATTAGGTTTAGAAACTTTTGGAGAAAAGAGGAGAACCAAGAGAAGAGAAGAACTCGTAGAACCTTGCAATCATCTAATCTAAGGTAAGGGTGGGACTAATATTCTCTAATCTTAGGTTGTATAATTTTGAAATTGGATTTATCATGTAGTTTTGCTGTTGTTCATGTGAATTGAGAATTAGGGTTTAAAATCAGATTTGATGATAGAACATGTAGAATTGGTTGTTAATAGTGTAGAAAATCCGTGAAATTCGTAGATAAACGATGTTCAGGTTGTAGAATGATCCTAGGTTGAGTTTCTAACAAATTTGAGATTAAGGTTGATGAAAATTGGGTTTTTGGGTGAAAAATGGAGCTTTCCCGAGAGCTACCTCTGATAGCATTCTATGTTTCATGTTTTTGCATCGTTTTCATATGTTTCTGCTTTGAACTGGGTTTTGGTGTAAACATGAAAGTTGTAGATAATTGTGTTATCCATCTAATGTCGTTGGTTTGACATCAAAATGATTTATAGAACTTGAGTTATGGTCAAATTACTGCACGTAGGTCACAATGAATCTTTATGAATTTCAGCACAACTTTTCTCGAATTTGAAATGAAAACTGATATTGATAGGTACATAATTGGTCTTTGGTGTAAACATGAAAGCTGTAGATAATTTTGTTAGCTTTCCAATGGCTTTGGTTTGACGTGAAAATGATTTTTGGTTTTTGAGTTATGATGAAAATACTCAAAGTAAGGATTATATACGTAGAATTTATTGGTTATGTTACCAGATTATATACGTAGAATTTACGATTTTGTTGGTTATGATTTTATTGGTTATGTTACCAGATTATATACGTAGAATTTACGATTTAAACAATTTTTTTATGATAAAAAATTTAGGTTAATTGGGTTTTGAAGGTCACATCAAGGTAAGGACATGCCACATGACTCAAAGGACACTTACCAAGGAACTTAGAGATCCCTCGTCAAAGAGATCATCACGTTAATAACGGAGATTCAATCTACTCCCTTGAAGTTGAGTCAACTCATTATTAGCTGAGCAAATCTTGATTGCCAATGCTATGAAATGAGCATTTATAGAATCATTATAATTTAAAGACCACATTAATGACTCTTAAATTTTTTTCTTAGAATAATGACTCGTAATTTCTTTTCTCATGATTAAACTTAATAAAATGAAAAACAATCATAAAAGAATGAAAAAAATAAATATTTAAGTTATTCAAATTGAAATATTTGAAATATAACGATAAATTTTTTATATGCGTGAAATATTTCCTTTTAAAAAATGGATGTGAAACAATAATAAAAAACTTAAAAGATTCTTTAGTTTACTAAATAACCTAAATTATTTGAATTTCAATAGCATTTCGTGTATTCTCTAAAATATAATTGAATATTTTTTATTTCCATTAATTCAGGGTAAAAATTAAGGGTATTATTTAAATATGTTTATTTTTTTCGTCTGACCTATTAAATGGGACATTTTAACATTTTAAATGACACAATAATGCCTCTTAATTTGTTTTATCATGGAAATCCTTCAAAAATGCAAAAAATAAAATTATTTTAAATAATAAAATTATGAATTTCGAAATTTAATGACATTTTTTTTTAAATTAAACATTCCCTTAAAGAAATGAATTTAAAACATTAATAAAAAATGGACTCTTTCTAGTTTCACCCCATATAATTCTAGTTACACCCACATTTATTTAAAATTTTACGATAATACCAAAATTGCCCTCTTCATGTAAAATTCTAAACACCCTTATTTCATTATCATTCTGAACCCTCACCCCTTTCATCCACAAATCACTATAGATGTGCTATCAAGATCAAAGATTGAATCAACGTCTTTTTCATTGATCTGTACTCTATTCATAAAGGTTAGTGAATTTCATTTTCTAAAAGTTTCTATTTGTTTATTGTTTGTTTTGGTATGAGATATGCCTCTGTTAACAATAATTTGATTTTACGTAGTGAGGGGTTAGTGTAAACTCAGTTTATGTAGTTAATGTAAATTCAGTTTACGTATGTATATAAGAGGTTAACGTAAACTCAGTTTACGTATGTATATAAGAGGTTCGTGTAAACTCAGTTTACGTAGTTAATGTAAACTCAGTTTACGTAGTTAATGTAAATTCAGTTTACGTATGTATATAAGAGGTTCGTGTAAACTTAGTTTACGTAAATACAATTAGGTTATTGTAAATTCAGTTTACATATATAAGAGGTTAGTGTAAATTTAGTTAAAGGGTATATTTGTCATTCTGGGGCGTAACTTGGATTTTCTGGGGTGTGAGTAGTATCTGTCTAAAAAATGTTAAAAGATTCAAATAATTAAGTTTTTTTATAAGTATAAAAAAAACTGAATTATTTGAATTTCAAATGTATTCCATTTATTCGTTATAATTTTTGGCCTAAAAAAAAAATCATTATAATAAACTTTAATTTTTTTTTGTTTCCTTTCGGTAACAGTTTTATTTAAATAACTAAAATCATTCTAATTTTTATGACACATTAATAACTCTTAAATCGTGATTGTCCTAAATAAAAGGAAATAAAATAATATTGAGAACTTTAGAAAGTATTAAGTATAAAAATACGTGAAACTTAGAAAAAATAAGACGTAAAAGACATTAGATTGAGACAAAAGATCGAAAAGATTACAATTATCGATTGAAATAAAGCGTGAAATTGCTTCCAAATGGATCATATTTATAATAAAGGGTGGATAACAAAATTACAAATATTATTTAATAGTCCCCTCAAAAGATTATTATTTAATAGTAATTATTTAATTGACAAATTAAAGGAGAAAAAAGGAGTATATTGATTGTCAACCAAATGAGAGGAATGTAACCAAAAAGAAAAAGAAAATGACCCTTGAATGTTTGTTTTTGTTTGGTCATAAGAAATAAAAAAAATATTACATTTTACAATGAGAGATAACCATTACTAATGACAACAATATAAATAATTGTTAAAAAAAGGCATGTGAATGGTATTAACAAAAAAAAAATTGTCAATCTGTTTCATCTTTAATATATTCAGATTGGATCTGTCAACAGAAATATATATTCGTTTTGGTTATTATTTTCGGGAAAAAATGTAAATTTACACACAACTATTAATACATTTTAACCTTTTTATGTACATGTAATATACAAAATATAATAATTATAAATAATGGAAAAAGGTGTAATCACAATCCACAACACTAAAACTCTAATAGACTCTCAGAAAATATCAACAGGATTCGATATTGGATAAATATTCGAGGGCACATTATTCATGTCAGACAATTTCACTTTTATGTTGAACTGAAAATTTAGCTTGGTTGTCCGATAAAATCCAAGATTCAGAGCAACACCAAAGTTACTCATAGTGTAGACCTTTCCCTCTTGCAAATCCTTCTCAAATTTGTAGATAAGAGTTCTGTTAGAACAAAATGTGTTTAACATACATTACCCATAGAGTTTTGATGATAACAAGGTATTAAAAATTGTCAATTGGATATGCTAATATTTGTTTAAGTGTACAAGACCATAGACAAAGTTTTTGATATCTTATAAGGTTCTGAAAGAACAAAAGAGAGCAAAGGAATCAACAAGATTAAAGCTTGAAGCATCTGAAGAAAGTGCTCCTGAAGTGTTGACGTCATCAGAAACAAGTTCATCAGAAGCCATATCACCAGAAGCTGAAGTTCATTAGGAGATGAGAGACTTAAAGCTTCAAAGACTGGATAATGGATTTAATCTCGTCCAACATTGCAGAAGACTAAAAGAGTGTAACAACGGCCTTTGTGAAAGAATTTGAAAGCATTGGATGCTTGTTTTATCAAGAGTGTTGACAAAGGACAATTGTACGAACTGTACAACCACTTCCTCCACTACTCTGTTCGTGTCTCTGCAACAAGACAAGAATAACAGCTATACCTACAGTTATGTTCCTTCAAACTAGGAATGCATTTGAAATTGATCCTTCATAGGACAATAACCATATCAGGTAAAAGATCATTGGTGATTTTGAACAAGCTTCAAACGGCTCTTTAATGTGCTGACAATTTTCCAACGTATCTTTCACACCTCTATATAAGGGAGTGAAGACCTGCTAGTTGGACATGCAGACACACGCAAATACAAAACTCATACAACAATTCACAAAGTGTCAAACTCTGTTATTGTTCTGCATCTAAAGTCACTTAGAATTTCTTATCAAAGTTCATATCTTAGAAATTCTAGAGTCTTAAGAGTCTGTATCTGATTTGTATTGTGAACACCACTGATTGTATATCAAGTGTTCAAACTCAAGCAAACTTCTTTGTAATTTTGTTTGATTAGAAGTCTCTTGCTTGTGTGCTTGAGCAATAGAAGTCTCTTCAGTTGTGCTTGAGCATTAGAAGTCTCTTGACTGTGTTCAGGAGCATAGGAAATATCTTGCAGTTGTGCTTGAGTAATTTGAAGTCTCGTGCTAGTTGTAGCATTGAGCAGTTGTATTTGATATTACATTTTTAGTGAACTCTCCTTAAAAGTGCAAGGGGGACAGAACTACTTCCGGTTTGTGGAAGGAACCTGTATAATTGCTTTGTGTCTTTCTTCTCTATCTCTTTCTGTTTTATCCGCTGCATTTAGATTCTGATTATCACTTCAGAAGCTGAACTCTATCAGCTTCTGATCAGTGACTTCAGTAGGAGAAAACGAAGAAAAAGCAAACACAATTCAATCCTCCTTCTTGTGTTTTTCTCACCTTCAAATTCTTCGCACAATAGCATGAATTCAGTTACCCTCATAACAAACAAACAAAAAACAATTATAAACAAAAAAAGTGGAACCCTATAAAAAGTTACGAACAAAACAAAATTAGAAATATTCTCACCGATGCATCTATCAACACCATGTCAAGTGAAAAGGGGTGAGTGTCACGATTGACATCACGGACAAACCAAGCATGGACAATTCAAACGACAATGGTCCATGATTCCTTCACCGGATTGATCTCTGAGATGTTATAAGACGATCTCGGAGCCATTCCAACACTTCCTTTTGTTAATACCAACAACAATATGTGAAAAAGAAAGAAAAAGGCAGATGAAATGATCAAATGTAACATGGACTTTTTATAGGCAGTAACTAATAATTTAATTATTATGTGAAGCAACTAAAAGAATTAAAAAAATGTTGCAATCCGATTGGCCGACAAAGTAAAATCGACAGTTGTCATACAACCATTGGATCGGCCAACAAAATAATGCGTCAATAATTTAAAAAATGAATGGACATGTATACGTTAATACGTTAATTAGGGATGTCAATGGGTATCCATGGGTACGGGTAGTATGATATCCGTCCCCGCCCCGTTGGATAATTATGGTACCCGTGCCCGTCCCCATATCCGTGCGGGTATCTCTATACGGGTAATCCACGGGTACTTAGATACCCACGGATATTCGCGGGTACCCATGGATTTTTTATTTTTTATTTTTTTTAATTTTTTTTTTAATTACCTACAAACTTCAACTTTTAAAGATCCATACATAACATATTCCATTCAAATTTCATAATTTATACCATAATCCAACAAAAATCATGATTCTTACATAATCCCAAACAAATTTATCATACCATAGTAAAAGGAT
>Ga0315915_1002774_pt1 | contig 22159 bp, 20 predicted proteins | sample MpolbnodulesMG_FD_207738 | JGI IMG/M metagenome (GOLD analysis project Ga0315915, IMG submission 207738) | Medicago polymorpha root nodule microbial communities from Los Angeles, California, United States - branched nodules | ecosystem: Host-associated > Plants > Roots > Nodule | place: USA... | reverse complement strand
TATGGAGTTTTGGGAAAATTTAGAAGTTTTTTGTTGATGATGGCTTGGGGTTGTTGGATTATGGATTTTGAGTTGGAGATAAAGATGAAAATAAAGATGATAAATCAATTCCGATTTTGATTTTTTTGAGGATTTTATCAATTTATTGATTATTTGGGGACTTAGAATTTAGAGTTTTGATTTTTTGTTGATTTTGAGTTATCTGTATGAATATGAAAATTTCTGGGTAGAGATGTTTGAGAATATGAGTTTGAGAATATGAGTTTGAGTTGTGTTAGAGAAGAAGAAGGAATTAGAGGTGTTGGAGAAGATGAAGGCACTGGCATAATTATGGTCTCTCTCACCTACATGGACATCCATCAATTTAGTCCTTTGCCTGCGTGGAAGGCCAATACAATAGTTGAAGTGGCAAGTCTCGCGGCCAGATCAGCATAGTTAACGCCCAGATAACATTTTGGACCTGAATGCCTAACGGAAAAGACATTGAGGGAGTTTTTGGTTCGTTTCATTGATCCAGGGACGTGCCTGATAGCGAGGTACACTTTCAAGGACCCAAATGAGGGTTTACTCCATATCAAACTATCAACGAAATAGCATGTTTTGTTACACACTCTGAATAGCCAAAACTACACTCTACTCCTTTATTATCAGATGAGCAAGCAGACTCTGTGAGTTCAAAAAACACCAATACAGAAGCCAACACCACCACTAAATAACCAGCCTTGTTCGTTTGATTAACTGTAAAGAAAGGGGTACAAACTTTGAGGTAGGGTTGTCTATTTATATTTATCGCTTGCATTTCTCGGACAAGATGTCGATAGTTGATATGATTGACTTGAAAAATTGTAATTGTTGAGAACATAACTTTCTTAACAATTTTCTGAATGCTAACAAATGCTTAAATACAAGGGGTGATAGAAATCAGCAGAAAGATTATTCTGATATTTGGAACCCCATTTCACTTTACATGTTTCTATTCAGAGATAGAATGACGAATACTTTAGATTACATTTAAGGTAACATTTTCTAACTACAAAATGGAAGAGATAAATGTTAAACTAAAATGAGCACTAATCATCTCAACATGTTGTGAGCCGGTATATCTTTTATACTGGAGGTGTCTTCTAGAGCAAGCTCGCGCTCTAATTGTATTCTTGTTGACTTCAAAACATCCTAAAGAAAATAGCAAAATTTTAAAGCATGAGATTACCATCACAGAATAATGCTAATAAATTAACTAACCAATGAACAAACACAGTTTAACGATATATTACGTTAAATTCCATATATGTAGCACGCTTTGCTAGCCACTGAGCATCCATCATTTGAAAGGCAATGCAAAAAAGAATATCAAATGCCATTTCATCCTCCTCAAGCAGCCGTAGAAAACATATTCCCGACGAAGAAGATGGAACAACTGCAACGGGGAACAGTTCATCAGATGATTTTACATGAAAAATGAGAGGAGTATTTACAAAATATCAACACTTGATGAAAATAAGCAAGAAACCGCCACAGCAATATTAAATGTATCTTAGGTTCTAGTTCTCCACCTAGTGAGATAAGGTTTGGTTATAGTTGTAGTAATATCTTGGGTTACAGTTGAAAACTGAAAACATGTGTTTGAACCCAAACTATCTACACAGTTCCCTTGAGGCAAACAGGCTTTCAGACTCGATCGTAATTTTGCAATGGAAATCCAAACATAATAAATGAATGAGATGATAAGACAAGAATTCATGAAATCTGGTTAAATACTACACGACTCAACCAACTTGATTCAAACCATTATTTTCCCTCGGGCATTATTATGTTTTTAGATTGGATCCAGCTCATTGTAACAAAACCAGTGTACGAGATAGAGAATGCTTTTCACTTATAAAGTCATTCTTAGACCATATCTCATCCAATGTGGAACTCTCATGGGTATAATCATTAATACCACTGAATTTATCAAGAGAATTCATGTTACCTGCTTGAAGATCCAGCATCTGCACCAACATAAATGAGATATTGATTCCAGCTACTGCAAATGGATATTCCCACTCTGCTCGGATTCCATCTTGTTTGAGCAATAATCGCTGGAATGAGACCTATGGCATTGCCAAGTAGAAATGTGGTAGGCTAATTAGAAACACACCACTTAATTATTTAGCACATTATGGTATGTAGAATATACATACAAATGCAAATACGGTAGAAGAAACTTACTGGATACTTCTGCGCAAAAAAGATGAGGTTCTCTAATGATATAAACCCTCCACCCCTGAAAACCATGGTTAGATCTAATGAGCTCCTCCATAATTTTAAAAAAAAACACATAGAGTTGGCATCATAAAAAGTTCCCAAGTTTGATGAAACTTTTAGTAAGTCTTTATAAAGAGTATGCAGGTACCCCAAAAACTAGCTCAAGAAGGGCGATGATTGGCCAAGTATTTCTAAAGAATATTTGTGACATATATATAGTACATGTGGGATCTTAACACATTTTCATATAATCTAACAAAAACAACCCCTAAAGAACAAAAGTCAAACCATAAAACAAGTAGATGCATGTCTAACCTATAAGGACCAGACTATTTTGAGTCACCTCCCATTATTAAATCAATGAATCCTTACTTGATGGTCTTACAGTATTGAGTCTCTAACCTATAACTGAATAAAACCTTATCCATATTCAGGCCCCTCCCCATCTCCTTAAAGTAAAACAATTAAACACACCTAAAATCTGTTGATGGGTCTGAACCTTGCCATCCCATTTCCTTCCAACAATCTGATTTAAGTGGAGGAAGCTCTCGGTCAGGATAAGCCAATTTCCACAATTGTAAAAGAGCGACCTGCAACAAAGAAATAAATAAAAAAGATTTGAAAATGTAAGCATATAATCAAAATAAAATAAAATGAATACATGTTCATTTTCAATTATTAAATTATAGATGCTCAAAAGCAAGATATGGATACATTAGATATATGCACTGTATAGACATGTCTAGCAATTTTATTGGTCACCTTTAAATTCATCCATGGAAGGACATTCCATTTATAAATTGACAACCCCATACCCACCATTCAGATATTTTAAAAAAAAAAAAAAAAAAAAGATTTTTATCAAGCATGTACATAGATTGCAGAGCAAAGTAGAGCATCACTATAACAAAATGGTATCAAGAGGTGCATATGAAAATGACAGCGAGATTGAACAGACAGAATACGGTAATGTGATTAGGGAGAAATGCATTAAATACATACTTGGTGATCTGTTTTAGAACCATCAAAGGGAACTTCAAGCCGTTGCTTTAAGTTTCTTAGTCTTTCTTCCTATAAAGAAAGAAAGAAATATGAATAAATATGACATAACCACATGTAGCAGATTACTGAGAATTTAAAATTAACAAACCAACTCCACAAAAGAGACTACAGAAGTTCAGCAAAGGAAACAAAATCTCAACAAATTCGATTTTAATGTATATATTTTGTGTGATATTTATTGTTTAATATGAGAATTGAGAACATTTATTTACATCCACAATTTAAAATTGATTGTTCAGATTACTTCTTTGATTATAAATGTCACAGGATTTTTAAAAATCTCACGTGATCTTTAATTAAAAAGGAAGAAAACAACGAGTAATTTTATGGATATAGAATAATGCAACCAAATAAATATCATCAAATTCCAAAGAAATATCTGTTACCCACTGATGCCTTCCAAAACACAATACAGTGAGGTATTCGAGAAACTGGCAACATCAAACTAAATCCAGTGATAATATCCTATCATTATCAAGTAAGTGTTTTTATTATCAGAAATCCGAATATCCCTGGCAGCATATCATTTTCAAAAGACAAAGGATTGTTGAGTTACGGGGTTTGATGGAGTTCAATTCAAAGGTATGCTCAGAAATGTCTACTAAATTCATAATTTAGATCTATTGTATTTTCAGATAGGGTTAAACTTAAAGTTGAAATTGGTTACTTGATTTTGGCTAAAACGAGCTTTTTAAGAATTTAAATAAGAAATCTCTATACATACCTGCACAGGGCTAAGTGTTGGAGGAACCATCCTATTGTTTTGCAAGTAAAAACTGGTAGAAGAATGTGATAAAAGACGACCAATAAGAGATCCAGACCCTAGAACAATGTTTGCTGCAAAGGCAATACAAAATGAATGATTACAGATCAGATAATCACCACTAAAATCATGCCATTTGCATTTTCTTCTTATTTGTACACCAGTCAACAATGAAGAAAATAGAGATATATACATAAGACCCAGATTTTTGACAAGCTACATAAATGAGGCTTTAAGAATTGAATAAAAATTGTGGTTATCAAATCGTGAATTCATGGATCAAATCTTGTCAAGAATCATAAGATACATATACGAATTTCAAAATAGTTCATGATTAGTTATTAAATCAAAATGACAAAAAAATGTGGCTAGCTATACAAATTTTAGGGCAAGCTGTGATTCATATTCAAAATTGATACGCACAGCAATTCGTATTGATTGGGATCAGTTTCGAGTTGACTATTGAGATGCACATCGCATGTATCGTAAGATACTGATAACCGTAGCTTAAATTTATTTCTCTCTGCTTAATGAGATTCAACCCTAATATGCAGTACACTAATACTACACCAGTCACCAACCACCTTGTGATTGTGACCTCGTATTAAATTCAGTGTCCATTTTCAATCACCTTCCTCCATCAATTCACTCCACTAATACTCCCAAGCTCCAAAAGACGTGCTTGATCATACCAATCCTAAGAATGATTCTTTTAGCCGCCACTCTAAATGTAAGACTTCAGATTCATAGGGAAAGAAAGATCATCAACTTTCCTTTTTGCAAGAGTGACAAATCCATTGCAATAGAATTTTATTCGCTCCATAACTATCACTAACGAAAAATATGTCCACAAAAACCTAGCATAGAACGTATGAACGGTGAAACCGTCTAACATTGTTTTTCATTAGATAATAAAATCGAAACAATTTACTACTCAATTATTATTAATATTGTCAAGCATAAATTTATAGCAAGCCAAATCAATCGTAAACATACCTAACCATTGTGCCCATTGCGCAATGAGGTTCGAAAATAAGAATGTCCAATGAATTTGCGCCTTCTTTCTCTCATCATCCCACAAATCTTCAAGTGTACATATCTTCATAACAGAGAAAAACATAACATCATAAAATGTAAAATCGGATAAAAACAAATAAACTTAACCCCACAAATAAAAAATAACAATTTCTCACCTTCTTACTCTCAATATAATCATCACCTCCCAGCAACGGTTCATTCAATGAATCTAATCCAGAAGTATCCAAATGCTCCTGCCTTTTGCCATCGACATCACCGTGATGGAGTCTTCTCCTCAATGTTTTTGAAGACATCAATACTATAAATCTTTACTATAGGTCAGCCTATACAAGTAAAAAAAACACAATTTCTAAGATCCCATAACTATCAAGTTCAAGAACATCATCATCGATTCACTTAAAAAAAAAATCTATTATTTTCATTCATCACTCCAGCTTGCACTCTAGTATAATTTTTTGTTTTTCAAAGCTCAACATAACAAAGCACCATTTTTCAGATTTTGTTACTGAAATCAACAATATGTGAATCAAACTAACTGAATTTCAAAAGGGTCCTCTTAAATTACTCAATAAATTGAATAGCAACACAATATATGAATCAAAATAACTGAATTATTCAAAAGGGTCAAATCAAAATCAACAATAACGCATATAACCACATAAACCCTAAAGTTGACAAATTTAACCCCATTTTCACCTCTAAACTGAAACCAAACCGAATAAACCGAAATTGAAATCAAGTAAAACAAAGGGTTGCTAAAAATACCTGAATTTCAACGAGTGAAACGAATCTCTATAAAAAATCCGAAGTAACAAACAAAAATTAGGGTTTTATAAAATAAAAATGAAGTTGAAAGAAAATGTTACACTTTTCGTGCTTGATAAGGAAAATAAAGAAATAAATGAAAGATGACGTGTTTGTGTTGCGTTTCAAAAAAGACAGCTCAAACGTGTGCTGTGTGACAACGTTAATTATGATTCCATTTTGACGAAAATTGATTTAAATGTTCTAATTTTTGATTTCATGGAATTTTTAGTATAGTCAAATTGGGGCATATTTTTTTACTCTAATTTAGTGTCACTTGTTTATTAATAAACTACTTTCCAACTGTTCTAAAAAAATAACTGATTTCCAACTGTCTAACCGTAATTTATAGAACATAATTATTAATATTTTTTAAAAAAAGGAACATAATTATAAAAAAAAAATTGTATATATTGAGAACAAGAAATGGAAATTGGAATGCAATGGTTTATAATTGAGCTGCGGATCCATATTTTATCTTTGTGCTTCTGACAACTAGCAAAAAATTACTTTCAAAGAAGTGCTAAATATAAATTTTAATCTTAACTTTTTTAGAAAGAAAAATTTATTTTTATGTTTTTGTTACGAATAATTTATGTGAATTGAACTTTAGTGGTTCATCGGAGTTAACATAGACATAAATATTGAATGAACGTATATACAAACCATCTGTCAAAAAATTTATCGCGTTAGCAGAAGATTAATTCAACTTTTTCTCAGTGATTAATAATATATCTATAAATGAGTTAATTGCAAATAACAAGAAATTTAGTTATTGTAATTAATTTTTGAAACTTTCGTAAACAAAGTTATTGTTTCCTAGAAGTGTCAAACAAATGTAGAGGCCTTCTTCTCATTTTAAGCACCAAACTAGTACTCCTCCGTTACAAATTATTTGTCATTTTAGCAAATATTTGTTTGTACTAAATTATATGTCAATTTATAATATCAAAGAATTATTAATGTTTATTTTTTATTGTGCCACATTACTTTATCCTTTTCTAATTATTTTGATTTATGTTTTCCATGCCATTGATGAAAAATATTTTGTAAAACAACTCAATATTACTCTTTTTTATACAACATTAATTATATTTCTTAATCTACAGTGAAATTGTTAAAATGACGTATAATTTAGAACGGATAAAAAAATATAAATAAATAAAGAGATATGTTAATGAGTGCCCTAAAGACATTCTTTAAATCATTTACGTATATTTTCAATGGCTCAACAAGATTTTAGTGCCATCCTTTAAAAATAAAAATAAAAATTAGTGCCATTAGAATCCAATACCAATATTGTACCTAAAAAAATGAATCCAATACCAACATACCTCCGAAGCTTTCTACCAATTTTTTTATCTTTTCTAACCTTAGGCCATACGAAAGGGATGATTTATAGGTGAAATATCGTTATTCATCGGCGGATTGATGTTTCAATCTATAGTCTATATATTAATTACAAACAACCAGTTGAATACAGATGTTGATATATACTGTACTATAGTTGATGATTCACTCGATCTAATCTTTCGATGTGTCGAAACTGCAAAAACAAAAGAGAAGAATATGCTACTCTAGTCATGAAGCATTATTGGATTAAGACAACAAATAAAGCAAATAAATCTTTTGATTCAATGAATATGACATGAAATACAATCAATGACTCTTTGGTTCATTGAATATGATATATTGTCAAAATACTCTAACCAAGTTTTCTGTTCAAGTTCAATATTTATGTCAAACAAGTGTATTTGATCTGCTAAAAGGAACTCCAAAAAATTCTAAATATTAATTAAACACATGAGTATGAATGTTATTTGTGGAAATATTCATGAAACATGGTTCCATGGTAGGTAATTTTGTACCTTGAAACAAATACACCTTTACCCTTTTCTTTTTTCTTTTTTCTTTTTTTACAATTTCAGAACTTTCACAAGGTTCATATTAATATAACATTCCTTTATAATAGTCGGTAAATATCAACTACAACAGGTAATTTACTATTTTCAGTGATGTTAGCCATTTGAATGCTTCACCATATATAATCAACTTTAATCTTATGCCGAACTTTTGGATCAAGATTAACTTTCCACTTGAATACTTCACCATATCTTCAAATTTAATCTTATGTCGAACTTTTGGATTAAGATTAACTTCTTTGAATATTAGTGATTTTGATAATGGTGTATTTTTCTCTATTAACCAATCATTATTTTCATTTCCCAAAAAAAAATCATTATCTTTTATCTTAATAATTTTGGGATGATAGTCACTTTGGTCTTTGAATGTGCAATGAGTAATCATAATAGTTCCTCAATGTATCAAAATTCTAAATTAGTATCTGATTGTGCACCATGTTAGTTAGTCAAAATAGTCTCTAGCACTAAAATAATCTCTCAATACTCACGATAACTCTTTTCATACAAGGACTAAAATGACATTAAATAAATACTTATAAGACTGATATGATAATAAATAAGTATATTGAAAGACTAATACGACTATATTAATGAAGCATTTTAACATCAAAGACTATTTTGACTAACGAATTGCACAACCAAAGACTATTTTAAAATTTTGATACATTGAAGGACTATTATGACTATTCATTACACATTCAAGGACTAAAGTGACAATTGCCCCAAATAATTTTATTATAGAAAAATGTTAACATGTACCTAAGAGCACATATTAAGAAGCACCGCATCAAAATATTCATCTTAAAAGTCATACATTCAACTTTTAAAAAATCAAAATATTTTTTTTGAACAAGTTAAAAATCAAAATAATGATTTTCATCTATCTCCTAAATATACTAAAGTCGCAAAATAGTAAGATAGCCAATCCATATCCAGACATTTCGGGGTACATTTCAAGCTAAAGTCGTGACTCGTCGTGAGTGGCATTGAATAAAAAGGCTAGTAGCTTATTCATATAAACTCCACCACCAGATAGAAAATTCTAAACATAATTTTGCAAGACATCAATAAGTTTCATCCAATCACAAAAAATCGTTCATATAAGTTCGAGATAAACAATCACTCCAGGCGCTAACTCGTTTGAATATCCCAAAGCATAGTTTAATCAAATATTTCATGCATGTTCATGGTCCAACACATGAACACTTATTCCAAAGGGAAGACAATGTCTTGTGTCTAAGAGGTAAGGTTCTTTTCTACTTGAAACAAACCTCAACAGTTCTCTTGAAACCATTGCATGAATAAATACTTTAATACACCATACAGACACTAGCCAGCAACTAAAATACCAACATCCTATTCCTCTGGCATTTGATACTACTCTACACATATACAGCCAACCTCGGCACTGTAGGAAAGCATAAATTTGAGCATGGTGTCATCTAGAGGTGAATAACATCAGCTGCTAATGGTTTTCCTCATAGGCAGCTTCATGGAAACGAGTTCATATACACCCTAATAAGGACACTGTGATGTTTCAGAAAAAATTGTAAAGGCCCCCACTAGGTACTTTTTTTCAAACAGTGGTCAACACTGATGAAGATCTCAAGTACCTCTATGATGTCAAAAGCCAGCCTGCTACTCAGCATTTAGACAGTAGGCAAAAAAAAAGGGGAAGGAAGGGGTGTTTAAGGATATAAATGAACCCTATCCAAATTTATATATCTAATAATGTACATCATTATACAACATCGGAGAAAATCCTCAGCCTACAGCAATTTCCCAGAGGAACAAGCTACAAAGATTTTGCCGCAATATTGACTGATTGTCTTTGAACAGAGCTCACTGCCCATAAAATCCAATGCCAGGTGGCCTGTAAAATCCTCCTGGTGATGACTGCTGTTGCTGCTGCGCTGGTTGAGTGCTAGGCATTGATAATCCTGTTACAGCATGTGGAGGAAAAGGAGGTGGAGGTGGTAGGTTATTTGATATGTATCCGTAAGGAATTCCTCCATCCATGAAACCAGTTGATTGGACGTACTGAGGGGGAGGGGGTGCTGAAGCAAATGGAGCTTGTAATTGATTGGCTTGAGACATGATTTGCATGTTGTTTGAAGGTGCAAGCTGTGGATTTGTTAACGATGGTTGCTGTATAGTGGTGAAAAAGGAAGAGCTCGCCATATCAGAACTATTAACATCAGAAACAGGTGACGATTTTTCAATTTTCTGTCTTTTCTCTGGGTTGAAAATAGGTAATTCTGATGAAAATCCCTTGGAGGCAGCTTCTTCAGCCACTAGAGAAGAAAGAACAGATGCAAGCATCTGGGCAGACGATGAAGAGGCAGCGAGCTTTGCAGCAACAGCTGCCGCTGCCTTCTTATTATCTTCCTCAGAAGTTTTGAAGGGAGAAAATGACATAGAAGGTTGTGCACAAGTAGGCTGAGAAGTGGTTCCATTTAGTTGAACTGATGGATGTGTGGCTTCTGTTGTTTGGTTAAACCACTTCCTGATACCTGCTGTTTTCTCAATCTGGCCTCGTACAACCTTCACAATATTAAAACCATCAATTTATATGTTTAACATATAGAAATAATTGATAAGTGACAAATCTAGGAACTTTATGGGGGCAATATCATTTTGGAAAGCATGAATATACAGAAATAATTGATAAGTGACAAATCTAGGAACTTTATGGAGGCAATATCATTTTGGAAAGCATGAAGATACAGAGAAAAAATAATACATTGAATGATTTTCTCATTTTCAATATTATCAAAAATCTCTATATATAAGGAAACAATCGTTTAATAACTCATCTCTCATAATTTGCATCTGATTATTGATGATATTCATGAGAAAATTATTTCAATTGTTCCAATTGCACAACTAGTACCCGTCAAAGGTAACTAAAGGCAAATACAAGAACATATATACAAAAAAAAAAAATTATCTCCACAAAGTATATAGAAGATCACTAATTCATCTCAAGTCTGAAAGTATATTATCATAAAATGAAATTGTTTCCAACCTAACTATATAGTAATCATATATAAATATATATTATTGAAACTTGTTGAAATTGGGCCTAACTCATCCTTATAAAACCAGCTTGTAAGATGAGGAGTGGCTCTCTTTATAAACTCTTATCAAGAGTCGGGACTTGGGTTTTTCCCAATAAAATTTCTGTATCATAAGTATTGAAAACCCCATGGGGCAGTTTCCCCCAATATATTGTGAATGCATCCATCCATCCCTGATTGATACCAATATAAAACTCGATACGTTTAACCATCAAATAATATGCATGATCTGGGAAGTTCCCCTATCTTCATACCTATCAACTCATGTAATGAAATAATGTCATCACTGTTAAGAATAAGGACGTCTCTTGCTAAGTTACTATCATCTACCCTGCTTAGGACCTGTAGCTTTGTCAATATTTAACACTATCTTCAATTTCAAAACTCAAACTTAGGTGTTGGCAGTGAGGATGATCCCATTCACTGCCTGAGGGATTGTGTTTCCAGTTTTACGACTCTTAGATTTTCAGCTTGAGCCTAACTCAACCCCAAAAGCTAGCCAGAGAGGTGAGCACTACTTTGGTCATATAAGGACTACTTTGGTCATATATCTACTCGATATGAGATCTCAACAGACACCCTCAAGTTTAGGACTAGACATATGAAGCGTAGAGAAGTGGACATCTCTAGTGTGGACAAGTAAGGGTGACACAATAGACTCCGATAGCATCTTAAAATTTGGATGTGAGCCTATCCCAACTCTAAAAGTTAGCATAGGTGGTGAGAATTTCCCAAACCATATAATTACTTTGGTCCTATCTTTAGCCAATGTGGGATCTCAGTTCTCAACAGTGACAAACCAGGGGATTACGATCTTTGGCTTGTGAACCAATCAAGGCAATCCCCTGCTCTACATCAAAACATCCTGGTAGGTATGGAAGTGGTGGATGAAGTGAAATGAGGCATCAATCTGCTTCTAGCCAGAACTTTTCAGTATACAGATGAATTCATAGAGCTCCAACATCCACTTGACTCGGGTCATTGTCTTTGAGTCTTGCACCTACCTACGGATAGTTTGTCAAACTCATACCAGATGGTACTTAATTATAATCATAATGTTCATCATATGGGTTTTGGCTGTCTAATTACATCCTGATATGGAGAGTGGCTGCATGGACCATCTCAGTTCATGGACCAAGGGTCGAGCTCATGGCCATTAAAGCAAGTTTACAATCTGCTTGGAAACTAACCGTAGGAGATAATCTTAAGATTTGAAAATGATTCGAGGAGATAAACTAAGATATTTAAACATAATTTCTTCAAAAAAATAAGATATTTAAACACAGTACCAAAGATATTCTGAGATATTTCATATATCCTAGGAGCTACCCAATTTCTCTGTAATGATTATGTTCCTGATCATATCATTTTTTTGTGACCTGACTACTCGTCCATCTTAACATTTATATTTCTGCATCACTAAGTTGATAATTAAACAAAAATTCCCTTTTATTCTGGGGAAATAATTGCTTCACCTTTTAGAAGAAAAGCAACATAATTGGAAGGGAAAAAAAATCATGCACTTTACTAGTCAATCATGTTGGAATTTTTAAAGATATTCATACCATAATAAGAGGCAAGAAACCATTAATTAAATTATAATTAGAAAAAAGGAACAGTGTTACATCAATAGAGAGAGGACAGAGACGAAGATTGCACTTACTAGCAACTGAGCGCGAACAAGCTCTTGCTTTGATTCCTGAAAAGATTTAAATTAGTATGCAGTTGTCAATTTCAAATTCTAAACAATTATATTCCTAGAAACAACCGTACTTGTTCCTGCAGTGCATCTTTAAGCTGAGAAAGCAAAGAAGCCCTGGCAGCCTCGGCATTTTCGAGTTGCTCCATATAATGCTTAAGCTCCTTTTCCCGCTCTTGCAAGTTCTTCACCAAAGTGGATCCCAGCTGGTTCCCTAATGTCAATCCAACCAATGTCAGAGTAACAAATGTTACTAAATTTATTCATTAATTATTTCGCTATACAAACAACCAAGCCTTATCCCACTTAGTGGGGTTGGCTACATGGATCAAAGTACGCCATAATGTTCTATCAATAACCATATTTCGGTCCAACTTATTAATCAATTACTTCGCTATGGCAATAAAAAATAGATGAAAGTTATGCTTTATTGTTTGAAATAGAGAAGTGTTAGCAAGTGAAGTTGGCCATGCACGTCTTCAAATGCCCGAAAAGTAAGGGAAGTGCAAGTAGATTTTGACTGGGAATAATGATATTGACAACACACCCAGGAACAAATCCATAATCATAATCCATTGCTTCCCACCGTCAGCTCCTCAAGAGAATAACAGTTTCACATCACTGACTATGCTCCAAAAAGCTACACTATCAGCAGACTACTTTAAATGGAAATTCTATATTTTACACCCAGCCCATATAAGAATCATGCTTCTACATCACCCAATTCGGCTCAAAAGAGTGGCCTGCCTATCCACAACAAAAGTGGACAAACCCCAGATGCTAAAGGTCAGGCAGATAATTCGAAGACGTTATCCATTAAAGGATTAACAGGTGTCTCGTCACAGCTAGCTGTTATGTGACCCATGCTACAGCTTTGTCAACAAATAGTTCAACACCAGTTAACAAGTCTCCACTCATGAATCTAGATAGTTCATTTTAGTTGTGTTTGTTGCTTTGGGCCTACAACCATACAACTTTCAATGTTAGCACATCTGGAAGGCATGCTAAAACTGATTTATGCAGGTTTTAGATAGCTGAGCTTTAATAGCTGCCAGGATAGCGTGAAACAAAACATGGAAAATGATGGGGAAAAATATAGTGAACGAAAAGCTTGAATTTTCACTTGTTAAGATGGTGACAATGAGGGCTCATAGTTCTTTTGTTCGTTCTTATTTGTAATTGCAGGTGTCACTCCTCTACTGGCAAACTATGTGCAAATCTAACTCACAGATACTAATAAACTTTTTTTTTGCACTATAAGTGAGAAACTTTTCTTTGGAACAATCTTTCACAGTTATCACTAAGCAATGAGCATGTCTCACTACTCTAGTGCAGTTTTAGATGGTCTACGATAAAGAGTTATGAAAGAACCAGGGAGACTAAATGAAAGAACCATCTGGGAAATTAGAAAAAAAAATGAATGCTGGTGATTAAATTGAAAAGTACAAGCACTAATGAGATTGCATATTATAGGCTAAACCTAACAACACATAATTAGGTAAAATGGGAATGATATCTGTCTCAATAATTGCATATACAAATGAAATATGTGCAAAAAATATTTTATTCCTGATTAGTGCCAGTTACATATTTACAACAGTAAGATACCCACAAGTAATCATGAGAACAAAAACCAAGCAAAACATAGGCATGTTCCTTTCACAAGAATCAATAATGCCTAGGAATATCTTTTCCGATAATTTTCTGGCTAATATTATTTATATTTCCAAATTAGTGTGTGAGTTATGATGCTATGTAATTTAATCAATTTCCATAATCAAAATAAAATGTTTGCATCTGTCAAGTACATAGCAGGAAGAATAGATAAAGGCCTTTCGGCAATCTTCTTACCTTGAGCCAATGTATTTTCAACATCTTCCAAGAGTTTAACCACATCGTGTACACCAGCATTACACTTATTTAAGGCAGCTTCCTCGTTAAGATGTTCATCAAGAACAGAGTGAAATGCTGTCAGTATTTTTTCTGGCAAACACCCAACAGCCAATTTCTGCAATGAAGATGACCAAGAAAGGACAAACCTCAAAATCAGACATATCAAAACAACAAGGCAACAGACCAACATCAGACAATGCTGCGCTGCAACTGGCTTACTATTCTCACTGAGTGGGCATCCCTCTTCACTATCTTGATAGGATCTGAACCTTTTCCATTGTTTGCAGAGAATGGAAGGGGATTCTTACTCATCACTTCATCCTTAAGACCCTGACTTCGCGACCCAAAAACCTTCCTCTCCTCCCATATGTCAATCTGGACAAATCAACAGAAGAGACTGTTACAAATCCAATCCAACACCATAACCCCTAAAAAAATTGAACCCAAAAGGAAAGAAAAAGAAAAGAAAAGGCCAGGTTAACAAAAATTAATTAGTAAGACCAATGGCATAAGATAAAAAAGCTTAGAAAGCACGAACGATAGTGACATATGGCTGTAGCTGATAAAAAGGGATTATTTACAAACCAGTCAAGTCTTATCCAACTAAATGAGGTTCGTTACAAAAAAGAATTCTTTAATGCATCCTTTTTCTTTGGCAGTAGCATATAAAGATGATATGTTCTGCTGTCAAATTGATTCAAGCGCGCAAAAATTAGAAGCAACAGAAATCCACTAAAATTTGTTATGGCCAAACCATCACTCTCTGACAGGTTGGATGGTAGCAAATGCAATCATGATATGTGCCTGGATGTCCAACATCAAACTTTGGCTTAAGGCCATCTCACCATGAAAGATTGTATCTGAAGCCAACTATTCTTGATAGACTAAGATCAATGCCTGTCGCCAAATCTACTATTCACCCTTCCTTAAAGGAGATCTTACGTAACCCACTTGGGTTGGTCTAGTGGTATTGGCTTGGGACCTGGGAGTGTGCTCCTGCTCAAGGTCTCAAGTTCGATTCTCTCTGGTGCCAATTTGAAGGGGTTAGTTTAGCTTCTTCAAAAAAAAAAAAAGGAGACCTTACGTGCTCACAAGACGTGTGTGAGATTGTTTTGGAGCATATAAGGCCCTTTCTACAACTGACCCTTGTTAATCAACACATATATGGGCTTTGGAAAAATCACTTGCCCCTTGTCACCCATGTTGCAACAGACCTTTTTGTGTTGGCTTTGTATGGATGTTGGCTTTTTATGGGTTACCTGCAGAGTATTCATCATTTCATGATCAGGTTATAGGTTCTCCCATTAAACACAGTTTGAAGACTGTGTGATCTGGATTGTTGCTTGTACCAGCCAAATCATCTTCAAACATGGATGTCTCGTTGGTTCCAATGTCTTGGTTTCTTAGAGGAGTAATCATAGTTGACCCTACAACCAAGTAAAATCTTGTCCTAAGTGTGACCATTGCCACAAAGTCAGACAGGCCAAGCAAGTAAAATCTTGTCTTAAGTGTGACTATTGCCACAAAGTCAGACATGCTATTGACGAGTTACACACCATAGACAATCACCCTCCTCAAACAACCAACATTGAACCTACTACACCAACTACTCTCTGTGACTCCCTTAAATTGGCATCTACTCCTCAAACACCCTAAGAATCTTTATTTATCTCCTCAAATGGTAAAATCTTTTAACTGATTTTGGGAACATTACTAAGATATTGTTACAAGGTTCCTCTTCCGCTCTTTTCACCGACACACGTCAGCGTCCAACACTCACATGACGCCGAAACATGTGATTACATTCAATTGTGTCATTTTCTCAAATTATTACCGGTGTTGATGTGCCAGCATTATGTCCGTGTTTGTGCTGTTTGTGCTTCGCAGGGTTCCATACTTGGTTTTATGTTCACCTCCTCGAAATTTGAACCCGGAGCCTCGCATTAAGAGTTCTCAAGTGAAGTGTTTGGTGCCAGTTCAGTTACACACAATAATTCCTCCGTTAATGATTTTCGCACCGCGTATCTTTCTAAATAGGTCCTTCGGTTCTAAGGCCACATAGAATATGGTGGATCATATTACATGCTACATGCCACCTTCACACAGACTAACGGGCGACTCACGTCACATTTATAAAAGTGTTCTCTCAGATTTGAAAATAAGAAATTGAAAAAAGTAATAATGATTATGATGAAATTTTTATTATAAATACAAATCAATATTATATTATTATAATTATTAGTTTATTACTAATGGAACTTCAAGGAAAAATGAAATTCCAGCAAAAGATTTCCTCACCTAGAATTAAGACTTTTGCTTAATGTATGATGCGCATGTTATTCTAGGCCGATGATAAAATCCTTAAAACAATGGGGGAAATGCCCAAAACAAAATCAGAGAAAAGGAGATATCACCCAAGCCAGGCACCCACAATGCTAAAGCATTACAGTATAAGCATAGCATGATGGCATTGACTACACTAGTTGCATGAAACTTGATTCACAGAACTTATAACAAATGAATATAAGACTTACAAGTCTGTTCACTGCTTTCCTTCCTTGTACATCACCACTTTCATAAACATGTCTGAGAGCTGCTGGAAGAACTTTCCAAAATTCATTGACAAACTCACTACCTTTCCGCCTACTATTTTGCAAGATGTCATTGGCCAAGTTTAAAAAAGAGACACGCTGCTCTTTCTGGGATGCATTGAACAATTTATCCCATATTTCAACGATATCCTTTGCTCTCTTCTGGTGAGGAATGCACCAACGGGACAATGCTAAATGAGTACTTAAGAAATACATATTGCAATAAACCAATTTCACTACTAATAACCACATTGAAGGGCGGAAGAACAATATGAAGAAAGTGAGATGAAATAACAATCACGTCTAACCAGGTGAATGTAATATTATTTCAAAGCAGAAATCAAATCAATATGCAAAACAATGTTACTCCTTAAAAATTATTTAACCATGCAGAAAATCAAGTATAATGTTACTTTCATTTGCCAACATTATAAAATGTAACTATCTTGTTGGTGACTCTGGTACAGAAATGTACCAAAACAACAACCATGTGATTTTGATGCAAAATACTACCTTCAACAAAGTATCTTTGGTTTGTTTCCTTTAATTTGTTGTTTTCATTGTTTTATGATATTCACGGTCCTTCTGCTCTATATACTCTTCTTTCTCGGAATAAAAATTTCTCGACAAAAAATAAATTAATTAAAATGTTACTGAAAATATTGTGAAACCTAGAGGCAAGCGGGGGGATGACAAACAAGCCAACTACAATATTGGACCAATAGCCTCAATGCAGGGGGATTTCAACCACACTCCTAGAAAGTAGAAACAGACAGCCATATGCAGAGCGAGAGCAATAAACAGTAGCTAAAAAAAAATTTGTATCCCACCATAGTGATTGTGAAGGACGGACAAAGATACACCCTGTAAAATCTTCATATATTGACAAACAATTGAATAATGAATGAATCATGCCATAGAAAATTTTATTCACATGAATGATATATTGGTATTGTTGGCATCTTGATAATGCAGAAATAACTAAAAGGGTAATTGTTATTAAAAACGGAAACAACTTAAAAAGGATTAGTGCTGGATACATTCAATGCTTTGTTGTGAATTGTTGAGTTTCAACAACTTCTCTGCTAATATCTGCCCGTCAAATATGTCGTCGCTCATGCTGCTTTTTGACAAGCTTATAGACCGTGAAGATTTCCTATAATTCACATGAATGAGACATTAATTAAATGAGAGATTTGATCCATATTTGAAACAAAACTGCATTAAAATCAACTAAATCAATCATAAAGGTAAGCCTATCTGCTTCATACATTTCATTCATCCATTTAACAAGACCTATTGATATATCACAACAAAAAGGGCCGGAAGTATGGATAGAAGGAAATAAAATATTAATAGTAAATTATACACAAATTTATAAAATCATAAAATAAATACAAATTTATTATGTTCTATCTCCAGGTTTTCAACAAAATTCCATAAATATACCAAAGCAATCATCACTTTCAGAAAAAAGCACAGGATTAGAACAAAGTGAAGCAGCTGTTTGTTTCATTTAGTAGCAAAGTACAGAATTCAACAAGCAAAGTTGTTTTACATAGATGGACTATTACCCTCTCACCGTGACTCCCTTCTATGCTTTCTAGTTTCTGATGTACATCATACAGTAACAAATAGGCACAATCCTCAATAACTAGTATTTTGATTCAGAAAAACAGAAGTTGAAATACATATACAAATTGTTGTTTCATGCTAGAGGGAGTAGAAAAGACAGAAAAATCCTTCCCACTTTCCACTAAAAACTGTTTTGCTCTATCAGCCTCAATGTCAAGAAATGCTTCTGGAAAATAACTCTTTCCTACCCAATGATTGTCCCAGTTCTAGAAGCCTAGCATGAAAATCATGCTCTTCCCTTATTTACCTAAGAAATACTTATAGAGTTTGTTTGGATAACAGCTTATTTGGAGCTTATAACACAGTGATAATCGCTTATGTATAAGCTATTTTTATGGCAAAAATAATATAAAGTTAAATTGTTTTCATAAGCTATCTTAGAGAACTTATGAAAATTAGTTAAAAACAACTTATGAACAATGCCATACGTTGTTTTCATAAGTTCTTCCAAATAGTCTCACAAAACATATGTAGTAGATAAGCTCAAATAAGTCAATTCAAACAGACGCGTAGATTTTTCAGCAAAGAGTCATTATCATTTCTTTAGCATTTCAATCAATCTCACCAATTCTAATATGAAAAATACATATTCAAGAGTAATTGTGTTGTGCCGAACGAATAACCAAACAGACATTTACCGCGTGATCACAGTGGTACATATAAAAACAACAATCAAAATGTTCAAAAAAAAAAAATGTAACAGGAATGTTGTCATCAACAACAAACAGCAAGCAAGATGCCACAAACAAATCAACCAAAAAAACACATCCACAGCTATAAGGTTAAAATATTACTTAATAATAAAATACCAACATATATATAAATTTAATTGATCCTAAAAAACATCGTCACCTTTTTCAGAATTCAATAAAAAAAATTAGTGAAAAAAAAATAGTTCTTAATCTTAAATGAAAGCAATGAAACTCGTTATGGTGATGAATTATCATAAGCTCAATATCCAAATTTCAAATACTAAGAAAAAAAATAAAGTTAAATGAATTGACGATGGATGGATAGATCGAAAGACTTACGACGAGGCGGTGAATGGAGGGGTGAAGATGAACCACCGCTGTGCACGACCGCCGTCGCCGTAGCAGAGAGAGGAGGATCCCAACTTGTATCAAAAAAAATTAAAAAAAAAATTGTATTTTTTTCTCAAAGTGCGGTGTAGAAATTTATTAAAAAATATATTAAAAATTGAGGAACTAATATATTATTAGCTCTTTCCTTAATTATATGACATTTTTACGTCAAAAAAATTATAAAACCTTTTTGAAAATATTTTTAGTCCATTTTTATAAGATTATTTGTTATTTTCAACTATGTTAATTATTTTTTTACACTCATGCCCTTAGCTATATATAATAGACCACATACATAATTTACTGAATGACTTTAAAAAGTGGATTTTTGCTTATGATAAAGACTGAAGGGTGCATACATCTTTTTCTTCAATAGACAATAAATAACATGTTGAAAACATAAACTAATTTTCTCTATTAAATGATGAAATTGTAAAAACAATAGTGATTACAAACAACTTTGATACAAAAGATCAATTTTCTTAATTTCCGTGATTATGATAAAAGGGTCTTATATTAAGGGACGAAGTAAAATTTCAAATTTCTTAATTCTCGTAATAGTATATTAATGTAGACGGGGATGAGGAGGATGAGGAAAGAGATAATATATGGATTGATGTGTGGGGTCAATTTGTAATTTTTTGAAAATTTTTTGGGGTTAATTTGAAATTTTTGGAAAATTTGACGACCTAAATGCAAAATTTGAAAAATTATAAGACTGAAGAAATTTGAAATTCTTAACTTTTATTTGTCATTTGAAATTCACTAAATTTAACTTAAACTAAATACTTCATAAATTTCCATCATTTTAAAATTTCTCCAAATTATCATTCAAATAATAAAATTCATGAAAAGTATGTGAATTTCCTCAAAATATTCTTCTATCCAAACAAACTCTAAGGTGGAGGGAGCCTTTAGGATGCTTAATGGATCATTCTAGTTATTATTAAGCTTCCTAAGGAGGATTTGAATAAGTTGATAGATCAATTCAATGAGCTTTTTTATCAATGATATTATTAGCAAAATTGTATAACCGTGCTATGAACAAAATTAAAGAAAATAATATAAAAAAATTAAAATTGTAAAAAATATATATAAGTGTAAGGTTAATTTAAGAAAACGAGTATATATTTAACTTATGACTCTACTAAAAATATGAAAATGATTATTTAAACATATTAATTACATCATCTGAAAATATATAATAATTCAATATATGAAAATATATAATAATTCTTTTTTTTTTCCTTACCAAATATGACATTAACCAATTCACTATTAAAAATGAAAACATGAAGTTAAATTATGAAACAAAAGTGATTAAATTAAATGATTTTGTTCCAAGAACAAGAAAAACTTATAAATAAAATACATAAAAAGAGTCTAGAAAATTAACAAATGCCGAAATTATAAGGTCGGACGTTGTGATCTGGGTTTAAACCCAGAACCTCACAGTTGTGTGTGAGTTTAATTTTAGTAGGTTACCAACCAATTCATCTAAGACATAAAAAAAATACATAAAAAGAAATGGATATATATAGATTTTATTTTTCAACCCGACGGGTCAACCCTGCTCTGCTTAGCGTAAAAATTCAGGTTGACCCGAGGGATCCAAGCCACTTTGCAATCACTATAAATATATGCTTGTTTTAAACTCCCTCCCAAAACTCACTCTTTCCATCATTCAATTTTTATTTTTATTTTCGCTTATCACTTTTATTCTGGCATCACGTTCCATTGCTTTATCGCAAAATCCCAATCTCTTTGCTTTCCCCTCATCAATCATGGCCAAAGGTAAACCCTAGAAACCCCCTTTTTCATTTCGCTTAGCTTCTCTTAGTTTTTTCCCTAATTTTTTTCAATGCTTGTAGATGAATACGCTATGGTAGTTATTTGTGAAGAATTGGAACGTCGTGGCATGGATCATGACGATGAAGAAGAAGACGAGGGTATGTATGGACTTTTAATTTGATTGATTTCGACTTTATGGATTGGTATACTTATTTGTTTTTAAGCAGAATGAGAAAAATGATGTTTAAGTTAAAATATAAAATTATTTTAACAAGGATCAAAATATTCTGGAGAACGATTAATGTGAGATAAAATGATAAAACAATATTATATATTGATTTTAAACTTTAGTCGAGTATTTAAGCAATTGTTTTATCTTGGACCAGAATGTTCTGGAGACAGTATAAATAAAACAACAATATTAATGTTTGATTTAGGGACCAGAGCACTCTGGATTAATAGTGATTAATTAAGACAAGAATATTCTAGAGATTATTATAAGTGTGATAATGTGTGTGTGTTGTGTAACTTAAAATAGAGAGAGAGAGAGAG
>Ga0315915_1002773_pt1 | contig 22159 bp, 21 predicted proteins | sample MpolbnodulesMG_FD_207738 | JGI IMG/M metagenome (GOLD analysis project Ga0315915, IMG submission 207738) | Medicago polymorpha root nodule microbial communities from Los Angeles, California, United States - branched nodules | ecosystem: Host-associated > Plants > Roots > Nodule | place: USA... | reverse complement strand
ACATTTAAACCATTACTTTAAAAAATGACCTGCTTGCTGTTTAATTTATTGTTCATATGAGATCCTCATCACTATAATTAATCAGTTATCATTCTTTTTAAGTTTCTTACACATTACCCCAAAAATGTTGATAGACATAAATTATGATTTTTCAATTTCACTCCGGTGACCTAATTTTCATTTCGTAATGAACACGTCTGTAATTAACTTTATTTATATTTACTTTCTACATTTCTACTATTAGTTTCATGTCCTTCACATGGATGTAATTTTTTCTCTTTTCCAATGTTATTTATTGGATATATATGTGCTGTTCCTTACCTTATTGGGATAACTAGGCGACTGAATTCTAATAGGAAGTCGTCCTTCTGTTTACAGGACACATTGGCATTACCGTTGATGACACCTACAAAGCATGTGAAAGATTTCAGAATCTGGGAGTTGAGTTTGTTAAGAAACCAGAGGATGGTAACTTTTTTTAACTTCATTCTAGAAATTCAAATTGACTACTATGAATATATCATTTTTATTTATAAATGCTATGGATGCTTTGTGTGTGAGGTCTGTTATACTGCAGTTGATAACTATCTGAATTGTTTGCCTACTTGGCCATCTGTTATGTTTTTTTTAGTGTTGTATCCCTCCTCCACATCATGAAATCCATTTTTATAGATATTTCAAGGGATAACTCGACTCTTAAAATATATACATATATTTTTAAGTAGCATGAAACTGGAGGATGGAATCTAATTCTAGAAACATAGTTTAGAGTTAGGAGGTATGTTTTTTGGTAAACAACTTAAGCGAGCTTATGGAGTAAGTGCTCATCATATAAAGGCTTATGTATCGGCTACTGTTGGCCGATATGACAAGAGCAATGATAAGCTAGAGGGGGATGAATAGATTATCCCCTTTTTATAAAACTCTTTCGAAAGCGTGGTTTTATAAAACTTCTTTTGAAATCAAATGACTTTATAGGATTATGCAATAGCTTCAATGATAATAGAATAAGCAATGGCACAGTAACAATTCAAATTGGAACGAGGAATTCACTCTTAAACTGTAATTTATCAATCAATTATTAATACACATTAACTTCCACAAAACCAATAACTATTTTAAACCAAACCTAACTTTAAACAAGAAATCACTATCACAATAAACTAAACAACTTTAATATATGTGATGAGATTATCAACAAGTTAATCTCTAATATGAAAGGTGATTGAATTGATAGATCAACAGTGTTCTTGACAATTAGGTTTTAAAAATTATTCAATCACAAAGCATATGACAATTAACCTAATCCATCAACATCATATATCAAAGTAAATTTTCAGAAATTAAAGAGTAAGGAAAAGAGAACACCGGATTTATAGAGGTTCCCCTATCGTCCTCGCTGAGGGCACATCCTCTCTTCGTAGAAGAAAACGCCTCCTCTACGGACCAACACTAGAATGTTGAAAATGTTTACAAGAGTTAATTAAGGTTCCTTCAATTTACGAATCACCACCATCCTAAACCTTCTACACTATGTACCCACTCCAATGCCTCCAATCTTCAAGCTCCTTGAAATTGGATGAATCCCAAGGTCTTTGGATCAAGCTAGCATACAATCCTTCAATCTTCTTGCCCAAGAAATCTTCTTTGCTATGTCCTCACTTCGATCCCCTTCAACCTAAATTGTTTGAATTTGATGGGATGTCTTTTGATTACTTTTAGAACTTTATTTTGATGGAAAATGACAAAGTTAATTATAATTATTGAGTATATCGTCCCTTAATTTTCTGTATTTTTCTATTTTTAGAATGCAGTATATAAGTTGTAAGTTTTCATAAGCAATCATGGGGAGCTTATTAAACTAAGTTGGAAACATCTAATAGATGTGTCATAAGCTATTTTCATAAGCACTCGGAACTACTCACAATTGGGTACAACCAGTGGTGCCACTGTTCAATAAACAAAGAAATTGAGCATAATACAATTGCACGACTTCTGGTGTACAAATGTTAAATGCTAATGGAAAATGTTAAAATTATGCTGATGCCATCAGGCCGTACCATCTGTGCTTCAAACTTAAGTCTTCAAGTTATTTGTTTTTGCAGGGAAAATGAAAGGGATAGCATTTATTAAGGATCCTGATGGATACTGGATTGAAATTTTTGACCGGAAAACAATTGGAAATGTAACAGGAAGTGCTGCTTAAGATAAACCCCTTCAGGTAGAGACCGTAGTTTCCAATTCCCTTACCTTATTTACTTATCAATGTGTTTGTGCCCTGAGTGTAATGTTTTCCTTACATTATATTCTATGACATAAAGAACCAGGTTACTTGCATGTTAAAATTTGTTTCAGTGTGCCGAATTATGTAAAATCGCTCTTTCTCCAAATTAGTTTGTTATATGCATATATACTCCAAATTAGTTTGTTATATGCATATCTAGCTCATAAACAAGTCACGTGTTTTTGTATGGTGACTTTATCTGTGTGTACCTCCACGTAGTAAAACCAAAGATGCAAGTGGAGCAAGCTCCCTAAAGTAAGTTGTCTTTATTGAACAAGTTGTGTTATCCCTTGGATCATTAGTAAGTTGACATTATAATGTACTTTGTTAGATTAAGGATGGAAAAAAATGAGTACTTACGTTTAATTTAAACTTGGAAACCACACGATTTTCTATTTTGATGGAAACCCAAAACTACTACAATATTTCTTTCAAAAAACAGTAAACTGATGCTATAGAATTTTCGCCAAATAATGGGAAGGGTTGTATCCTTTTTTGGTCTATTGCAATCAACTTTATTAGAACTAGGGTTGAACCCACCTTAATCCTACAAAACCATCTTGAAAGGTGAGGACTTCCCCCACTTATATAAGCACATGTATAGGCCCGTTCTCATCCAATGTGAGACCTCTTAACACACCCTCTCACGACCAGATTTGAACTTCTGGAGCGTGATCCGTTAACGGTAACCTAATAGGTGGTGACCGGATCTTGAATAGGCTTTGATACTAGATTAAAATTTGAGTTGGGCCTAACTCTCAAACCTACAAAACCGGCTTGTAAGGTGAGGGTCTCCACTTATAAACACCTGTTGAGGTCTTATCTCATTCAATCCAATTTGAGACTCTTGACAAACCTTACCTTGTATGTGCAAGAGAATGTTTTCTGAACTACGAACCTGTGATGTATTCACAGGACAGAATTCCAACCATTGTGCAAGTTTCTTATAAAATACTATCCTCAACAGAAAAAGTTTATTCTCTGGAAAATAAGATTATATAAACCTATAGTGATTGTTTTATTGATTTGTGCAAAATATTTTCTGTAACCAAGTAGGAGTGAGTCCATTCTTTCTAGCTGGAATGTCTTTGCCATATGCTATATAATGAGTTAAATGTACTTTGAATCCATATAAAACACTGTTTTAGTTAATTTTCTATCAAAATTTTACTCAGTCCCAAACTTACCGAAATTACGGGTGAGGACTAAAATGAGAAGAAAAAAATTCTAGGGACTAAACTTCAAAGACCGCGATTTTATAATAACCAAAAACACATTTAACTTTAATACAAGTCACTTGGAGTAAGTTTATGTTACCAGCTTAAACATTTCCTTACATATGCCATGCGCATCATATCATAATGATTTAATTGCTATTTATTCTTTTTCCTCAAATCAATGGCATGTGAAATATGAAGTAAGAAATGTTTCAGAAAGAAATTTAGATTCAATAATCATATTTCATTCTAGTTCTTTAATACACATTTGTTATAAAATCTTCATGGTTTTGTTTAGACAGTTTCATCTCGTTGCAGATATAATCGGGTCACTGCTCCAATGTGCTTGACTGCTTGCTTTGTAAGTCTTGGTACTTCTCCAACTCCCTCAAGGAAGAATGAATAATTTGTAGTCAAAGCAGAATGTTAAGGATTCTGTTGTGAATCTTCGTTTTCATTTCAAAATGCCTTGTAATCAGTATATAGTAGATTTTGACTGTGTCTGCAGTCAATTGGAAAAGATGTTAGTACCTTTTTGTGTGAACTGTGTTTTTAACTTCCTTACGCTTTGACAACTCTTAATTGTGATACACAGTCCGTTTGTTTTGACAATGCATCCGGTTAGTGCATGTTTGGATTGATTGTAGATTGACATAATCATGGTGAATCATTGTGATTTTGACAAAAGTTGTACTTCAAAGTTTTATAGAATCACGGTGGCTCGCTGTAGTTTTGTCAAACTCACCGTTGATCCAAACATGCACTCAGTATCTTGGTAAGCAAAGAATCGAGAATATTTGTAGTAAAGATTGACATACAGTCCATTTTATTGAGTGGAAACAAACCAAATAAGACCAACTATATATAACAGAATCAAATCAAGCTACAGAAAACAAACCCAATTAGCCAAACTATCCAAACGTGACAAAACCAAAGCAAACCATTCCATACAATGCACCCGGTCCAATAAAACTCAATTCAACTAAATACAGATGAATAATTATACTTATAATCTAGCAAATGATTTTCTAATGCTTTGATCCTTTTAATATCATATCATGTTAACAGTTTACAATTTTTTATTTTATTCATGATACTGTTGCAATTTATTTGATATTAAAACACATTTGAAGGTAATTACGTACAAACCAATGAGATAACAAGATTTTCAATCTGAATAAAGTTGATCTAATGTAGTTTCACAATCTACTTTATTCGACATCATATCATATCAAGAGTTGCTTTAAACTAATGGTTAGGAAAATCTATATTTTTTTGGCGAATTAAATCTAAATATTTGATATTATTTTTATTGAATTATTAACTTATTTTGACGGAATCCTTCAAAAAAAACTTATTTTGACGGAATTATTACAATTAATTGGTAACATTACAACTTCATGAATTTGGTTTATATTAGGCTTAATTGCAGTTTTAGCCCCTAACTTTTTCAAAGTTGCGATTTTGGTCCCCTAAGAAAAAAAAATACAAAACCGCCCCCTAAGTTTTGCGCCTGTGGCAGCTTTGGCCCCCAAGGCTAATATTGACTCGGTCTACGCTGACGTGGCACCCTAAGTGAGGTGTCACATGTTAATTTTTTAATTTTTTTTTGCCTTGGGGGGCCAAAACTGCTACAGTTGTAAAACTTAGGGGGCGGTTTTGTAGTTTTTTTTCTTAGGGGCCAAAATCGCAACTTTGGGAAAGTTAGAGAGCTAAAACTGCAATTAAGCCTTTATATTATTCAATGTAAAAAGTATATTTTTTTTTTGTGAATTCTGAAAGAAAAAAAAATGAAGATGATGATGGTGTTGATGAATGTGATATTGAAGATGATGAAGAAGAGTGAGGATGAAGATGAAGAAAGAGAGAATAAGATGATGAAAAATAAAAAAAATTAGGTGTTGACGGTTCACTATAGATACAATGGATATTCAATCGAATGGTTAAAATCAAATCAAAAAACGGCACAGTTACTTATTTGACGGAAAGGACGTTTTTGAAATTTGATTCAGAAGTTGAGGGACCAAAATGATGATTTTAAGACTTATGGGACCAAAATGAAAACTGAGAATTAGTTGATGAACCATTTGATTAATTTAGCCTAATTTTTTCTTGTTTTTGCAAAGAATGACATTAATCGTTGTTAGAGTTTCAAACAATTGTTAAATATCAATGTACTATGAATCATATGCAACACTTCTCCACTTAGAAATCACCTTCTAATATACCTCCAAATAGTACCATAAGAATTTCTTTCAACCACAATTGCACTATAACTTTCTTCTGAAACTTTACACTTACATATTGTGCATTACAGTTTATTGATGTGCAGTTTCAGCACAGACCGTAAACTTGTCTTCTCTAGTATAGTAATGGAAAGAGACAAGATTTTGAGAGGTGCAACCAGTCCCAAGAAACTCATGATTATGACTTGTTGAAAACGAAATGGAACCTTTTAGGCTTTGTTCATGAGTAAAAGTCAGCCCAACAGCAAATTTGTGACTTTGTTGCAACTAGGCACATATTTATATTCATGCTTAGTTGAAACTTTAATCTTGACCGTAACATTTTTAGTCGAGAATAGATGATCACATTCTTTATATTATATTTTTTGTCAAAACTTTCTTTCAATGTTGTGTATAACATTTGAAAATTGTTTTTCCCACTTGTAAATTTGCTAAAAAATACATGAAAAATACGCATTTGACCCCACCTGTAGCTAACTACCGTTTAGTGATCGCAATGGTAGTTAACTGCAATTGGCTTCCTTTTCAACAGTGGTTAACTACAGTTCTGATGCCAACGGTAGTTAACTACCGTTGTAGGTGCATGTCAGGAAAATAAAAAATATGATAGAAAATTCTTCAAATGTAAATGAGTTAAAAGATGCGTTACCTGTTTCTTGATGTCAAATGTGTGTAGAAACCTTCTAGCAATCCTTAGTTAACTTTAGTTTAGGTCAAATGCATAATTTTCATGTGTTTCTTTTAGCAAATTTACTTGTGGTAAGAGCAATTTTCATAACATTTTAGTGAGCCAGGGCCATGTTTATTTTCTTTGAGAAAACCAGGGCCCATGGTTATTATATACTATTTTCATCTCTAAAATATAGAACTAGGTTGACAAAATCACCATAATTTAAAAAATTTGTATTAATTGTTGTTTGCAAGTGTGAGCTAAATGTCCTACATTAGGTAAAAATATAAAGATTGAACATTATATAAGTGACATGATCCATAAACTCATTGCCTTAAGATTTTAGATAAGAGTGCGGTGTCTCTCTCACTTGAGTAGTTACTTTGGTTTGATGTGGGTGGTCCCCCCCGGCTCTCTGACCTGATGTGGGTGGTCTCTCGGCTCTCCTCGTAACCCAACAATGGTATCAGAGTTTGATGTGGGTGGTCCTCCGGCTCTCCTCTTAACCCAACAATGGTATCAGAGTCCAATTCGACGAAGGGTACAACCAGCTCCTTCTATCGAAAGTCTTCTTGACAAAGTGTTCATAAGGCAAGTTCCGTTGTCTCATTTTCTCGAAAATGTTTGTGTTTTTCTTTGTGCAGTTGTAATCTTGCTTTCTCAATATTAAAATATTAGCGCTAGCAATGAAGGTATGCAGGTAACAAATGAGAGAGTTTCTAGACTTTTTCTAATGGTAATTAAGTCGCCAGCTATGAAACTTTTGCACTAAGAAACAAATTAAACGTCCAATTAGTCAAATTTTGTTTGGTTTGCTTTTTTACCAATGTGTATGAAATGTAATTTATTTGATTAATATTCAGTTGTTTTCAGTTTACACTACGCACTGAATGGCTTTTTATTATTCTACATTACTACTATTTCTCCATTCAACGCATTATATATGTGGAAATATTCTATTGTAAGCTGTAACATTTTCAACTTGTAATAACGTCCAAAATAATAAAATAACGTAGCTCACATGACGTGGTGGCTATTTTATAGGTCTCAGACAATGGTCAATCAGAGTCCACCAGCTGGATATGGTTAAGACCTAAAATAGTTATTTGTATAGTCAACATTGTTGACAACCAATAGATCTTAATAATTTTTCTTGATTAAGTAAAGTGGAAATTGTTATTGTTAATTAGTACATATTAGGAGTGAATCTATTGCTTACATAGAGAATTTGTGTTTTCTGGCCACAGTAGTTGTTGGCTGTGATCAAATTTAAAGGATATAGAGATTTAATTTAATTTTTATTAAATGATAGTCATATCTTGGATGCAGTTTCCGATTTAATTCGGCACAGGCACGTTTTCGTAAAGATGATTATTCTACCTTGGAGACTTCTTTGTAATAGGTTGCCGACCAAGGACAATTTGGTAGTGTGTGGAATTATTACTCATGACGCACAATTGTGTGTGAACGGGTGCGGAGAAGTCGAAACAGCTCATTTATTCCTTTCATGCACAATTTTCAGGGATCTCTGGCATTTAGTCCGAAATTGAATATGTGTTCCCACGGCTAATCCTTACAGTATTTCTGATCATTTTGTTCAGTTTACTCACTCGACAAGTGGATTGATGGCGTGACGTTTTTTTATGCAGCTCATTTGACTTTTATGTGTTTGTGTATTGTGGAATGAACGTAATAATAGACTAAAACACAAGGAAAACATGATTGATCTATTGGTAGACAAAGTAAAAATTCATTCGATTTGGTGGAAGAAGGCAACTAATGCTTATTTTGTGTTAGGCGTTCATAAGGTCATTGTGCCCGCTTGCTTGTTTGGGCATCAGCTCATTCAGTTTTTTGTTCTTTGTTTGAAGGACCTTGTTGTGAACTTTAGTTGTCTTCTTTGGCACATCTTGTGCTAGATAATCTTCTACTTTGTTGTTAATATATTCAATTTTTGCTTGTTAAAAAAATTGACTTAAGGAGGGTAAAATAAAACGGGTAAGTTTTCCCACCCTTAATTTGTATTAAGCGGCGCGGGTCAACCTAATTAGAGATGTAAAGTTGAAAAATCTTATCTTATATCTTTTTATGGTATATTAGAGGACCATTTTTTTGTGGTGGTCGGGGTTTGAACCCTTGACCTTGCATATATACTATGCATTGTCCCTACCAACTTATCTTTTTTCCTTTTTTGAAGCAGCAAATATTATTAGGCAAGGCTAGCACAAGGTGCACTAAACCCGCGAGGAGGAAAAAGAGTACAAAATGAGTGCCCAAATTACAGACCCCTCACCAACACACCACTCACTAAAAAACCTTCTATCAAAAGTAATTCAAAAACAAAATCAGCTGAAAACACCAAACAAAAGGCAAGCCAAGCTCCCTATTAAAAACACAAAAACCCCTAGCCCACCCTCCAAACCGTGACATACTACCAAGACAGGAAGTGGAACACCAGCACAGCAGCTAACAGACAGAACAAACAACCACAACAGCGAAAACAGCTGCCTGCAACCAACAAGAGAGACTTTTGCCCGCTGCCAAAGCAGCACCGCCAAACAGGGCTAAACCACAGACCACTTGAACCCGAAACCGCACCAAACAGACAACACACCAAAAACCGGCCAACCCTCCTATCGCACCAAGCACACCTTCGGATTCCAACTCCATTCATAAAAAAACACGTTGGGATTTTTAAACGGGTTAGACACCACCTCCAAGATAGGACCTTAATTTGATCCACCAATTCCACCACCTCTGTGTTCTTTGCATTGAAGATTTTATCGTTCCTTGCTTTCCAGATACTCCAAATTGTTGCATGCCATATAAGTTTCAATCCCCTAGCAATTTTCTTGTTCGACTGTCCCGCCTGCCAGCACGCCTAGTGATTGAACAAGTTTGGAGGAATAATGAACCTATTCCCCACTCAATTAAAAAGTTCCAACCAAACCCCATGAGCTACTGAACAATGCATAAAAAGGTGTTTTGTCCTCTCTGTCTCCCTATCACACAAAGCGCACGTCACAAGGAGCTTCGGGGGTAGCACATTCCTTCTTCTAAGATTAACCCGGGTGGGAATGCGATCAAGCAACATCTTCCACGAGAGCGCTACTTTAGACAGTGTCGGGCTTTTCCACAATTGAGTAAACACCCTCTGCTCCTCCTCTCCCCAAGTATTCTCTAAAATGATCAAGGTTTCCAATTTAGCATACATGGACTTAACCGTAAATCTTCCATGCTCATCCCGTTTCCACACCCATCCATCTTGCTCTTCATTCCACACATGACCCTCCAAATCCTCCAACAATCTCTCTAAGAGGTTTTCCTCCCACACAAAAAAACAGCGGCGCCAAGAGAATCTTCACTCCCTTTTAAGGCCGTTGACCACCCAAATATCCGCCACCATCGCCTCTTTTTGAGTAGACATAGCAAAAAGTCTAGGATATTTCTCATAAAAAGGAACTCCTCCCCTCCACCTACAATACCAAGACTTAGTATTTTCTCTGTTCCTCACCCTCCTCTCAACCTCCTCATTAAACCAATTTATTCCACCTCTACCTTCAATATTGACAATATTCTTCCACCACTTTGATGACATTCTCACCCTCGGCTCCACACCCCTTTCCATCAAATTGCTAATGTTCGGCCCATATTTCTCCCTAAGAACCTCCTTCCAAAGCTCATTTTCACCATTCAATAATCGTCACCTCCATTTTGCTAGCAAACTAATGTTTACAACCCTTATGTCCTTCGCACCAAGACCACCTCTCGCTTTTGGTTGACACACCGACCACCACTTCACCCAACTTATCTTCCACCACCCATCAGACCTCCCCAAAGGAATTCCCTTTGGATTCTCACCAACTTCCTCCACACATTTCCGGGCATTTTCAAGAAAGAGAGATAAAAAATTGGAATAACATTTATAACGGAGTTCAAAAGAACGATTCTACCTCCAAAACTAATATACTTGTTCCCCCAAGAATTCAAACGAGTCGTCACATAGTCCAACAAAGGTTCCCACGTCACCGAACTACTCGAATTGGCACCCACCGGAAGACCCAAATACTTGAAAGGTAGATTGCCTTCATTACAATTCAAGAAGTTATATGCCATATCCATAAACTCCCGATTAACATTTATACCAATCAAACAACTTTTAAAAAAGTTAACTTTAAGCCTGGATGCCATTTCAAACCCCGTTAAAAGCGCCTTAATCGTCCACAAATTATCCACCGACGCCTTACCTATGCAAATAGTATCATCCGCATATTGAAGGTGTGACAACATCATCCCTTCCCTATGGAAACGAAAGCCTTCAAATAAATTTAGTCTAACCACATTCCTCATAAGACCACTAAACCCTTCGGCCAGCAACAAGAATAGGAAAGGTGCCAACGGATCCCCTTGTTTAAGGCCTCTATGAATATTAATTTCCACCGTCAGACACCCATTAACAAGCACGAACATACTTCCTCCAAACACACACACTTTCATCCAAGCAATCCACTTCCAGCACAATCCCACTCTCTCCATCATATACTCCAAGAAGCTCCAATCCACCGAATCATACGCCTTTTCAAAGTCCACCTTGAGAATCAACACCTCTTGGTTTGATTTTTTCACCCAATCCACAACTTCAATGATGACCATCACCCCATCAACCAAATTTCTACCTTTGACAAAAGCCGATTGAGACGTTGAGATAATAGAATTCATGACTCCGACCAATCTTTTTGCCAACACCTTTGAGAGAATTTTTTAAAGGCTTCCAAGCAAAGAGATTGGTCGAAAGTCCTTAAGAGCCATTGGAGCAGAAATCTTTGGAATTAACGCCACAAAGTATGATAAAAAACCTTTCGGCACCACCTCATTAGCATGGAATTGGTCAAACATAATCCTCACCTCATCCTTCATCAAATACCAATACGCTTTCATAAAAGCAAAATTAAACTCGTCGGGCCCCGGACTTTTGTTACCATCGCTATCTTGAACCACCTTTTCTATCTCCAAACCCGTGAAAGGAGCAATTAACCCTTCATTATCATCCTGGGACACGTGGTCAAAATGGACACCATCTAATCTAGGTCGCTCCCACCTCTCCGTAGAAACATGATTAGTAAAGTATTCCACCACCACCCGCCTCACCTCGGTTGGAGATTGTATCCAAACCCCATCAACCAAAATAGCATTAACTTGATTGCGGCTAGCCCTTCCCTTGACACAATTATGGAAGAATTTGGTATTTGCATCTCCCTCCCTAAGCCATTTTATTCTAGATCTTTGAACCATCATAGAATCTTTGGCCCTTAAAAGCCTCCAAAAATTATCAAATTTCACCTTCCGCTCTTGAATTTCCAATTCGGTCAACATGCCCTCCTCCCCCTAGCATCAAGTTCCGCAATCTCTTCTATCAAGCTAGAAACACGATCCTCCATCCCCCCATATTCCTCCTTGTTCCAATCCTTCAAACGAATTTTGAGTCTTTTGAGTTTTTCTTTCAAAATAAACCCCATCCACCCATTAAGGTTATGACCACGCCAACTCTCCTCCACTGTAGACTTGAACCTTCTATTATCCAACCAATAATTGTTAAAACGAAACGGTTTTGGCCCCCAATCCCAACCACCCACCTTTAGAACCAATGGACAGTGATCTAACACATCCCTAGGAAGCACCCACAACGCCGAATCTCCCCAACAACGGCTCCACTCATCGGATATCAAGACATGATCAATTCTACTCATTGAAATCCCATTCAGATGATACCACGTAAAGCGTCTTCCAAACACATTTTTATCCTCCAACTCCACATTCCTCTTAAAAGCATTGAAAAAATTCATTTCAACAATATGTGAGCCCGTAGTTTCCTCATTCACCCCCCTTCTCTCACCTCTTTCACCTACCGTATTAAAATCACCCAATATGCGCCACGCCCCTTGGCCCAAGTTTCTACGCGCCAACACCAAACGGTCCCATAAAATCTTCTTAGCTGCAAAATCACACTTAGAATACACATTTATGACTATGCATTTATGCTTATTAACTCCCCATTCCAAACAAGCTCCAACAAAGCCCTCGCTCGTGAAAGTGTAGTATAAAGTAGCCTTGGACTTCCTCCATATAGATAAAATTCCACCACTATTCCTTAAGAAGGACGGAAAGCCCAATCGAAATCATCACTTCTCCATATCGACGCACAGAGCGTGGTCGAAATATTCTCCATCTTCGTCTCTTGAATTGCCAAAAAATCAATCTTGTGTTGCCGGATCAAATCTTTTAATTTGTTCCTTTTCAAAACTCCTCCCAAACCCCTCACATTGAAGGTTGCCACAATCATTGAACGCCTCTATCGTCCCCCCTTAATACCTTGTTCTTTTGATCGACATGTTCAGATGAAATTAGTCTCCTGGTAACTCCTTCCGCCATAGTGAAGTTGAAACCAGCCTCCTTTTGAATACCGAAGAGTTTCTACGCTTCAAACACCTTCACTGAATCTCTCTCTTCATCTAATGTGATAGAAGCCTCCCTTTCCTTTCTTTGCTCGACCATAATTTGCCGCAGTTCAGAGGTTAACTGCACACCTTGCCTTTGCAAACTCACGAGGAAATTAGAGTATCATTTAACAGAGTATCAAATATAAATTTACTAATTTATTTATTTACAAAGTATAAAATAAAAAACTATTAAAAAACAAAAATTAAAATAAGTATCATTCAAGAAAATCAAAATAAGACTAATGAATTATATCATACTTGATGTGAAGAGAATATATCATGTAATTGGCTAACCAACTACAACTTTACTTTGAAGTCTTTTAAGTTATATGTTCTGGAGGCTCCTCTTAAAGATCTTTAAAGACTCTTCTTTGATGACATATTCGACATCTCATGTTTTGGAATGTTGTTTAACTATACCGTTTTTCCTCTTTCTTGGGCTTTGACCTCGTACGATACAAAATATATTAAATAGTCTTACTTTAATTTCTATCAATTTTTTAAAAGAATTTAGTCATTCACAAATTATTATCAACTATTTTGTAAATTTTTTTGGAAATAAGATAATATTCAAATAATTAATAGACTATACAATACAGTTGAACAGATAATATCAAAATTATTAGGTCAAACACATTTCGCCGTATTTGAAACTAAAACCAACCTCACTTTTATATTGTGAGAGTTTTATATAATGTTTGCCACTTTATCTAATGACAAAATTTAATAATATTAGATTAGATAAACTATATTGAGACTCTTCCCAAAAATAAGCTCAACATGTCCTTAACCAGTTGAACCATATCCATTAGATAAACTAAAAATACATACCGATAACAAGATATTAAATTGTTGATTTAAGAGGATATTAGTCTGACTGGTAGTAAAGTATGCATCAGATTTGAAAAATGAGCAAAATACAAATTCTGACAGAATTTCTGGTGATCATCTTAATTTGAGGATTCTTGTAAATTGGTTTCCCAATGGGGATTCCACTACAACATAAATATTAAAACACTTACATCATCTTCCTTCTTTTGTCGCATCTTCCTTCTTTTGTCGCTTTCACTAACTCATTTTCTTCCTGTTTTGTTTGGTTTCGTACACTGTACTCCTTAAACAAACCAAGATTGTTACGTTGTCAATCCTCAATATAAAGCATTTACACAATTTATTAATTTAATATGTGATGCTATCTAGTGCTTCAAAATAAATAGGGCAAAATTTGTATTGAGAAAAATGTCTTTTAAACATTTTATTTTAAATATATTTGATTTTTAACTAAAGTATCAGAAACACTTGCTAGCATTATCTTAATTTAATTAAGAGAAATGTTATTTAAATTGTCGACAACGCATTTATATACACATTTTTTTTGAAATAATATTTATATATATGTTGTGATTTGGTTTTTATATATTTTCTTTTACTTTTCTCTTTTAGTGAAATAAATAGTTAATTAATGGTCAATAAGTTTTATGCTTCCTATGTTAGATAACAAACACAATTTCTTCGTTTTTTTTTCTTCTGAAAGACACCCAATTTCTTCGTTGTTTTTATTCAAAGCCGACCTTTTTTTTTTATATTCTACTCAAACTAACTATTAGAACCATAGAAATTTAAGTAAAGTAGTTGGACCTTCTAACAAAACAACTTTTTACTTGTATTAGGAACATTCACGTTATCATATGCGATTGGTGTGTGTAAAAGTGAAGTAGGAATATTTTATTAGTAGGAATATTTAATTAGGGTGTGAGTTAATTTGAATTTTTATTTTAAAACATACTTTAATTGGAAAAAAAGAGTGGTTATTCTAAGAAAATTCTAGAAATTATTAGGGTATTTGTCAACAATAATGGCATCTCTTTCGTTTGAAAACATAAATTTCTTGGTTTTTGCCGCCATCTAGTCGTCGCACTAATTTAAAGAGACTAGTTCAAATAAAATGTCTAGCAATAGTAAAATTTACTAATTTGGTAATTTAAAATTAAGTTTACAGCTAATCTAGTCCCATACTTCCACACTAGACAACAAAATTTCACTTGCATCCTAATCTCTCTTTTGTTGGTCATATATATCGTGTTTCTATACAATACTATACATATTAATTAATGTAAAGAAATTTGACGTTTGTTGTCAACGAGTTTGTATCTTATTCACTCAATTTTTGCTACTTTGAAAAAGATTCTTCAAAGGAGTGCTTAATTCAATAATGCAGCTTCTGACAAGTAAACAAACATATCACAAATTCTCATATTAGTTATATAATTTAATGAGTTCATAGATGACAAAGATCAATTGCCAACAAATGAGAACTTAATCAACAAACTATACATGCATGTGATACATTTTATTTCTTAATATAAAAGATAATAAGTTAAACTATTAATTATTGGTTGTTTGTTTTCCCTTGATTTTTCATAATATAAAAAACTTGCAAGAAAAGGATACTTGGAGAAAAATCTAACACCATTGTTTATCATCACTACCAAGTACCAAGAAGATATGCACAAAATATAAATAAAACTTACCATAAGAGAAACATTTCATTAATTAAATAAAAAACACATGAACCAAAAAATCTCTCAAAGTCAATCTCTTATGAATCTTTTTACACCAACATACCCTTTACCCCATTATATCATCAAATTTGATCCTCTACACATTCAGCTTTATGGTGCACCTTCAGTTCTCTTTGATTTAATAATCAAAGTAGTACATACCAATCTCTTCATTCTTATGAATATCATCAACATGAAAACCTTTGCTGCTGCTGCCACTAATCAATTGCTTAATATCTTCAAGACCATAATCTAGTAATGGATTTAATATTTGACTTTGACCATTATTATAACTATATCCAACTCCACTTGATTTTTCTTCATATTGGTTAACACTTTCACCAACAAAACTTCCATTGTTACCATTTATCATAAAGTTATTATTATTGTAGCCATCAAATCCACCACTATTCATTGAATGATGATGATAAACAATTTCTTCTTGCTTGATTTCTTTGCCATGACTAAGAGTGCAACTTCCATCCGATGAACTACTTCCTTCACTTCCAAACATAAACATGTTATCTTTAATAGGGTAATTATATTGCATGTGAGGATTAACAACACTAACCATGGACTCTTGGTTTTGGTAAAAGGGGTTGAAACTTGTGTTTGGATAGTTATTAGAAGGAAGTGAAATGGTTTCAAGATCTATGAAGGATGTTGGTGTGTGTGTAAAGTAGTCTAAGAATTGATGAGAAGAAGGTGAAGGTGGAAATTGAGGTTTTCTTTGATGATGTAATGTAGGAAACTGCATAGCCATGAGTTTTTTCTTCAACTTTGTGTTCCAATAGTTCTTGATATCATTGTCTGTCCTACCTGGCAATTGAGCTGCTATAATTGACCACCTATAAATCAATATCAAAACTATAAGATTATATTCATGGAAGATGATTAGGTTTCCACTACCCAGACAAAAAAAATTCATGTCTTGTAAATTAATTTTTTTATAGAAAAATGCTAGTGTATTAGTTGGTATGTTAATATTCTTCATTTTCACTAGAGATTTAGTTCTAGTCTATTGTTCATGAGATGTCACCTTGGTGGCAACAATTTGGCTTTACAATCTAAATGGATTATAGAGTTAGAGAAAAATGCAAAATAATATTTAGTGTCATATTAATTAATAATATATAATTTTCATCTCACCCATTTTTCTTAAACAAAAAAATTCATCTTTTAAATCTAATTCTTGGTTCAAATAAGTTGAAGCTATATTCTTGAAAAAGGTACAAGACTTTTATAAAATAAAAAAAAAATTGTTTTTCCCATTTAATTACTCTCATTTCTTTTCATTTTACCTCTTTTAGTTAGATAAATAGAGAAATCATTGTTGCACCAAAAAACAATAGACACATTATTGGAATTTTAAGTACTTGTAGCATGAAGTTTATAATGATAATGATTAAAAGGGGAAAGAAGAGAAGAATAAAAATATAGATAATATCATATTGAGATTAGATTGGTGAGAAGAGAACAAAAAAGGGTTGAAAAAAATTGTACTTTGCATTTTGCACTAAAAAGGTAGTAAAAGTGTACCTGCTTCCAATATTAACATAGAGACTGCAAATTATTCTGTCTTCCTCATCAGAAAAATCTCCATGCTTAATGTTGGGCCTAAGATAGTTTAGCCATCTCAATCTACAACTTTTTCCACATCTCTTGAGACCTAAACATATATAAAAAATAAAGAATATATATTACAACACAAATTTAAGCATTTTTAATGGAAATAATCATAATCATAATCAAAATCATCATGACTTGTTTTTACCAGCTTTATGAGGAAGAGAAATCCAATTTCCACCAGTGCCATGTTTCTCTATGTAATCTTTAAGCTTTGAATCTTCTTCTGGTGACCATGGACCTCTCTTAACACTTGTTTTGTCACAACATGGAGCTCTTCCCATCTCTATATATCTCAAGCAAGCAAGAAAGTTTCAAGTTTTCTTTGATGTTCCAAACTCTAACTTTCTAGATCATATGAAACTTAATTTGGTGGGTAGTGGTAGTGCCTTTATAAATAAGAGACCTTGATTTTGAAAATGTGAAACAATATTATTATTTTATAGTATAGTATATTATTAGTATTATTATTTCAGTGAGTGAGAGAGAGAGGGAGGAACATAATTGCATAAGTCAAATGAATAGAAAGATGGAACATTAGATGTATGTACAATTTAATTTTCAACGCACTTTTAATAATTATTAATATTATTGTGCAAGATGGGTACTTAAGGTCAGAGAGAACTCTCATATCTTCAACGTTGGAGACTTAGCAAAGCCATATTAGTATATGAAAGGATAAATATTGTTCACATTTCTTTTAAGGTGTGTATATTTTAATTTTACTTTTACTTTTACTTTACAATATCATAAAAATGTTCATGTGAGCTACATATACCAAGTTATTTAACTAAAAAAAAGCATCATGAAACTTAACTCATAATTTAATTAATTCAATTGACTTAATTAAAGTAAAATTATATGATAAATAAATGTAAATAATTTTTTTTACGAAATAAATATAAAGTATTAAAAACTTAAAAATAAATAAACAATTAAAATTAATTGAACCAAGTGTGACTAAAACGTGATCCAACACAATCATGTTATTTGATTCAATCAGTTGAATCGAACGACTCAACCCGTTTGTAAAAACATTTTGTTGATGTCAAAAGTGGAAAAAGAAGGGAGAAAAGTAAAAAAAATACGAGAAATAAAATTTGATGATATCTTTTTATATGGATAAAGTATAAAATGATGTATAAAAATAAATATATGTTGTTCTTCCACGTTTTGAAAAGAAAGAAATAGCTAACATCCAATGTTTGTAATACAGAAAGAAAGAGAACACACAGCAGGACTATGAATTGATGGGTACAGCTACCAGAATTGTGACACTTTCCAAACACTACGACCAAAATGACGATTGGCCTAGTATTCTTCCTTACTTTATTATTATAGTATTCTTTATCAAATAACCGGTGGCTAAGTAGAAAATCTCAATTTTGAATGTATTCTTTAGTTATAAAATGATCTACCAACGTTGTTATAACTTCTAAGTATCATTTGAGTTGTATTTACGGAAAATTTATAACTATAAAATTCATTTCCGATTAAGAAGTTCAATTTTGTCTTGTTGAGGAGGTTCTTAATAGAGCTATTTCGCTTGCCTTAGCTTAAGGTGTCTTTTATGTTGATGATGTTATAATTTTTTGCAAGGCTACTCATTCCAATATCCAGTGGTTGTTAAGATTTTCTTAAATCATGGTGAAGGTTTTGGACAGTTGATTAACACCTCAAAGAGTAAATTATATCCCAGTGTGATGATGAATGTGAAGATGAATTGTATCAGAAACTCTTGGCTTTGGTATTGGTGCTATTCCTTTTAATTATCATGATAAATAAAGAAATTAATTTAATCCAACAAATAACTAAATGTTCATTGTAGAACTCTAATTTCAGAGGTTTAGTTACTCGTGGTAACCATCATAACAAAAAAAAAAACTCTAGAGAACAAGAAGAGGAAGAAACCATTCCTTGAATGTTTGACATTTGTTATGTACCGTCAACTTTATGAATGAATAAAAGAGTCTACAATGGTCTCTATTTATAATGCATCATTACACGAGGGTTCAGAGAAGAAAATATGGCTTTTTTCCCACCAAAACAACTTAGAAAACAAGCAGACAACATTTTCTGCCCGCTACCATGCGCGAGGTGCATGGGCCAGTGTTTATTGTGTTAATTTTGTAGTCCCCCCCCCGAGCATTCTTCCGTTTTGAAATGTCTTGGAACTTGGGATGAATTTTCCCCCGACTTGTATTATCTTCAAAAACCTTCTAAGAAACATTGATTTTCATTCTTCACATCCTCACTCCTTCACGTAATGTCTTTTTTTTTTTTGAATCAGCAAATATTATTAAACAACCAGATCTCTGCTCAAGACGAACAGATACCGGTGAAATCGAGAATACAAACAAAAGGCTCTGTATATAGGCGGAACACCCAAAAATAAACACCCTAAAAACACCCCAATGACAACACCCACCAAAATCCACCTAAAATAGACCCCTCCACGAAAGTGACCACTGTAAAAACGATATCCAATACCACTCATCGCCACTACTCACCCCCAAATAAAAAACACCCCTAAAAAACAAACTCCTAGACCTGAACACCGAAGCTGAGCCACATCCAAAAAGATCCTCCCCGAAAGATCATTCAGCTTCCACCATCTATCGACCTCCGATCCACTGAAAGAAACCATAAAAAACCCAAATTCAACCTCGAACCAACGAACTGACTCCCGATCTCGAATCAAAAGTGATCGGCCCACCAGACTTTAGCACTAAAACAGAAGGACACCCCTCACCTTTGGTACACCAGAGAAACACCAAATCGCGCCAAACAAGATTGCAGCTAGATACCGACTCCCTATCTCGAAGCAAAAGTAATCGGCCGACCGGAAACCAGCACACAAAAAGAATGACAAACGACAAGATATGTGATAGTGCAAACAGCGAACAAATCAAAAGGAGAAGACGCGTCTCAAACGGGACCCGCTTCCTCTAAACACCCTAACACCTTAACAAACCCAACAAACGCAAACACACAGCTAGTGACGACAAATAAAGACACGGGTAACAGAAGCTGCCTCCAAACGGAAAACACCCCCAACAAACACCCTCCTCCCCATGTAAACAACACCAACCTCCCATTATAAAGCTCCCGTCCGCCAACCACTCTGAAACCAAAACCAAGTCCAAAAACAACCACGATACAATAACGAACACATAGTGACCTCGGGGGTCTGCCACCAAACAAGTAAAATTTGAAACACCACGGCCACCGGCGCGAACCACCACTACCACCACGATCCTTACGACGACAAACGATCCGGAAGTTTGTTGAAGGAGGATTAATCGTGAATGAAAAAGATGTCACCACACATACAGTCGTCAAAAACAGATCACACATATTGACCCCACACATCGCCCCCTCTGCACCACACGCCCGTCGCCACCACCGATCAACCCGTCACTACCTACACTCCACCCGAACCACCCACCAACGCCGACACCTTCAGCCGCCGGAAAAAGTCCACACACAGCACCACACATTGCCACCAGCACGACACCACCCGTCTCTACCACCACCATACATCACCATCACCACCTTGCCACCACCACCGCAACCTCACCTCCTTGAACCGAATCTATGACAGATCCACCACCACCCCACCATGAACCACCCAAAACCACACCACCGGAACATCAAAACGTCACCCAAACCACAAACAGACTTCACCATAAACGAAACCTCCATTCTTACCCTCAACGGAAAACAACCAAGTTCGGTGGTGGAGGAGAGAGTCGAACCAAAGCAAGAAACACATAAGAACAACGCGTGTTGAACTAAAAACGAAGCTGAGAGGTGAAAAACGTCTTAGATCTGCTTAGATTTAGGCAGGAACATGACAAAATCAGACGCAAAACAACACAGGACAGGGAGCCGCTAACCAGACGACATGAACAGAGCACACAAGGGGAGGAGGACGGTGGTGCGGAGATGAGGTCTCATCGCACCACCACTGCGGGCAGCTACATTGGGTCGGACAGTTATTGGATTAAAGGGGAGAAGGAGGTTTCAAACCTAGAGAGAGGTCAGAGGAAATTTTACTTAGAGAGAGAAAGTTTTTTCTTTTCTTCATGTAATGTCTTGTTATGCCGATTTACATGATTTCTCACTAAAAAGTCTCAAAACACCAATTGAGTTGCATGATTTAGGATAAAAGTAAATTACAACGACTTAAATGAAAACAATACAAAATGTTTCTTAAAACATGGACAACTCCTCTAAATGACATTTTATTTTACTTCAAATGCAAAGAAAATAACTAAAAACATAGCCTAAAATATCATATGATGTTTCATCATCAATAGTCAATCCTACTTGGAGCTAGAGTGGGGTATGAAGTAGCAATAATAGTCACAAGAAAGGGGGGGTTTGAATTGTGACCCCTTTTTTAAAATTATTCCTGAAACTTTTAGATCAAGTTTATATACTCAAGAATGTTCTTGGTTAAGATATTAGTTTAAACAAATAGTATTTGATATAAGCAGAATGAGAAAAATTAAGTTCTAAGCAGATTTAACTTTTAGTTAAGTATTTAAGTAATTGTTTTAATCTTGGACCAGAATATTCTGGAGGCAATGATATAATTATAAATTAATAATTTAATGAGGACCAGAGAACTCTGGATTAATTTGGTTGTGATTAATCTGGACCAGATTATTCTAGAGAGTAATTAAATTAATTAGCAAGATAATATTTAAGAATTAGTTTAGGACCAGAGCACTCTAGATTATAATGTAAAATAAATGACAAGAGTAAGGAAGAGAGAATAACACAGGAGAGTTATCCTGGTTCACCAAATCCGGCTACTTCCAGTCCCCACACTTCGTGTGAGATTATCCACTATAGTATTCAGTTGGTAGAAACTTCTAACCAACACTATAAAGTCTTGATCACACCAGATCAGTCCAGAACCCCTGTATTTTCAACCTCAGCAGGCTTTTTACAATTCTTTGCACTAGCAAGAGAAAGGTTGGATTTTTCTATCTCAAACTATTAAGCCCAATAGACTTGAGAAACAATATCACACTTTTTGTATGGTGA
>Ga0315915_1002772_pt1 | contig 22160 bp, 9 predicted proteins | sample MpolbnodulesMG_FD_207738 | JGI IMG/M metagenome (GOLD analysis project Ga0315915, IMG submission 207738) | Medicago polymorpha root nodule microbial communities from Los Angeles, California, United States - branched nodules | ecosystem: Host-associated > Plants > Roots > Nodule | place: USA... | reverse complement strand
AACTTATGATCATCTCCAACACCATTTTATTAGATAAATAAAAATATATGCTACTACTACTATTATATGGTTTGATCTGAGTTGGAACTTGCTTTTCATTATATATATGGTTTTGTAATGTCTATATCTATCTAGTTTAATAAAGTATGATAGATTGTTGGGAAGAGTCTGATTCTGGACTGTTATTTTGTTCACTTTTATATGAAAAAAGTTAGTATTATATCTATGTATATCTTGAGTTGTATTATAGCAGAGGGAGGTTTAGTTTGTACTACTTTGACCATCTTCCTTGGATCTATTAGTGGTATATCATCAAACTACAGACGATTAATTAGTCTTTATTTACTTAACTACTGCAAAAATAATTTCAATTTCAACCATAGCTGTTGTTTCATTTCGCTCTCTTAAGTTAAGTAAATTTACCTAAGTTTAAAAGTTTAATATCATATATTGAAGTATTCTTTTAACTTTCTAGTATCCACCAGGGACACCCAAGGACACAAGTTATTATTATTTGGGTTTTTCTATCATGTGCAAATTATTTGCACATGTTAAGAAATTTAAAATAGTAAGTTTGTATTGAAACTTGAACATTTTGTATTGAATATATAACTTTTTAATAAATAATTGTGATTTTTCAATAAAATATTACTACTTTTGGTTTCTTTAACAAGTGCAATGTTGCACATGTTAAACAAACTCTTATTATTTTGGTCAAGGACACTAGTTTGTTAGTTATGCACAATAAATAACTATTTTTTTTTTTTTGGTTACACAAGAAATAACTATTGTTGAAGAATAGGATGCTGGTCAATTACTTGAAAGCAATTTAAATTTATAAATATACACAAATTTCTAAAGATGTGTATATTTTCTTAAAATGTGTGTATTATTTATCTTTGCAACAAATATAGCAGTAACATGGAAAGAGTAACTGTATTTACTACTAGCAGCTAGCTTCCATTGATAGGTTTCTCTATTATTTTCTAACTTTATTTTAGCTATTTGTTAATACTCTTATTATAGCTTTTGTTAGTCGGTGACAAGGAGTTGCATTCTATTCAAATAAGGTCTCATATTTAGTTCATAATCAGTTACTTCTGACTACATCATAAGAAAGAGGAAAAAAAGTCTCATATTTAGTTTTGTGACATAAAGAAATAGACGTAAAATCAATGTGACTTCTAGACATTGAAGCCCTTATTTGAAGAAATTGAAGAAATGATTGACAACAATCCTGAACTTAAGAAACCTAAAAAATATGTCTAACAAGACTAGGATCACACCTGTTGAAGAAACTTGAGAAAAAGCATCACCACTAGCACAATATCTAGAGAATTACATGAGTTTCACTATTGCACTCTTCTACCAGCCACTGTTATGTCAAATCTCTGCTTATAATGTACACTAACAAACCACATGAATAGCTAACATGTTAAACAAGAAAAGAACAAATAAATAAAACTTGTACACGAAAATCACCAACGGAATAATATTTTTCTTCGCAGTATTTGTGGCTAGTAATATACATATGTTGATCCATGAAAAGGTAATCCATACTCCCTTCTCCACAAAATGATATATCAGAATGCAGCTCTCACTGCTCCCCTTGCAACGTCCCGTTTCATCTCAGCAGCCTTACCACTTCCGCGGAAGTACATGTATACTTGCTGTATTCCAGCCAAAGAAAAAGTGAGCAGCTATGCATTGTAAGAAAATCATGGCTTTTAAATGCTAACTAAATGAGCTTAAAGATAATTGGAAACTTAGCAAAAGTGTAACCAGACCTGAATAACCCAAATGCTTATCAACGTTTCCAGGCAGAAAAATCCAAATCCAATGAAGTAGAAAATCTACAAGCAAATGCAGAAAATCAAACAATTCAGAAGTTTACTTTGGTCACATTTGCAATATTTGGAATAAGATTGTGTACTAACAGACGTGCAACAAAATTTGACAATTAAATAGTATTCTTACCCCAATCAAAGTAGAGTTGTCTATCACATCTATGGCAGATAGAATACCCCTGTATCAGTGTGAATAAACAGAGCCAACATTAGATTATATAAATGATAATAACTTCGGTCACTTGAAGAGATGAACAAAAACAACATTAAAAACCACAGTTTACAAATTTTCTTTCAAAGATTCATCATTAAATTTTATTTTAGAAAGTAAACCTATCTTCTGCAAGGAAAACAAATTTAAATGCTGTCTCTTTGCCACAAAAATGTAGTCGAAAAAGCAATATTTTCAAGTTAAATTGAGTGCGTAGAGTAAGTTGGCGTACGTCAGGGATTTTCCTTTGAAAACTATAGGAGGAGCAACAGCAGCTAAGATGCAGAATCCTATGTGAACCTGTAAGCAGAAGAAGAAACAAAGATGATTATATTTCTTCAGTTTTTTTAAGCATAACTTATGCACATTAATTGGTTAAAAAAAAAAAACTTATGCACATTAAGAAGTATAAACAATGTACCAGATAAAGCATGAAAAACCATCCAAATTTCAAAGCACTTTCTGTCCTGCAATGAAAAAGGAGCATATTTAGAATCAAGAGTATGGCTTAAGTTATATAAAAGAAATCCCAACTTGTTGCAGTTTCATAATTTCTTAATAAAAAAAAAAAAACATGCACGAGCAAGCATCAAATTTTTTACCTAAAAACACGATATAATGGACGATACCACAGAACATATGCTCCAGGTACCCCTGATATGAAGTAGATAATGGCCAGAAACCAAATTTTTACACCTATGTCAAACAAAGCCATGTTTCATGTGCATGGCATTAGGAAATGTCAGATTCGAAATTTGATCGTTAGATAACTGAATAAAACCTTCTTCTATAGTCCCCATGAGCATAGCTCAATTGGTAAGACATGTAATATGCAGGAGTCGGGGTTCAAACCCCGAACTCCCCACTTATTCACCTTATGAGGTGAATTTCTAGCCACTAGGCTACTAGACAAAAAAAAAACCTTCTTTTACAGATCTAAACTCACCTTCACCCTTAATCCAAGCAGCAGTAACAGCTATAACATTCCACAATAGGCACGCCACTAATCCTGCATGATACAGCCTTTAATCAGTGGCCGCGATATAAAATGACTCACACAATACTCAAGAACCAATGGCATAATTGGAACCAAGAACAATAAAGAGGATCACATACCCAAATATGTAGTAAATGCAACATATTGCAATTTTTGAAGATGAACCGGAATTTCATTAGCAATGTCGTGATGGATAATTGGGAAAAATGGTGGCCAATTCTTTTCCTCAAGAACAATTCCAGCTGCAAACCAAAATGTCAATGCTGATTAGAAGAATTAAGCAGAACTAAATTTGTACAGAAGTTTCAAACTTCAAAGACATTTATAAAATTCTGCAGTACTATTCAATTGAATATCAACAGAAACAAAGAGCCAAGCAGGACTAAATTAGTGCAAAATGTTCAAACTTCAAAGACCTTAATAAAATTCTGCAGGACAATTCAATTGAATGTCAACAGAAACAAAAAAAGTCACCTCAAACAGTAATAGCAACATAAACAATTGAATTTGAAAAGGGATAGCCAAATAAACTACTAAATCATTCTGAACAAATATAAATACAGGTAATGTAATTTACCTCGTGCAGCAGCTTCTTCTTTTCGTCTCACTTCCTGCATTTGGATAAATAAATAAAAGATCTGTGAATTTCTAGATACTTGTAATTAACAGGGAAGCAAGTTGATAAACCCTTATGCAGGCAAAGTTAACTGAATATCAATATGCACATTCTAAACATTAAATAGAAGACGGTGTGACTTAATGAGGGGCATTTATTTAAGAAGATACACAGTTCCAGAGATCAACCTAATTTTGGATTGTAACAATTTTAGATTCTGTCATCACGTCCAAACTTCAGAAATTATATAAAACAATCAGATTCTTGGTGCATGCATGAATGAATGCATGAATAGGATCCACTTCTTTCAGGAGTAAATCTTGTTAAACTTTTTCTATATAATTTGATTTTTATTTATAACAGTGGAATTTTATTGATCCAACCATTGTATTTCTCTTCAAGAATATAAAGAATTCCAAATTTCATACAAATTTAAAACTAAATAATATTCCATCAGGCAACGTCATTTTAACATATAATAGAAAATTTAAAATATAAGTAATTATCAACTATAAAATTGCATTCTTATTAATGTCTAATTTTATCTAAAACACAGCGTGCATGGTAATCATGTTAATATCATTATTCAATAGTTGGAAATTTTAAATTTATATTCCACAAAATGTTATTAAATGGTAAAACTTGAAAGTTTCAGGACTTTCCCCCGGACTAAATGCACTATATATATATATATATATATATATATATATGATGGAAAGAAGGAAATGTTTTTCTCAATGACTTTTCCAATTATATGTCTTTCAGTGTTAACAAGAAAGAAAGCAAGAGAATCAAATCAATAATCAATATTATATGATGGAGAAACTGAAGACTTCTCAAACAGAAATATGGATATGGAAGGGGGTGAGAAGAAATGAGAAATGAAAACAGAGGAGAGCATCAGAGGTGCAAATGTTCCAATCTCAGTAAATATCCACCGAGGAAACTCTCAACCCTAAAGTGAACAAAAAGACACAAAGAAATCCCATTGTATACCTGTTCCCTTCTTCTCAAATCAGCCTCCTTGGATTGGAGTTCCTTCTCCCTCTTTTTCAAATCCTAATATTGAAAAGGATAATAGTTAGAAAAAACCTCAGTTCGATTCTTGCAAGAATACATGCAAATACATTATAAATTATAATTGAAAAAAAAAAAAACTGAGGATTTCAACAATCTCAATTATATGCATACCGTTGATGTATCAAGAGGTATATCAACTGTTGCGCCAAAGCCATAATTATTATAATCAGCAGGCTCTGGCTCAAGAGGTGAAAGCCTTGAATTTTTGGCAGGCGGAACACTTCCAGGATTCTGACATTTTAAAAACAATATGAAGCAAGAAGCATAAGATCAAATTGATTTACAGGCTTATATCTTACAAAAAAAATGGATGGTGATGAACCTAGACCTTAGAGTTCAGATTTTAAAAAGATATAATTCATTAAAAGGTAGCGGGATTTATAAAACTAGCTAAAGTTAAGTTGTATCGCTGGATGGAGTGCTTCTTTCACCTCCTCCATAATTTTACTCCACAAATGTTTCAATGGTTATTGGAGTATATTATTATTTTTTATCTCATCTTAATTTTTCTCCCCATATGAAAATAATAAAAATTCAACATGACAAGCATGCACCTATAAAGCATCACAGAAGAGCTCTGAATATCATTAACGTGATGTTTGGTTATAACGTAATCAGCAAAGATTTTTGGTAATTTTGTCACAACAATTTATCCTAAAGATTTTCAAAATAATAGGTAATGATTCAAAAATATTTTAGAAATAGTTGACATTAGTATTACCTCTTCTTTATGCATCATCATTCATTAAAATTAAAATATCATATGATTTTATGATTCAGAATATAAATTTAGAACTTTGTCAAATATTTTTGTGTACCATTCATATTTACATGCATAGAAATTGTACTACTCCTAATCTTTAGCCCTACCTCCACTGCTGACCATAACCTATTATTGTTACTTGTGACTTTTAAATTATCAAAAAGCAATGAATTTCATGAACATAAATAATTATAACTGGTGTTTGATTAATAAACTCACTGTTGTGTAAAATGCACCACCACTGTAGTTTGATTGGCTTGATGTTTTTCCCCTTGCAGATGGTTCCTGTTAGTTTAGACCAAAATTAAGGAAAACATAGTAAATAAGTCAGCAGGGAATAAGTTATGTCGAAGTCAAACAACCGATTTTTAAAATCCTTAATCATAAACTCTTATCCCCTAACTTCAAATAGATCATATCTTAAATTCTTAATACAACTATACAAGCTCATAATTGTGATCTCTTCATAGTGCATAAGCTTTATTAGAATTTGGATTGGGGTTATCTTAGGCTCTACAAAACCGACTTATAATGAGAGATGCCTTCCATTTATATACACCTTTTCAAGCCGTATTACATCTAATGTAAGGCTGTCAACACACACTCCTCACACCCAGAATTGGATATCTAGACCGTGACATGGGTGGTTCAATAGTGGATATTTCAACAGCTATTTGATAGGCTCTAATACGATCTAAATTTGGGTTGGACTAAATATCACCCCCACAAAACCGACTAGTAAGGTGAGAGATGTGACATTAGGATGCTAGTATGAGCAAAGTAAATAAAAGAGCAATTCATCATAATTTCATGCCATAACATTACCCACATCATCATCAATATAGTGCAAATATGCGAACGAACCAATACAGTTACTTTCCAGTTATAGTTACACAAATCCTTAAAGCCTGAGCTGAATTCTAAAAAATACAGCATCTTTATCTACAAGCAAATCACATGGACGTATAAAAGATGCATCCTAAAAGCCTGAGCTGAATTCTAAAGGCAAGGCCAAAACAAAACAAAACAAAAACACACAAAATCCTACATGAAGAAGCAAAGATACCAACAACTAAAAATAGATACTCACACACAGAAACAACCTCAAAAACCAGTTTCCCCAACCACATCAACCAAAGTACCAACAAAGTCAACCAAAAATCAACAACTAAGACAACAATTGAACTAAAGTTGCAGTCTAAAACAATCCTTTAAAGAATAAAATCAAGATCAACAAAAACAGTTGACACCCAGTTGAAAAAATCAAAACTTTAACAAGAAGAAGGTGAAAAGAAGAACATACAGAAAAGGGGTTAACTTCTTCTTCCTCAAAGGGGTTGCTATCATAGCGACCAGCCATGAGATCTGTGACGATGGTGCAGAAATGAATAAAGTCAAATGAAATGGATAGCAAAAAAAATAAAGAATTGTGTTGGAGAGTTGAGATTTGAAAGAAGTTTGAAACTTGGAAAAGAAGGTGGCGAGGTAATTACAGCTACAAATGCAAAAGAATTGTCTTTGGTCAGCAATTCAACAAAGACATAAACAGAGAGAAGACTCTGCCTTCAGTTTCAGACAAAATTATATACTATATTTTTTCGGAATGTTCTTAAAAAAGAAAAATTAATTGTTAAGGAAATGAAGGAAAAAAAATACTATTGATGTGTGAATTACGCGTTTTTAAAAAAATTTAATCTTTTTTCAATACTTATCTTTGACGCGTTTTTTTAAATATGTTTTTAATCATTATAAATATATCAATTTTTTAATTTAGTTTTTCTAAATTTTCTTTGATTTTTGATTTGTTAATAGTTTTTTCAGCTTCACTTTTGATTCTTTTTTTAAGTAAACACACATGTAGAATTTATATTTTTGAATAAAATTTTGAAAAAAAATTATAATATTATAAGAATTATTTTAATAAAACATGAGTTAAATATGAATTTTTGTATTTTTTTAAGGTTAAAAATTCATATTTAATCCATGTTTAGTTAAAACAATTATAAATTAACTAATATCTTAGAGTTTGAATCAAGTATTGGACATACATCAATATTAAAACTCTTAGGAAAAATTTGACGCTTATTTAAGTTTAACAAAGCTCAATGAATAGTATTTATAGTTATGCGTATATAATACTTGATTTACATCAAAAAAAAGTTTGAAGTTTGGAAATATGGTGCAAGGAAGCTTGTTTCTGGAAGGTTGTTTTAGGAGAGGCGCAAGGTTGAATTCACTAGCTTTAGAAGACCTCTTTTTGCTGCCTGGGTCCTTATTTATTCATTATTTGTTGTGTATTCATGTGAAATCAAGGGAGATAACTTTTAAAAAAACTTAGATATTAAGAGTTGAATGTCTTTGAATTAGATTATATATCGGAAAACTTTGTAAACATCGCGATTAGTGAAAATCTCTGAATCTCTTTTTCTTTAGAAAAGATTGAAAAAATAGTAGAAATTAGGTTGTTTTTAGAGAACTTTTTATAGATAATTTCTTGTAACTATTTTATATATCTTTGTAAAACAAAAAGAAAAACTCATTGATAGTAGACTAAAGAACTACTATCTCCCCCAGACTTAAACTAAATAACCAAATCTTTATGTGTTTGTTCCTCTACTATCTTTTTCTTTATTCTTTGATTATGATTGTAGCTTTGTTGTACTCAAAAAGTGGTAAATTTGATCTAAATCTGAATATTGTTGCTTGAATTGTTTACTTGTTGGTTGTCTTTAACGCTTACTACACTAATCTAATTTTTTTTTGGTGTTATTTGAATTGTTTGGTGTTATTTTGCCGACCATTTACTCTTTAAAAAAAGATGTTTCTTTTAAAAAAAAAAAAACACACATGTTTTTAACAACTAATTATATTTGTTATGAAATTAATTTAAAAATATACTTCCTCAGTTCTTAATACGTCATTTTTTAACTTCTTATAGTACTTAACGAGACAACCAATAAATTTTGTCATTTTTTATATAACTAATTATTTTTTTCTTATTTTACACTTAATTAATACTCACTTTATTCCTTTTTAAATATCGTTTTAAAATAGTGACACTAAATTAAGGAAGTGTATTTTTTTATCTCTTTTTCTATTATGCCATCATTTTATTTAATTCATCAATAAAATCATATTTTTTAACACACTTTCTCTTAACGTGGATGTGTTGTCTTTTTCTCATAACAAACAAATTTTAGTTGTTATCTCTTTTTCCATCAAATTCTTATTATTTTTTTATACACTCTATTTCTCTCCCGTAACAAACAATTGTTAAATATTCTAGTGTGTAAGGTTTTGTATCCCTCAGTCTTTTAAACTCTTCTTCTTTTTAATATACTTACGGTGTCATAGATTCATCAATGCCCCATTTGCTTTAAAAAAAAGACTGAAACATGATTAAATCGAGGTTGAATCGCAATTTGTTCATACTTTTGTCTTTCCATTTATAATTTCTAATGCTTTTTAATTATTATTCTTGTATTTGTCATCAACTCAACCATGATTGCTTTCAAAAAAAAAAAACATGATCGCATTGTTTAAACTAATTGAATCATTATTTAAACGTCTCACCATTTTGATGTGATCCATGTTTTAAAAAATAATTTAAACTAAGTTGATATGTTGTGAGTATAATCATTTTCAATTTTTAGGTTTTAATTAAAATATATATATTTTCATTACGAGTTTGTACATATGCTTCCAGAATTACTCGATTCGCTATGGCACCAGGTGCATTTCTCCAATTTGAAAGATCATTTAATGTAATAGAAATAATTGAATTTTTTGTTATAAATGTTCTATTATATTACATCAACACATTAAACAGATTCTATGATATATCTAAAGTTGAAGTAGGTCAACATTTCTATTGGCAAATAGAGGATTTTCAATTGCATGCTCAAGTACTTGTTATTTATAGGTTTATTTTACTTTTTTAAATTAATAATGTTAAATAAAAAAATAAAAAAATTGTTGATATTGTGATCCATATATGATATATGTAATAATGAACCTAAAAGTGGAATTGCTTTTTTTTGACAGAAACATAATCAAATTTTCTTTTGAAATAATTGTATCTTACCCGTTAAAAAGAAGAACGGGGTAATAATTTTCACTTCTGTCCAAATGTGACTTTATGTAAAGCCAAAATTTCAAATTTTGGTCCCGACAGATTTTCTTCAACTTTTATTCAAAATGATTTGTCTTTGTCTACATGTGAATGGTATGTTGGTAAAATTAAATGGTAATTTTGCTTGTTGTATCTCGTTTCAGAGATAACATGAGCCATATTTTATATGACTGATAAACAATTTAGGCTTTAATTATGTACTTTGTGGCATTGTCCAACTTATACAAAAATGGCGTGGTACAAAAAAAACAACTTAAGCATAATTTTAAGATTATCATAAGCAAGGACTCAAATATAAAGTAAACAGATAATTTGTAGTAGTAGTTTATGGTGGGATTGTCAAGTCATTTCTTTAGAGGTAATAAAATGAGACGTTTGCACGTTCTCTGTCTCTCTTCGTATAAATCACTAACCTGGACAAGAGGGCTCACAATCTTGTCCTTCACGGCATTTTATATTCTTGTCCTTTAAGGTGTAAGTATGCCCTTCACATTATGTAACATAAAAAATAAGATTGCATCATGTATCATAACGAACTTTGAATGAGGCTCTATATTATATTCTTGGCTTGAGCTCACTTTTTTTTTTCCTTCTCTGATCTAATACATAATTTTTATACACAAAAAGATTATAAATTGGGCTCCACAACCTTCAAGCCAGGTAGGTAGGGCTATGGCTAACAAATCTCTTTCTCAAGCGCTTCAACAATGCAAACAATTTAAGGGTTCAAACTCAAGACAAATTAACTGAAAGAGTGACATCTGATTCAAGTGCTCTAGGTCAAAATATACCATATAACATTGCAAAAATTCAAATTATTACTTACTATTACGATGACTCAAATTTTACTCTTTATTATTAGGGAATGCAGCTTGCTGCTTCATTTTTCAAGAGCAGCCATGGAACCAGGCCATGATGAAAACGAGAAACAACTTTTCAATGTAACACCAGCTCTTCGGAGAAAAGGAGCAGTTTTATGAGGAATGTTGAGAGTCAACAATCCCAAATGAGAAAATATCAACTTAATATATACATGTATCCTACATAAAAAAACCATGTTTCAGTTCATGAACATACATCATGAAAACCATAAGCACTATTTTATTCATTTTAGCATTGATGTACGGTAGTGTACTAAGCCTCCATATATTACCACTATATCAAAAAATAGGAAATACGAGGGAGAACTCGTATAGTGTAAACAAAAGACAAGGAACATAGCCTCGGTCACATGAAAGAACAAAAGAATATTAAGAAATATGGGATCTTCCAAAATTGAGTGAATTGAGAATTCACTTGGGTATAAAAACTAAATTATGCCTATAAATATATATAAGACCATGGGCTATGAATGAAGCTAGACTAACATATCAAACCATGTTAACTGAATGAATTGTTAAGAAAACAGTTAGCGGTTGCGCGTTCGTCGTATGCGCCTTTAATCACTCTTGAATGGCTTAACCCAACTTTTGTCCTCGGTGATGGCTTGATTCCAGCGCTCTTTGAAGATTTTAAGTTCCCATGCTGATTGCCTTCTTATCTGCTCAGAAGCATGTGTTACAATTTTAGACAAGGTCATTTAAAAGCTACTTGTTTTGAAAGCAGTTCGAAAGCCTCACCTCAGTTCTCGGATCAACTGCTGGTGGTGAGCCGCGTCTCTGATTAGGAAACAAAATCAAAAAGAAAGTGAATGTAAGACTGCCAGGATAGTTAATGAACTAAAATTATAAGGGATAAATCTTCTAAACGTCATTGAAAACTGCAAGGGGAATAAATTTCACAATATAGGACAAGGGGTCCCATAGCTCAGTTGGTTAGAGCGTTGGTCTTATGAGCTGAAGGTCGCAGGTTCAAGCCCTGCCGAGACCACTTATTATTCATTAGTGATCATTTATTTTGGATTAACTATCTATTTTTTTCAAAAAAAAAATACATCATAGTTCCTGAGGGTTACACCGAACCCGAAGTAAAATCCCATGGATTTTGTCAAGAAACATAAGGGCTGAATACAGGGTATTTGTAACAATTGGAAATAAATTTATGATTTTGGAGAGAAAGGAGATAAATACTTTGATTATATAATGACTGCTACCACCAAGAGTTGGTATTGCCTTGTGAAAAACATATTCACTATCAACAACACCAACATTCTGACTGCGATCTCCCTGAAATGACATTGATTTCAGCACTAATTAAACTCAACATACACAATCAATTGTTGAGATGCTAAATGGAAAACACAATGCACTCCAAGGACCGTCAAATGTTATGATGAAGAGTTAACAGAAATTATGTAATTGTCACCTGAGCACAGTATCCTAGTTTCATATCCATTCCCCATCCATGGACAAGGTCATTCTGAGAAAATGAAAATGATGAATTATCAAAATTATGGATTATTTTGATCTATTATCGGTCCCAATATAAAAATAATATTAAATTTAAAGGAGACAAGATTAAACTTCATATGAAAATCAACCTAAACAAAATTCAAATGAATGCAAGTTAATTGGAATAAGGGTTTTAACCTTAACCTAAATGGTTTTTATGATTCATATGAACCATGGAATTTACCTGTATAAGATGCCAAGTACAATACCATGCTGATCGAGAGAAAACAGGAGCCATACCTTCAACAAACCTGCCCAAATTTTATAAAAGTTTCTAAGTCATTCATAACATGATTAAAGATGCAAGCAAGAGTATACTAAATTCCCACAAAGGAAATGTTAATAATTTGTTAAACTCTCTTTTCAATACATTGACATACACATTTTAAAATCCTATCCTAATGATCAAAATTCAAAGGATGGATGATAACACCAATGTACAATATTTTGAACATCGTCTTACGAAAATAGTAAAATACATAGCACAACCGTGTTCAAAGAAAGTAATTAATTACCCAGTGCACGGTGGCCCATCACTTTCATCTGAACACTTAGTTTTACCTCTGCGTTCATAGACTCGTCTGCAAATAAGTAAGAAAACTCGAGTGTAGGTATGACAACCGACAAACATTGATTAGAAAGAATATTGTGTTCTAAAACAAAAAGTTACCTGTGCACTTTCTTGGTCCTAGCTCTGACTGTAATTCTATGATGTATCTCTGTCGAATTTGGATGAAGAGCTGGTTGAGATATCTCCAACCCTTCTTCCCTTACAATCTTAACATATCTGCAAAACAGATGCCCAATTAATAAACAATTTCTTTGATGAGAATATAAAAACAAGATAAAGAATATGAATATAATAAGTAACTTATTTTTCTACCCTTTCTGAAGGGAAAAAATTACTTAGCAATCAATACAGAATGATATACTTCACATTAGAAGAAAAAAGAAGCAAAAGTGTGAAAGTCATACCTTGACGGAGAAAAACTTTCGACCTCTAAATCCTCATCCCAAAGAAAGATGTAATCATAAATATACACTATATCCGGATGTAGAAATCTTTTTGCAAACCACCTGGGAAAGAACTCAGGAATCAATATTTAAGTTTAGAAAGATAAATCGTATAAACACATGCATTCAAAAGTATATTCAATGAAAGCACACAAGTCAGTATGCTCAAAAACAAAACAGATTACTCAAACCATTTATAACAGGAAGATTCATTTGATAAAAATTCTCAAACTTACCACTTTGTTTGTTTTTTAGCAGCTATATGTATGACTTTGCTACTCCAATCAAGATCCTGCCATCCATCCACATTGGCATCATAATGGAACAAAATAATTGTAAAATTTCCTGTGAGAAACTGAAATCAATGAAATTAGACAAAGATTGTTGCTTCAAATCATTTCCATAACCTAACAAATTATAAAAAATACCTTTTGCACCATAGCATCTACATTATACTTTTGTTTGATACCAACTGCAACAGCCAGCAAATTACGCTTTGTGTAAACACTAACCTGATATCACATAACCAGGACCAAAAAATCACTAACTAGCTTAGCTCAGGTGAAGCAGTTTCAATAGAAAAATAATGTAAAAGAACAATCCAAAGATGTTGGCTGACCTTTGATCGTGATCGCAACCATAAAGGCCTTAACTCAAAATCTGAAGTAGTGTGTATTATACCTCGTGGCAAGCCTTTCAACTCTTCGAAATGAGTAGAGTATCGCTGCAAAGTTGCATCAATAGTACCGATGTGAATATAGAATACACATCCAAGTTATGCCATCAAATTAACGCAAGAATTGCAGAGTAGGCGGCGGTATCAATTTTTTTAACACAGTCATAGCCATCATTTACCATTAACTAGCTAAGCATTTGTCTTAAATAGTACATCAAAACTCAAATTTGGAAAGAAGAGTCGGAAACCAAGTTCGAAAAGTCAAAGCAGCATACATACCTCTTGCTCTCTCAAGATACTCCAGTTTTTGTCAATCTGATAAGTGTATATGGTAAACAAAAAATGAAATTTCAAATTAGCAAATAGCAAATGAAGTACAAGAATATAATATCATTTAATGATGCATTACAAAAGACATACTATCTCTTCTTGCTTATACTGATACTTTAGAGTCCTATATAGAACGAACAACATTACTATACATGCAACTGCCATAAAAGGCAGTCTTTTGATCTTCAAACTTGATTTTGCCTGTCAAAGAAAATTCACATTCAAAAAGCGAAGTTACAAACAGAACACGGAAACAAAAACGAAAAACCGTTCACGAAAAAATCAAATGAGTTCGAATAAAAATAGGACAGACCATCAAACAAGACACTCTTTTTTGTCATTGGCCACCTGCATGATTTGACTGACTTCATAGAAAAATGAATCCTTTTATTCAGTCTTCATCACAAACTGGTTGCTGCAACATAAAGTGTCATAAATTATTTCATCTTACAAAACACACATAAAACAAGGTACTGATGCACATGCCCCATTGTGACAAAAAAGAACTAATACATGTGAATTTAACAAACAAACTTATAATATTAGCAATGATAAGTTGATAACAAAATGCACACTATGTTGCTTAATCTACACAGTTATCTAAACTGTAAAGTAGCCAAATCTTCAAAAAATAGCAACAAATAACACCAACCAAAGCAATTTCCAAAACTAGCATCACATGTCACAACTTGAAAACAAAGGGGCATGCAATATGGTATTTAATTCACACAAAGAGTCACATGTAAAAACAAAAGAAGCATGAGGGATAAAAATACAGCTAAAAAATACATTGAAATACACATTAAAACTAAATGTCCAATCTTATGAGCTAATTGCAATTGATATCGATAATGATATTGATATCAACATTAAAACTAAAATATAAATAAATAAATAAATAAATAACACCAAAGTTTGTTTTTTTTCCTTTCAATTTTGATCACTTTATCAAAAATAGAGATACTTAATAAATCTGATTGTTTGAATCAGATCAAGCCCTTGTTAACATAGCCATTGAGATTAAAGTTTGATTAATTTTTACAATGATAACATGAAATTGAAGATCTTGTTCCTCTAAATCGATGTTCATGACCCAGTATAGGAAATAAGCGAAAAAGGGCTAGGAAAAGCAATGTGGATGCAGAAAAGGGAGAGAAATGAAAAGGGTAAAGATGAAAAATGAAAAAGCAGAAAACTTTGAAGATGAAAGAACATACCCAGATGGAAAAAGAATCGAAATGAAGAGAAGGGTGTAGAGAGAGAGAGATAGAGAATACTATATTATTATTATGATCATATGCATATGCATTCGTGGTTATTGATTGGGCTTGAAATGAATGAATGAATGAAGAGAATGAATCTCTGTATTATTGTTAGATTGGCAACGACCAGACCAACCAAATATATATACTGTGCAATTGCATGCCACACGTCATATCAATATTAAAAAAATCACATAAAACCCGTACTAGATCATCTCATTTCTGATTTATATATAAAGCATATACTAATAAAAAAAATGATATTGTTGTTCCCCTAAAAAAACTGTTTTTTCTAAAGAAAAGAAATACATTTTTCAAAAATATACTCTTAAAACATGACATATTGACCATTTATAGTAGGATTAATATCAATCTTGGTCTCTGTAATAATAACGAATTCTGGTTTTAGTTTCAATAAAAAAAATAGATTATGTTCCAGTAATTTCATATTCCTCCACCTTTCGTCTCTCGTTTGACCACGTCAGCAGAATCTAAAAGTGGAGAATATGAAATAACAAAAACGTAATTTATGCAGATTCTGCTGACGTGGTTAGATGAGAGACCAAAAGTGGAGGAATCTAAAGTTTCAAGGACAAAATCTATAAAAAAAATTACAAAGACTAAAACTGAAATTTGCTAATATTACAAAGACCAAAAGCAGTATTAACCCCATTTATAGTATTTGCAAGCAGCTGTTTTTTCTCTTCCCATTTTCTGTTTTTATTTATTTGGCTGGTATTTTCTCTTGGAATCTCCTAAATAAAAGCTGAATATTTATAGTATTATTTTTACCCAAATTGTTATTTATCTTGTTTTACTCAACTACTAGTTATTATCATATACACCTGTTTCACTCAACTACTACTAGTCCTGATTTACTACATTTTAACATTAAAACAAGAACATTTATTCCAAGACCGCAGTAGATTTATTCACATGTAATAGATCTAGAATGACGAAAATGTGTGCTTATGTTCTCCATTAAAAAAAGTGTGCGTGTGTTTCATGCTTCATATTCCACATGCTTCATGTTCACAGAATTCTAGTATGATTATAGTCATAAATAATACAACATACAAACTATAAGTTTATGTAATTTCTTGGTGTTGGAAGTCCAAATGGGTGCTATCAATAATGCACAACCCTGACTTCATGTTCCTCATTTTGTAAAAACTCTACTGCTAACAAAAACTGCAAAGGAGGAACTACCACCCACTAAGCTTTGGCTCATCTGCAAATTCAAAAACCTTCTGGATGAACTTCAAGTTGTTTACATATACTTGCCAAGTGTTGATGAAGACCCCTAAGTCAATTCGCTATTTAAGAAGTTATTTCCGTTTGTAAGCTTCAGACACAAACAAAGGAATTTATAAACAGCAAAGTGTGTCATATTAGTAGGTCCCTGAATTAATCTGCATGAAGATGTTGCTTCCTCCTTTGACAGCGATTAACATACCAAGTGGCATGTTTATTTAGAACCAGTCCAATTAGAATCTTGAGGCTTGTGAGTAAAATGTAGGTTATTGCTGACAATAGCATAATCCAAAAAAGCTTCCACGGAAGGGGATTGCAAGGAAGATTGGCAACGTATACTGGAGCCATAACTCGTATGATCTTGGGAAAGAAAAAAAAAAGGCATCAAATCAGCAGCCATAAACCAGGGGGGAAAACCAGGACACTAATAAATAAGGTGTGTTTGGATGGAGGACCTTGAAGGGAAAGGGAAGGGAGGGTAAAATTTCCCCCTTCTAATAAATAATCATGTTTGATAACTTTTTTCTTTTAAATTTAAAGAAATAAAGTGAGTATTTTCATATGACCTTACAATCGTTTTATATAAGTCATAGCATTAACCTTCCTTTCCCTTTCCCACCATACCCGTCCTTCCAGACATGCCCTAAAATAATTTCAATCTCACCACACATGCTGGAGCAAGAGGGACAAATTTCAAATTTTTCTTTGCGTCCTCAGTTTGCATATGTAGAGTCTACAAAATAAAAAAAACATCACAGTTATGTATTTGAAAAATGCATCAAAGAAAATAGACAAAATGTCATAAGTTATTCATTTTTAAAAGGAACTCACGGATCCTTGATCATTAACTAAAGATAGATTATTTAGTAGACTACCCAAGAAGCAATAAATGTATGTAGTTGGTTTGAGTTAACTTGCCATTCAATGTACAAACTGCTTAACATTGACTACCCAAGAAGCTCTCCATATTATATCAGGAAACAGATAATACAATTATGACACCCATTAGATATAGTGAATTGAAAAGGAAAGAAGTTAGTTTATGTATTCTGAAGAACTGGATTATATATTATGTTCTGTCAGTTTAGTACAAATCCATGCTGGCGAATAAAAAAAATAGGAACAAAGAAGTCCATACTCCCTCACTGATCAAGACATACTGCAGGGCGCAGGCTGGATCAAAAAAAATCAAAGCATTTGCAATTGAGTTATTGATGGTATTTCGATCAAGTATGATTCACATAATCCACCGAAAATTTCATTTTTTTTTTTAAAGCTGCTACTCTAAAATAAACAACATTACACAAACATGGTTCCAGCTATAATACCCATTTAAGCAGTAGCTACTAGTCATATTACAATGCTAGTATCCACATGAAATTAAATGACAATACCTGTTTACATAAAGCTTCGAGGAACTCAGAGTATGCAATGGGAGTTATGTTATTGAATTTGGCAATGAATGAATGCTTGATAATATCAATAGCCACTTCACATAGATAAACTGAAAGCGCATTCTGCACCACACAAAACAGCTCTAAACTAAGAAAACTGAGCCAACAGAGGAAGTTGATCTGCACTTTGATAAATTTATTTGATATATATTAGGTGCTATAAAATTCCAAATAATCTTACAATGAGAAAGCCTTGAAACCAGGGGCCTTCTGCTTCCAGAATATTTTGAGCCAAAACGAATAAGATAAATGTTGAGATATGGAATCTCTCTACAGAATCTGTTTATCAGCAATAGGTAAACAAAAAATAATATAGACTAAGTATAAAAAGTACATCACAACTATGATTAAACAAGAAATGCAGAGCATGCACTTTATCAAATGTAGGACCTATTAGAAGCAATTGTATTGTGTACCACAAGGATACGGTGGAAAGTAATGTGACAAAGGAAGGTCATATATTCTTAAATTCAAGTTGCATTGAAAATAAAAATCAGTCAAGTTTTACAGTTCAAAACATTTAGACAATGAAAGAAGGCATTAAGGCCCTTTTTTATGTTTGAAATGAATCAAAATGAAATCCCAAACACTCTACTAACAAAGAAAGAAAACCAAATGTTGTTGGAAAGATAACTCACCGAAGTACATCATACTGTGGACATTATCTTTCTTGAATCCCTTAAACACATAGCTTTTGATCTCAGAAAAATTATTTGACACCAGTAAAGCTGGCAGTGCATTGTAGTGAGCAACAATGCATGCTGATAAAGTGATTGCCTGAGCTAATAAAATAAAAGAATGAACAAGTATGACTAGTCAAGGAAATTAACCCAAAGTAACTAAAGGTAAAAAAAGAATTATCATGATATCATCCTAAAGAAAAAGGATATTAGTTGTAACAACAGCTAAAACTTGGTCAGAAATAAATCTCCATATCCAGAATCTCATGCTTTGCGTTTCAGGAGGACACCTTGCAAGTCCTTCAGCAGAATGAAATAACATTTGCAACACATCCCCATTAAAACTTTGACATAATTTATCAAATATCTGCAAGAAATTTTAAGGACGAGTAATAATATAAGTTTCAGTCCAGATTACTCAGAAACTTAGGCAATCGACATAAGACAGAGGACCAAAATAGAACCCTCAAACCACTGAGCTTACAATCACAGTCGATCAGAAAAGAAACCGGTCAAATAATCACAGACAACACTACAAATACCCATATCATATGCATTACACCATTCATACTGTTCGTTTGGTTATTTTTTTCATTTTGAGTTGCTCCAAATCTCAGATCACACTGAAGTCAATACAACAGCTTTAGTCAAACTTACTTTCTCTTTCAGCGTATCTACAATTTGAGCTTCCAGCTAATTTTCACCATAATTCAGTTTTTCTTTTTTTTGTACCAATGCAATGGTGTACGAGTACGACTGTACATTTTTTTCCTAGGGGATAGAAGTACATGCAACACATAAAAAAGGAACAGGAGAAAACATACGGCTAATAGTTTCCAAAAGTAACATTTTATCTCGAAGTTTAAGGATTCACCATTCAAACTTCCATTTATTTCCAATCAGGGGTGCAGAAATTTGGTATGTGATGAGACCAAATTAATCAGTAAGACTTGGATAACGGTTCATTTATGCTCACCTCTAATACATTGTAGATCACATACAATTTGATTGTTGCTTGACCACGGATTATGTGATATATTAAGCTGATATCTAAAACAACAATAAAATTACGAGTGCTGAGCATAACACAAATTTCAGTATAAGAAACAGAACCTGATCACCACAAAAAGGAAATGTGTAAGATACGACAATGGAAGCAGATTATAAGTATACCTATTTGCTGCAAAATGGTAATTCCACAAGCCACAATAATAAAACAGCCAAAATCCGACAACTCAATTGTGGACAGCCTCTTGAACTTCCTGTCATGAGCATGAAAAAGTCAGATTGATAGTAATAAACTGAAAATCACGGATCACAACTAAAAAACAAAAAGATACATAGGGATAAGTATATCATCTAAATCCTAACAGGTACACTGAATTGATATCAAAGTAGTATGAGAGAGTAATATTGAAGAAAGGTGGTGAACCTTGTTCTCAGAAGCTTCCAAAAGGTCATTACAACCCTGGTTGGCACGATAGTTAACAATGATAGAAATGAATTGAAGCAGACAAAGCAGCCAACATCTATAAGCTGCAAATGCATTAAGCATTTGAGATACCAAAACATAAATTGTATAATGCCTAAATAGACATTCACAAACACAATTATGAAGTGGAAAACTTCTGTTTACATCCTTCCCCGAAAACTTCTACATTTATTTTTTTCTGATCAATTGATGCATTTGAAGAAAAATTCTAGCAGCCAAATACTAGACTATAGCCACAGACAACATCAAAAACCGTAAATACAGTTCCTTTCAATTACTTTTGATGAAGAAAAGGAAAGTATACCAATTCACATCTCCATGGCACGCGGAAGATAGTGTCATAAACTCGTTCTCTTCCTTTTTCATTCCCAAGAGTTGTTGTGTTCCATAAAGAATTTCCATTGGAAACTTTCTCCAAGAAGTACGTTAGAGGTGATTTCCTCGCTGAAAACATGTACAGCATAAATTTCTTAAGAGAATAAGACACCAGAGATACTTCATTTGATATTGTTTTATAATGAGATCATATAATTATTATTATCAATTCTGCTAACCATATTCTTAACAAAAAAGGCATATTAAAAAAAAATCCTTAAACAGAATTTAGAATCTATATTACTTCCTAATGATATCTTATCTTAAATATATTAAAAATCTAAAGCTAAATGTATATTCTTCTAAAGAAATTTATGCATATCATTCTCAACATTTGGATACCAAAAAAAATTAAATCGTAACTAGCTATATATATCACTATATGTTCCACTTAATTACTAAAAAGTTTTACTTACAAATCGATTCTTCCTTCAAGATACGCTTCATTTCCAACGGTTCTACAGTCTCTGCAGAACTGCCTTCCTTCTCTGCACCATCATCAACGGCTGTAACCACCGTATCTCCAAAACTACCACAACGGCTCACACTTCTCTGTCTCAACGGTATAGAACTATCCATCTCCTCGCAAGCAGTAACGGCGCAGTGCACGTGACTATTGAGCTCCTGACAAGCTGGTTCGAACGGTTTTGGAGGAAACGGAAACCAAATCGGAGATTTCTGAAGTACGGTCGTTATTCGCCGGCGAGACTCTGTGGTTCCGGTGAAGATTGGGATTGCGGCGGTTTGTTTGCGAATAAAGCGCTACGGTGTCTCTTTTAATTTTATAGTTTGAAAGTTTGTTGAACTAAGTTAAGTTGAGACAGTGTGAAGACAAAACTAAGTTATCCAACTTCTTCAAAATGTCTTCAAAAATATTTCTTATGAATGTTTCTTTTTCGAGTGAACGATCAAATTCGTCCCTGAATTTTCACGCGTCGGTCAATTTCGTTCCTCAATTATACGAAATATCAACTTAGTCTCTGAATTTGTCAGACGTCCATCAAAAAGGTCCCTCCGTCCAAGTGCTCCGTTAGCCATGCTGATCTGTCGCCCTGCATGCTGTGTTGTCTTGTACGCGTGGCAAGAAGGAAGCCAGGGACTGATTTGATTGAATTGGAAAAAGTTGAGTTTTCACTTTTCAGTTTTTTTTTCTGCTTTTCCCATTTTGCCCCTGCATTACCATACCTCCTTCTTCACATTTCTGAAACATCAAAAACGTCATTGACTCTTCTCCTTTCTGCTAAAACTTTCTCCATTCTCACCCCTCCAAAATCATCATCATCTCCGACGATTCTCACGTTTTTGAAGTTTCTGTGTTCGGTTGTGATTAAATGTAACGCCTTTCCTGTTGTTTATCAAGATTCTGAGGATGTTGGTCACGAAAATGCTCCTAATGAAGTGCCAGAAAATGTTATGCTTGGAAATGCTCCTAACTTTGTGCCAGATAATGTTGTGTCTGAAAATGCAAAAACTGCAGGAAATGTTGTTGCAAATGCTGGACAGGTATGACTCTTAATTTTTAAGGATCGTTTTGGCAATTAGTATATTAATTGAAGGACTGATATGATTGATTATGTTATGATTTTA
>Ga0315915_1002765_pt1 | contig 22174 bp, 11 predicted proteins | sample MpolbnodulesMG_FD_207738 | JGI IMG/M metagenome (GOLD analysis project Ga0315915, IMG submission 207738) | Medicago polymorpha root nodule microbial communities from Los Angeles, California, United States - branched nodules | ecosystem: Host-associated > Plants > Roots > Nodule | place: USA... | reverse complement strand
GATCGCGAGTTGTTTTGAGAGAGAGGGAGATCGCGGCAAGTTGTTGTGAGAGAGGGAGATCGCGGCGGTACAGTGACGAGGGAGGTATTCGTGTGGTGGCCGGCGTATCGACGGTGACGGCGAGAGGAAACCAGCGGTGATGATGCGGCGGATCTGAAAGTTGGTACAATTGTGGTTGAAAAGGCAAAGGAATCAAAAAACTCTTCTTCTATCTATGGTATGTAATTTTTGTATCTTTTGTTGAGTATTTGTTATTGAAATGAGTTTGGTTTGAGTATTTGTTATTGAAATCCGGAATCTGTTATTTTCAATTTGGTTTGAGTTTGATTCTACAACGAAAATGGGTTTTTTTTTTTTTTGAAGGATTGATGATGATGATGGGTTTAGATCCAAAAATGGGTTTTAGTGAATGATTGGTGATGATGATGGTGATAAAGGGTTGAGATGATGATGATGAAAAAGATTTGTTTTTTTTTCTTCTGGGTTTGTGTGTTGTTGATGATGAAGATCATGAAGAAGAGGATGGAAGGAAAAGGAAGAAGATGAATAATATAAACCCTAATGTTTTTTTGAATTTATTTAACAGAAGGGATCAAAACAAGTAACGAAGATAAAGATAAAGTACTCAAACAATCTTTTTTTTAGTTAAGGGACCAAAGCGATACCAAATAAATACTTAAGAGACCAAAAGAGCATTTAAGCCTTGCTGGATACTCCCACCGTCCCTTAACTAAAAGACTAGTTAGCATTTTCCTTAAATATGAGACCATGCAACTCGTGGTGAAACGGGCCATAAACGTCTCGAGTAAGTTCTCACTGATCTCTATGGGCCATGTGAAAACCACAATAAATCAACTCGTTCCAAGGTGCAATGAAAGACTATGCATTTGAGGGTTTGATGTGAGTTCAATCTTCATTCTAACATTAAAGTAGGTCAAGCGCTTTCATGGACCGGTTTTTCCATCATACTCTTCCATAGTATAAAGATGAAAATGCCTCAATATGGGCTCTTCATTGATTTCCCTAGAAAAGGGAGTTGTATAGCATCCTCTTTCCGTCTCTTCCTCTTAGGAGGGCCTTACCTTGAAGCCATATTTTCCCTCCGGAACTTTTAAAGATTCCACGACCGTGATGACTGTTGGATTTAGGAGGCAATCGATATAAATTGCTCCTATATTTTTTTTTTTGGCTTCAGTTATCCTATCCTTGAGTGTCAACACATGAGTAAGCATCTCGTTCACGTCCGATGGTGTAAGACTAAAAGTCCTATGCCTTTGTGATGGTGAACGACGGTGACTATTGATACCTGTTGTTGGCACATACATGAATGTTTATCTAATGACGGAGAAACATATGGATCTTAATGTCCTCTATTGTTTGTGTTTCCGACCCTACTAGTGTTTGTTGGGTCTCTATAATGTTCGTTGTTTTGAGAATTTTATGTGGGGATTTGGCTCCTAATTCGAGCCATTATTTGGTTTCTTGAGGCCTAAATGATAATTTTACCCAGGGTCAATGGTGGGCGCAAATGTTCATGTATGAAGTAGTGGGGTTACCCTCTTGAGCACAAGGTGTGCTTCCTTTTCTGGTGAGTGGATCTTCCATCAGTGGTCATACATTCCTTCTTAAAAAATGGGGGTGTGCGAGCAAAAAACACTTCGACACCAATTATGATTGGGTGCTAGCAGGTAGCAATGTAGTTTGATAGTGAGTATAAATGAGTTGATCGTACGTAATAGGTGAGAGCTCCTATTTATAGTAGTGGATCCAATGATAAGCTCCTTGTCGACTGCTAGCTTCTCACCTTAGGTTTAGTTTGATTTGTTGGGAGGTTAATATGGATATTCGAGAAACCAACCCCCTTGAAAGGGGGTGGCATCTATCCGCTTTAAGCGAGTTTCCTCCTGTAAGTAGGAATAACTCATTCATAAATGAGGATGTGTTTAATATAATGCAAAGGAACCTAAGATAGGCAAATACTCTTATGTAATTTAAATGTGGTCCTAGTATAGAGGAAAAAACTGGTATCCATCCAAAATTTAGTTATGATTTGGTGTGGTGAAGCACGTAGGCGCTCTTAAGATATATGGGTGGAATGAGGTTGTTCCAATTATATCATAGTGGTTCGCTGCCTTTGTTTATGCACTGCTCCAAGGCGGTTTAGGAGGTCGATTCATATGCAGTGTCGTGTGTCCCGTCAAGGTGGTTACCTCGATGGACCTTGTCTTGACACGTTTGTTGGGCTTTCTTATCATATTCTTAATGAACCCTAGTATTCAGTGACCCAAACGAAAATTGGGTTGAGCCTTTTAGTCTCATACGATAACATTTTATCAAATCATTTAACTCAATTGAAAAACAAAGAGGTCGGAGTTAAATCATAAAGAACTTTGTGCATCTAAATAAAATAGAGAGAGTATAGGAAACAACACAATATGTTTATACTGATTCATAATCTAATAATTTGCTACCTCTAGTCCCCAATGAAGAGATATTTCTCCACTATAATCAACCAATTAGAATCCCGATATTCTATTTTGTCTAACTGGGACACAATGGATTTCCCACAAGGCATTTGATTCTTAAGTTCTTTTCACTCAAACATTATTGCTTAAGAAAGCTCGTTGAGTGTATTGCTAAGTTACCAACTAAGTATGAATATACCTTGTCTTATCAAACATGCTGACTCATCTGACCTATTTGAGGTGTTGAGAGTTTAACGTCTCTTGAGATGACCATTGATGCCAAAGGTTGTTGCCACTCCTGAGTCAGTTACAAGAGGCTTAAGTTTGTATTTGAGTGATACAAAGCCATAAAGAGATATAGAGATAGAAAGAGTGATAGAGAGCGAGAGAGGGAGAGAGAGAGAGAGAGAGAGAAAGATTAATTATTTACTCTGATTTTATACGTCATTACAATAATTCATCTATCAAAGTAGAAAAACACTAAAAAGCACGACACGGATTTGTCGTGAAAACCACACGACCATGTATTTCACCCGGCCACAATTCCATATTTTTCCATTTAGTTTAATTAAAATTATTTAAACAATGCCACATATTATGTCGTGGGCTTTGTGCATGTGAATTGTCGTGTACTATACCATAGCTCATCAAAGAAAGTACGATAAAGACAACTTTAATGGTGTATAACATGATCTAATGACTCTCTAAGATATGATATTACAATATGATTCAAGATTCACGTTCATGGATTTTTAAAATTTATCTTTTATGATCAACCTTTTGCAATCTCATTTGTATGAACCTAATGTAATAATACATTCTTGAATTAACATCGGTTCCCTACTGTCTTAAAGTTGTGGAAGATTCTATAGACTTTTCTTAACACATTTTATTCTATCCTTTATCAAGCAACCATATATTACTTAAAAGATTTTAACTCTTGATCTTAAGTCATGGTGAACAACAAAGTTTTTGTTGAACACTCTATAACACAATATATTATTTAAGCTCACATACTCTCATTTGAAGCTTTCTCTCACTATGCTTTCAATTTATATTTCTTCTAAATAGATGACTTCATGTCAGATTAGAGGCATGTCTTCACCATATGAATTATTACTAGCTATATGCAATCAATATCCATATTTACTAGTGATGATTTGGTTCTTCAGAATTCCTTATGGCCAAACAATGGAATTGATTGTACTTTGTCTTTGCTTCCTGTTGTGTTCTCCTAGCTTGATAGGGATGCATATTGAGCTTACCTAAGTAATGCTTATAACTTGCACATTTCAACACACAATTTGTAGAAAAATTATTACTCTCTTTGTTATCATAAAAACATTAATTGATATTTATGAAACAAAATGTTCTCTTGTTATCATAAAAACATTAATTGATATTGCTTATGAAACAAAATGGTTCTTGCGCAATCGTTTTCCACAAAACTTGTAGCTTTGCACGAAGTTCTTCCACTTTAAGCGAAATTGCACCTTTTGGCCAAATCATACGACCATGCAAATTGTTCTTAAACATATCGTATCCATCCAGAGATTCCTTTTCAGGGATAGTGATGGATATTTGTTCCCTTTGACACATAGGTTAGGTAGTTGGTTCATAGGAATGTTGTAAACATTGTTGGAGACTATTTGCGCAAAATATATTGGTTTACTGACGATTTTTGTAGGTTTTTTTTGGATCTTTAGATAATGAAACATTATGAGAGTTGGGATCTAAAAGGCATGACCACGATAGGGCTCTGCCCATGGCTGCCATGGATACTATTATTGAAAGAGATAGATGAAGGGTATGATAGGAAAAAATTAAAATAATAGTATCAAAAGTAAGGGTGCGAATAGGTCACTTCGGCAAAGAGAGGCCTAAGATTTTGAATACACGTCAGGCGTACATGTCACGCTTTTTTTTTTTTAGAAAATGATATTTTCACAACCATTTTGTGGCAACCTATGTGACAACTTTATTTTTCATACTCACATTATTTTTTTACTTTCTCTCTTTATTATTTTGGTTTCTGTGTCACTATCTATTTTTCTTTGTAAATTAGTGATTGTCACAAAAGTTGTCACTCAAATAGTTGTTCAAATAACACACCACTTTTTTTTATAAGGCTATGCTATGTTTTCAGCCTACCAAACTCTCATCTCATGCTCAGATAGTAAAAATATTATTTTTATAATCAAGACGTGGTAGGCTTAAGTGCAACGTCGATTCCTCTTTTTCTAATTCTAGTAATAAATTAGGCATAGGCATATGCATTTGAGACTCAGAAGGAAACCATGTCCTCACTAAAACCGTGTGGTTTACGCCTTTGTGTTTAATTGATGTTGGAGAAAGCTTTGGGACATTACCATAAAATTCGGTGGATCCATGACCTTCAACTCTCGTGTTAGGTTTCTTAGAAGACAAGCAAATCAGGTTGCCCACCAACTAGCTAACACAACCACATTCTTTCCTAACTTTCATATCTTTGATGAGATTCAGATATGTCTTACTGATTTAATCTTTGATGAAATACTATAAGAGCATATATATCGGTAGCTTTACTGCAATGCAACGGTGCCTTAATGCTTTTTATGTATTAAAATATAAATTAAAAGGTATTTACAAAGCAACCAAAGAGACTTTTGATATATTGTGGAGTCTAGTCGGACCTATTTTAGAATTTTTAATGAGTAGTATGAATATTTAAAAAATGTAGTTGACTGGTTTAAATAATTGAAAAGTGAAATAATATAAAGAATTAAGTGAGACCAATTTATACCACCCATGTGGGTAGCATGGATGTGGATGCTCTAAGTATCTTTCTCTAAAAAAATATAATTTAAGCTTATTATATTATGTACTTGACTACTTGAGATTAAAATATAAATTTGTTAACTATTTGAGTAATTTAAGCTTATTAGTCTACAATAATTTTTTATGCAAAAATATTTGTATGTATTATTATAAACAGTAATTGAATTATGAAGTTGTATATAGCCAAGATGTCTAAAATATCGTTAAATATCGAAATGGAGGTAATCTCATGAGCCTATTAGTTCATTAGTCTAATTAATCATATATAAGATTACTTTCTTAAATACATTTAAGCTTTTAATCAGGCTAACATATATCAGACTTTCAAAAGGCCAGACTCATACCTCTAAAATAAGCTTACAACATTACATGTCCAACTTGGATCTTAAATTATTTGGCAGGTCAAACTTAATTCTTGTAAAGCTTAATTCAGCCCAGTCTATTTCCACCCTTAATTAAAAGTAACAAAATATTATTCATTTTCTTGGTAATTGTAAAAATAAAACTAAAAAGGATAGTTAAAAAATAAAATAAGTGGGTAATAATTTAATTAATCAGTTATGGAGGTGGGGAGGTGGTTTGAGGAGAATTTAAGGTATAAGGTTGGTGATGGGACATATACCTTTTTTTTTTGTCTGAAAATCCTTAGACGACACAGTAGATATGTTTTCTTTATGGTGGAGTGTAAGAGGAGAAACATGAAAGTGGCGGCGTCAGTTGTTGGTGTGAGTAATGAGTTAGTAGTGGACTGAATGGCTTTATTTGACAATGTGAATTTGTTGGTTAATATTGCTGATCTGTGGTGCTGGTAGTTGCATCCAGATGATGGTTATTTTTCTCGTGGTGCGTATCAGTTACTTATTAGGTAGAAGTCGTATCATTATACCGCTGCTTCATATCTCATATGGAATAAGGACATCCCTATAAGGGTTTCTTTATTTGCATGGCGGTTTCTTCGCAATAGGTTTCCTACCAAGGAATTCAGGGGTGGCCCTGAACACTGGCCGAGGGGGCAGCTGCCCAGAGCACCAAAATTTAGGGGCACCAAAAAATATATTTTTACTACCTACACATATATATATGTGTGTGCGCGCACGCACGCGCGTATGTGTATGTACTATATATACTCCCATAAAAAAATGTAAAATGCTAGTTGCTGACAAAATTACAGGGGCACTACAAAGTCAAAACTAATAAATGACGTGAGTAAATGAAATATAAAATAAAATCAGTCGACTAGATGTACCAAACAATATTAATTACATCCATAATTTTAGGAACTAAATCGATGAGTTATGAGTGAAAAACAAGTGAATAATCTAATTGAGGCACTAAAATTAAAATAATGATATGTAGTGTCATGAATAATAAAAAGTTAAATTTTTTGCTAAAGCATATTAAAAGTCACAATATTTTACCTAGTTTATGAATCTCTTTTCTTTTTAATTTTTATTCTTATTCTCTATGTCTAACATCTCCATCTCAATTTGAAAACAAAAAACATCTCTCCATCTCAATTATGCAACTATTAACACAAGAATCAATTGCCAAAAGCATAAGTGCCGTATACCATTGATCATAACTTCATAAGATAGGAGTAAGTGTCAATTGCAATTGCCAAACAATTTATTTATAGTCAAACAAACTTTCACTTTTGAGGAATAAACATTGAATTATGAAATGTTATGATGATACAAACATTGAATTATGATCCATGTGTGATGTTTTGATAAATATGTTTATTTAGTTAATTAAACTTGTCGAGGGAAGTCTAGACTCTGTAACATGGATTCTAGCTTAGAGCTAATTTGATACACCCTAATTAGAGTGAAGAAAAAAGCACTCTTCGAGTGATGTTAACTCCTAGAGAGAAAAGAGATGAAGAAAATGGCACTCTTTGAGTGAGTGTAAACTCCTAAAGAGAAAATAGATGAGAAATTAGGGAAGAAAGTGAGACCTTGTTATTATTCAATATGTCAGGATTAGTCATTGTTACATCATATATAGTCAATTTTGGCATAACAACTTGCATAATCCAAGGAAAGGGAAATAATGGAATCGTAAATTTAGGAAAGAAAATAAACTGAACCATAAAATTAGGAAAGGGAGATAACTGAATGTAATCAAGTGCAACCCTACTTGCTCACAAATCCTTCATCCCATGAGGTCGTATCATAATTAGTTCACATTTCAAAGGTTCATACTTGTGTTCTTCTTGCACAATGTCAAATGAAATGTTTAATAGTCTTTCCATTCATTTCTCTTAATCATTTTTTGTGGAACTTTTTTTTTATAAGGACCACTCTTTTGATTCGACCAAGGCATCCAAATTTAAAAGGCCAGTGCCAAAGATAATTTATTTAGACGAGGTATCATCCATCCCGATCGATTTACAACTTTGTGTGAGTGGGTGCAGTAACATTTAAACAACAAATCATTTTGTAATATATTCAGTGATCCTTAATGCATTTAATTTGGTTCGCATACGTTTAAGTTCTTTAGGCGGAAATGAACAAGATTTTTAATAATAAGGAGAATTCAATACCCCAGTTTCTTAATAAAGTTAAGTTTCTTTTTTTTTTTTTATGGCTAAAGGCAAAATTCAATAATCTTACTTTAGGTTATCCGTAATCTATACATATAAAGTGAAAATTTCATTCATAAATTTTTATTACGTTATAATAATCTGAGTAATATATATAGTTAGCTACTCCGGTATATAGTGACAAACGCATCTATTCTGAGTACAATCCCCTTTAGCATGTTTGAGTTTTGAAGCACATCTTGAATCACAGTTATCCTTGTTAATGCATGCTCCCAACCCAATATTACAACTATACGTTGATGCATCTTTTTTGTATAGACAAGTGCACATGTTGAAGTCATCACAATAAGAACCTAATCCATTCAGACCATAAAGGACTCTACAATAATCATTGCAATTTCCAACAGCACAGTTATCGTATATCTCTGAGCATTGGCCTCCTTCTACTGTTAATTGCACTATCATCACATGCACATGTAAATTAGGGCGTGAGAAAAATATTACAAGTTTACCATCATTGAAAAATATATTACATCAAGAATTAAAAAATGTTGCAGACACTTACCCGCGGCAATGGTGGCTAGAATGACAAGGATATTAAACCAGTTTGAGAAGTGGTTTGCCATTTGATAAACAATTATATATTCTTTACCAAGTTTCTTTTGGTTTTGATTAAAACAAAAAGTTTCTTTTGGTTTGATAGTGTTCTTATGATGAATCTAAAGTGTTGTATCTATAAGCCTTTATAAGACCCATACTCCTGATGCTGAGTGTGACATGGCGTTCAATATGGTATTTCATTAATTTTGTGGTCAATCCATGATCCGTGCATTTATTCCATTTAATGTATTGATTGATATACCTATTATAAATTCCTTACATCAAGAAGGAGAAAATGTTTTTGTGTTGACTAAAGGAAGGAGAAAATATTAAAGAGGGCGAGAAGGAATTATAGGCAGAAATGGAAATCACTCTAATCATGATCCCATGATTTTTGGAGAAATAAAAAGGAAACCTTGTTGTTAGTTTTCTGAATCATAAAGACCGTAAAGGATATTTTGAGTTTTCCGAAGATCAAAGGCACACAGAAATGTTTCCCTCCCTAAAAAAAAAAAAAGAAAAGAAATGTTCAATCAGACCGGCAATCAACCCAGTCAATAAACTGGTTCATTGGTCGAACCACTGGATCATTGGTTGAATCGTATGTCTAAATCAGATTTTATAAAAAAAAGTGTACATGTACTAAATCATATTGAGTCGATTTATCTTTAAAATTTTAATAAAAATTCATACATTAAAAAAAATAGAAATTTAATAAATTAAGTATCAATGAATACGTTTTATAAATGCAGATCACCCTCAAATAAAAGTGCAGATCATAAGCATAAAAAAAAAATCATAGGTTTTTTTAAACGAAAAAAATATAAAAATAAAATCATAGGTGATAAAGTGTTCCCAAAAAAAAAGTAAGTGTTTTATTTTTAAAGCTTGAGCGAATAACTTTTGTTGCTTTTTTTTGGGTAAGATTAGGTTGGGAAGGAGATTTGGATGGTGAAGATGGGTTAGATTGAAGGCAGGGCCATGGGATGATGGTGGGGTTGATAGGTGGAGGCGCGGTGGTCATGATGGAAAGGTTGGTGGTTGATGGTGGAAGTAAGGCTTTCTTAGGATGAAGGTAACCTAATTGGAACAGTAACTAATCGCACTTAAATCGCCTAATAGACTAGAGCAGATGTTGTTTTTTCGTCAAACCAATTTAAAACCTATCAACATAGAAACATGTATAAACATTTATGAAGTGAATTTAAACATGTTTTAACAATAATCACTCATCAATTCATGATTTACAGTCAAATAAGCAAAAATCATCAAAATCACTTAGCAACAACAACGACTATGAAGTTTAAGCACATAACACAACAATTTCATGAAGTTCATCATACCCACAAATTCACTTGAATTAGGAGCACGATATTCATCATTCAAAAATCACAAAAGTCACAATTAACACAAAAGCACTTAAACCCACAATTAAAAATAAGAGATTATAGCTTAATTATGAAAAGGAAACCATCCCCCTTACCTCTAGTCTTCAAGAATCCTAACTTTGGCTTCACTTTATCTCCTAGTTCTTCAAACTCCAAGCTCTCTCTCTAGCTTCCTCTTCTATCTTTTTGATCCACTTTCTCTCTCTTCCTCTTATGTTTTTGTGAAATGAAACAATGAAAGTTTAACCTAATTTTTCACAAGAGTTATGCTTATATACCATCTTCTAATTGGGCTAGGTTTCTAATTGTCATAATGAGCTCATCATGCTTACTAACTAATTCTCAAAGTTACTACTCACTTAAACCGTTATAATACAGAATAATTACCGTCTCTAAATTCAATTGAATTCTTATTCTTATTCTTATCACAATGATCATAAGCTAAATTTATGGGAAGTGATATTCACGAATAAAAATAATAATTACTATTATTTTACCATTATCAAGTATTTAAAATTAAATACTGCAATTTAAACACTACTAATACCTCATCTCACTAGTAACTTAGTAAAAACAACTATTTCTCACTTAACACTCCAAAATAATCTTCTCAATAAAAATGACTAATTTACCCTTGCTCACCAAATGATCAAAATACCCCTGAGTCTAAAAGTGACTAAAATACCCTTCTAGGTCAAAAATCCACTAATCCCGAATAAAATACAAACAAAGACAAATAATCACACATAAACACATAGAATAAACAATTAAAATAATTCTAAAGAAAATCGGGTTGTTACATGTATTACATGATGAGTCTGTCTCCATGCATGCATATAAAGTTGAGTCTAGGAAAATAAAGATGAAATAAAGACAAATGTAAGCCCAGTAACACATCTATAGTAACAATATATGATGACGATATAAGGGACAATGTTTGAGCTTGGTGTATATTTTGTGAAATGGTGTGTGGCGATGAATGTATAAGTGTTTACTTGTGTTTTTGGTAAACTATAAGACTAGTTTTAAAATGTTGCTTGCAGGATCAACTAGAAATCCTAAGACATGTTGTGCAATGATTTTCCAGAAAATGTATGAACATTCATCATATTCATGAATTTGTTAATGAACAAGATGAAGAAAATTAATAACTGTCTTTCGACAGAAACCGAAAGGAAAGGATGAAACAAGTAAAAAATTAAAGTTCTAAAAGCAAAGAAACTTAAAGGAAAAGTAAATTCACTACATCGAAATAAAGATGGTTCATAAGATCATCGATACATACATTCTAACTCGTTGAGTGTATAGAACTTTTGCTTAATAATTCGTGACCCGTTTTTCTTATGAAAAACTACTATATATACGTAAGAAAAATAACTACAAAAACCAACAGCCTTGAACTGTATCCTTTTCGACAGCTTTTGTCTGTTTCCCACGTGTATGAACTTTCAAACTTGCCTCTTCAGAGAAAATTCCAAATCTTCAAAGGTTTTCTTAGTCGAAATCATCTTCTTCCTAGTCAAAATCTGACTTTGTCGAAATCAACACATCTTCTCTTTTATTTAGAAAATCTTACAGTCTTATATTCTTCTTTTCCTGTCGAAAATCACATTTTAAAAATAAAGGCTAACAATAAGTTATTGAGGAGAAATATCTAATGATGTATCTTATGACGTCGTATTGTTGTTATTGTTGTTGTTGTTGTTGTTGTTGTTTTTGTTATTATTAATTATTGTTATTCATGATTTTCCTAATGATATGTATGACTGACATTTTCACCCCCTTTGTTGTTGTTTTGTTTTTCTTTGTGGTGATTATACTCTTGTGGTACAAACACTCAAGTTGAGGAAGATTAGTTGTGGGACAGTTTAGACGGTGGTGATGGAAGTGACTTCCGTCTTCTTTTCTTTATTTTATAGTTGAATAAACATGTAGTCGATACGAGCTCTGATTTGTAACATCGAGGTTGGGGTTAGCGTTGAGAATTAATTTCCTCTGAGTTTGAATTCTTGAAACTATTTTTATTTCTATTTATGATGTTGACACCAATTTTTTCCACACAATTAAGTGTAATTTGGAGTTTTTTTCCTGAATAATTGATATAATTTGGAGTGTAATTTCAATTAATTGAGACTGCGAAAATATATTATTCAGAGGAAGAATTAACGTGAGGAAATGGTTTTGTTTTGTCTTTGTTTTTTTAAGGGATTGTTTTAACCACCAGTTTTGTTCTTGTTTTAATTAATTGAAGTAAACTTACAAAATTGCCATTCATTTAAGATTGGTTTGATTAGTAACTAGTGGGTATTTTGGAGAAAATTAAGTGGGAGTAGGTTTGGTAACTTACTCCTTTATGTTTTTTTTTTTGGAAACAAAGAGGGCCTAATCCCTAAAGAAACAACTACAAGGCAACACTACGGGAATGTAATATCCCAACAAAATCAGCAAAAAGAAGTGAACTAATATGAGCTGGTGGTTGCTCATAAATAATCATCTTGGAACCATTTCTACAAGCCATCGCTGCTAAGGCATCCACACAAAAGTTAGCTTCGCGGTATGTGTGACACACCTTAACCTCCCAATCTAATTCCAACAATTGGCGAATTTTTTGAACTAACCGGAACCCTGCAACTCCAACATCACCATCACAGGGTAAGTTCTTCACAATCACTTTAGAATCCACATGCACCTCTACCTCGCTAAATCCCTATCTCCGGGCCAATCTCAAACTCTTCAAAACACCCCACAACTCTACAGCATATGCACCCAAAAATTTAGAAAAACCTCATAGCCACTCTCCTGCATCTCCTCTAATCAAACCACCACACCCCGCCCGCAAGCCACCTGACAAGCTCCATCTGAGTTGATTTTAACCCAACCTGACAGTGGTAAAGTCCAACTAACCATATTTTTTTGCTTTGCATTCACATCATCATGATTAACATAACTCGCTATCATGTATGTCATAGCATAATTTATAACTTGCTTCCATGGCTTTTGAGGTCTCTCAAAGCTCGTACAGTGCTCCTCCTTATTCCTCCACATCCAAAGAGAGTGACGAGTTATAGACCAAAGCTCCGACCACTTCCTCGCGTTCACACTTCCAGCAAAATTCAGATTTAGGTACAGCCAATTATCAAGACTAACATTAAAAAATTGATTTCTAAAATCGACATTAACAATACGAACCCAAATCATCATCGCCATAGGACAATCGCGAAGAACATGCATGGTAGTCTCAATAGTATCTCCACAATGTCTATAATAAGCATTACCAAGATGCATTTTATGCTTAGTTAGTTAATAGACGATTATGCTTAACTATCCACATAAAATGTCTTATTCTTTTTCCGGAACCTCCAAAGACCAAATTTTCCTCCAATTACTATCCACATTTAAACTGTGAAAATCACACAATAAATCATAAGTAGCTGCCACTGTATATTTACCACTTCTAGATCCTGGCCACAATCTCAAGTCTTTCCCATTCTCATTTTCTGGAGGCACAATAGTGTTAAACACAATGTATATATGAGGGGGGATATTTTGACTCCAAGAGTAAGTTTGTTTACTTATTCCAACTCTTAGCCTTTAATCCTATTATCAATTAATGGCTTAGATTGATTAAAAATAAGTGATACAATAAGCTTTAATTTTCTTCTCTATTGAAGTTTTTTTTTGAGGGAATTCTCTATTGAAGTTAACACTCATCATCCTAAAATGGCAAAACAATTAATGACTTTTAACTAGAGCGGTCAACGAAGCCCTAAATTGTAAAGCCCCAATTTTTTGGCCCTCTTGAAAGCCCTAATTTTTTGGCCACCTCTTAAATAAATTTACATTAGGCCCTAGCCCCATTTTTTATGTTTTATTGAAGGGCCCTGTTGAGGGCAAACTCTTGGCCCAACTAAAATTTTGTAAAACATATTTTTTAAATTTTTTTTAAAACAACTTATTCAAAACAACTTTTTTTAAAACAGCTTATCCAAAATAGCTTATTTTATGAAAAAACAGCTTATTATGGTCTCTTTTTTAAAAACAACTTATTTTATGCAAAACATCTAATTTTAAAAAACTGCTTATTCAAAACAACATATTTTATGAAAACAACTTATTCAAAAAACTTAATTTATGCAAAACAGCTTATTTTTAAAAATAACTTATTTTATGAAAACAACTTATTTTTAAAAAACAGTATCTTTACGAGAAAGTGAATTGCGCACACTCCTCCTACCATCAATTCGAGAAAAAGAAACATATGAACAACAACATTTAAAACCATGCCATTTTCTTGTGTTGTTAACGCTAATTCAACAATCCACATCCAAACTAGTAAAACTGTTAGGATAGTAGTTCAATTGAGAATGCCTTAAAATGCAAACATAGCATTGTCTCACACATCCAAACTAGTAAAAGTTTTGCAGTTGGTTCAATGGAAAATGCCACAAAATGCAGACATAACATTGTTACGGTGATTGAAGCAAACACTAGAACTTAAGGCAAGCAACCTACCAGAATAAAAAAAAATTCCTTCATAGTAACAACACCGCGACAATAAAATCCTATGAATAAGCTGACACATCTTTGATCATAAAAACACAATAATGTTTAACAATCTTTTTTTTTATTAAGCTGTTTTGCATAAAATAAGCTGTTTTAAAACAAGTTGTTTTGAATAAGCTGTTTTTAAAAAAAGAGAGATCATAAGTTGTTTTTCATAAAATAAGCTTTTTTGAATAAGCTCTTTTAAAATAAGTTGTTTTTTTAAATAAGCTGCTGAATAAGTTGTTTTGTTGAAATAAGTTGTTTAAAAATAAGTTGTTTTGAATAACAGTATAAACTCTATAAATAAAATTTATTTGGGCTGAATTCATTAAAACAAATAAAAAAATGTTTACTTTTCTCACCCTATGCCTTTCTTGCATGCTTTATTTGTTTTTTGAAAAATGCCCTTGTAATTTTTGGATTATATAGTTCGAAAATCTCAAGAATATTTACGTAAAAAAAGGGCGCGCAGAAAAATAAACATGGTGAAAAAAAATCAAAAAGGGGCCAACGTTAGGCCCATTTATATGTGGGGCTTGCAATTTTGGGGCTTATAAAAAATGGAGCTCATTATCTTTTAATATTTTAAGCCCCATTCATATATGGGTTGGGACCCAAATTGTCAAGGCCCTCTAAATTGACAGCTCTACATTTTTAATTGGTTGTTTTTCTATTCTTCTCCTTTGCTTTTTTTTATACACAAAATAAATACATTGCAAGAAAAAATAAAGTATATGTTAATATTTTAGATTACATAAATACATAACAAGGAAAAATAAAATATATGTTAATTTTCTTAGATAATTATTTTTTCTGTTGGTAATTCAATAATAATAAAAAGATTGTGTGTTTGTAAGAGAAAAGAGCATGAAATAGATAGGAAATAGGAAAAGCATACGTGTAAAAAAAAAAGGATTGTAAAAAATATGCCTAAGGGATAGCCAATCTGAGTTTTACATCTTGTGCACTTTTGTTGTGATAGGATTAATCAATCTAAGCCATTAATTGATAATAGGATTAAAGGGTAAGATTTGGAGTAAGTAAACAAACTTACTCCTGGAGTCAAAATATCCCCTATATATATGTATGTATATTGAATCAAACACAATAGAAAAACAGTAAAGAGGTAAATTAGGCATGTTTTTCCTCTAGTGTTTATAAAAAAACATTAAATGGATAAAAAATAAAGAAAAATATATACTCATTTCAGTCACATTTATAAGCAAATCTTATTTTTTCAGATTTATTGTATAACTGATGTATCTAGACTATAGTATAGTTCCGATACATCAATTATTTAAATAATTTGCAAAAATAATAGTTGCTTATAAATGTAATTAGATGAAGTAGTAAATTCAAGCCAAAAAAATAAAATGTAGTAGCAATATTTGTAAAACATACACTTTATCTAGTCTGGTTGCTTATGTGTGTATCTAATTAAGTACAATAAAAAAAAGAATAAACTCATAAATTAGTGATTGTCTTCCTTTACCTCTAGTGTTTATAAAAAAATATTAAATGTAGCAAAAAATGAAGAAGAAAAAATATACTACCTTTGTTTTTAATTATAAGGCTTTTTTTTGAAAAAATAACGGTAATTAAGAAAATTGAAAGCGGTAATAAATTTGTTTATTATTGCTATTGTTTTTACAATTTTATTCTTTAAGAGAGAAGGTTAGTATATTTTTTCAACATAATATTTAGGGTTAATAGGTCTTTAACCCCCTGTAATATAGGCCATTTCCGATTTTCTCCCCTTTAAAATATTTTTTTTGATTCACCCCCTGTAAAATATTTTTGTTTTGATTTACCCCCCTAATAGGCCAAACAAAAACCAATTTTATTTTATTTTTTCAAGAATTTTTCGTTTTTGTTTGGCCTATTAGGGGGGTAAATTAAAACAAAAATATTTTACAGGGGGTAAATCAAAAAAAATATTTTACAAGGGGGAAAACCAAAAATGACTTATATTACAGGGGGTAAAGACCTATTAACCCTAATATTTAATACTAATTGATGAAAAAGATATAAAATAAAAAGAGATGTGATGATAAAGAATTAATTAATGTACTTGAAAATAACAAAAAAAATCTTTGAAAAAGAGACAAATATTTTTTTCTCAAAATGGTCTTATATTTAGAGACGGATATAGTAGTAAATTCAAGCCTGAAAATTAAATGTAGTACAAAAATACGGATAAAAATGGACATTTCACATTTATAGAATGTACACTTTCCGTGGGCCGAGAGTTATGGATGTGTCTCCTCTTCTTTTCCTATAACCATTAATCAAGCTGGGATTTTTCGCTGGGATTTAACATGGGTTTTCATTAGAGTCGAGTTTCTAGAGAGAAACCCCAACATTTGACATAAAAAAAGACAACAACCTAGAAGATAAGTCCTTTTCTTCCTGGTTGAAGATGCCATGTGCCCTAGTAGATGCCATGTGCCCTTTGTTTTTATTACATATTCTCTGATACTTTGGCTTCATAGAAAGATGAGATTGTTTAATATAAATTGGATCCAATAAAATCTTATGTTTTTAATAAGTTTTGATAAAATATTATTTTTATTCTTAATTTTTTTAAATAAAAATGGTAAGGTGGTGTTGGAAATTCAATCTGCTTTTGTGAAAGGAAGATAAATATTAGATGAGATCTTGATTGAGAATGAGATTGTGGGTGAAGCTAAGAAGAAGAAAAGAGAGTTGTTTATCGTCAAAGTTGATTTTGAAAAGGCTAACGATTTTGTTGATTGATCTTATATTGACTCTATTATGAGAATGGTGAATTTTCCTTCAAAATGAAGGTGTTAGATATCTGAATGCTTAAATACAACCTCGACAATTGTTCTTATAAATCACATCTCGACTGAAAAATTCTTTATGGGTCGAGGATTACGACAAAGGGATTCTCAGTGTCCCTTTATAGTTCTTATTCCAGCTAAAAGGTTTAGTTCTTATACTTTGAGGTGATTAAGTTGAAAGTTTCATGGGTTCAAATTGGATAATGACAAATGTCTCCAAGTTACTCAGCTTCAATTTACTGATGGTACATTGATTAATGATAATTTAGAAAAAAGCGCTGGTGCAATATTAGTAACTTAAAAGATATTGTGTTGCTTTTCGCGTTGCTTTCTAGAGTAAAGATAAACTTTCACAAAAGTATGCGTGTTGTTGTTAATGTCAAATCATCTTTGTTAAATGAGGTTTTCTCTATGTTGAATTTCAAAATGGGAGCATTACCTTTCAAAATTTGGGATTGCCAATTGATAATAACTCTATGGTTTATTTAATCAGAGAAATATCCTCTTCTTGGAAATGTTGGAATTTGTAGATGGGTGGTCGACTAATTTTTTAGGGTCTGCTTGATGGTTAGAATAGGATAAAAACATGATAAAATTATAGTGAAAATTCAAACAAAAAAAATTCAACAAGTAAAAAATTCCATAACATATCTTCATGAATTTAACTCAATTGGTATGAACATTACATAATATATGTAGGGGCTGGGGTTCAAATCCTAGACACCCTACTTCTCCACATTTAAAATGTGGAAGTTACGACCACTAGACTACTTGATGAAAAAAATAATCCACAACACTAAGACTCACACTTCTATTTGAAAGAAGAAAAACTATGTTGTCACGTGGAGTATGCGTATCGCCCCAAGGCCGACGCTATTTTTTTTCTTTCATACTTTTTTGGGTGTAACCCTTTGGATTTCATGGTAAAGGGGTGTTGGTAATCTAAAGTTTGCCTCAGAGGTAAGTAAAGTCGGAACAATATTTATTTCACCTAAGAATTAAACTCAAGTTTTTATGAACAATTCGTTCTCTAGTAAAGTTTATTTAACAATTTGAATCCAATTGCTTGGTTTTCTTTTATTTTTTAAGTGTGAAGAATTCATGTTCTCTTTATGTGTTTGTGTTTCATTTGTTGCGTGTTCGTATTCTGTTTGTACGTATTGTCCGCTTTTTATGTGTTTGTGTTTCAGATCAGAGATTGGGTGGAAGCAGATTTGGCCTATTTTGAGGTGGTTCGGTTCCATAAACCCGAAAGGGTCTGGTTTTCTTTAACCTGAAAGAGCTGTTTGGTTAATGTGTTGGACACATCCCTCGATCTGGGTTCAAACACGTCTATTCTTTGAAACCGTTTGAGTTGGTGTTCTTGTGCTTGACTCACTGGTGTTTCAGGTTTGTTGAGATCTGCATGTATCAAGACTTCAGGGATGCCTCCTCTTCGGTATTGACTCCTTCTCCATCTCAGTCTTGTAATTGTTAGGGGACTGTTATGCTCGAAAGAGCTTTTATGCCTGCTGCTTGTTGACAGGGTTGTTGGTACGTGGATCTTGATACCGTGTTGACGGTCGATCCATTCACCAATTTTAAACCCTTCTAATCCAATGGACGCTCACTCTTCATCTTTTTTTGTAACCTGGTTTCGTGCCCGTACGCGGGTTCGCTGGGTTGCACTCGTGGGAGGTGATTGCTTTGTTACGATTAATTAGGGCTGATCCACCAGTTTGTATTTTCATGTTTTATTCCCATTTGGGTTGTACCTGGGTCAGGTTTAATGTCCCCCCAGTCGCTGTATCTTGATATTTTTATTTATTCTATTTCTCTTTTTGCCTAAAAAAAAAATGTTCTCTAACATATTAAAATAACAAAATATGTTATTTTTTATTTTATTTTTGTGTTTCATGTTTTTTCTTCTTTTCCTTTTTTTTTTTAATGTCTTGTCCCCATATAAGGTCTAATCTTTTCCTTTTTATCTATATTAATATGAGATTGTTTAATATTGATCCGATTCAACTATGAACATTAAGATCTATGCTAAAGTCGACTCTACAAGTTTTATTGTTTTCTTTTTAGGGACCCTTAATATGGTCCCCAATGTGATTATTTTTAAGGGTTTAAGTTCTTATTTTTTTAGAACGTAAAAATAAAATTTAGAACATAAAGGTTCATTTGATCCACTAAAAAATAAACAGCTTGACAATTTCAATTGTACCTTGTTTTATTTTTTAAACTGTTTCAGTGACATAACATATTGGAGGTAAGAGACCGGACAAAAACTGGAATTTTTGTCCCTCACTCAATCACAGAACACCCTTTTGTCTCAAGTACAAGCTAAATTGTTTAAAATACCAAAATAATATTTTGTCCAACAAAAATCATGTAAGACAAAAAAAAATTCAATACCATAAAAATTTATGATGTGTTGTTCTACCTTGTGTCATTTTGTTCTGTCTTGTGTTATTATGTATATTACTAGAAGTATCAATGTTGATTCAGTAGGCATGGAGTTGACTCATTCGCAAAGTCGTGAATTCAACTCTATTGTCAATGTGAGAATCTCTTTGATTAATAGTGTGTAAGCGCTCTTTAGGATTGAGGCTTGTTTAATCCTAATAACTCTCTGCAGCCCTACTCACCTAAACTTTATGTTTGAAAAGAAGAAAAAAAAGAGTCTAATTATAATTTTTATTTTAAATTTTTTAGCATGCATCTTTGTTAGCATTTGCTAAAAAAATAATAGATTTCCCATCTCTATACGAATTCACTTTTCTCATGTTTTGTCCCTAGCTTGCCTATATATATCCCTATTTTATCTTGAAAAACTATCAAGTTCCATTCTCATTTCCATCAATAATTTTGCACAATCACAATTTTATAAGGGCATGGCATTGATTTCTTCTGTTCCAATAATGGCCGCAGCTGTTACTTTTTCTTCTTCTACTGCTACACTTGTTCACCGCTCTTCTCTAAACCATAGAAGTTTTCCCACAGGTTTCATTATTAGCTGCTCTTAGGGAAAAGCTTTTAGGCCTCCCAAAACATTTTTATTTCCCATGTATTAAAAAGTTTCAAAAACATTTTGTTTTTTTATGTATTAAAAGGTCTTAAAAAAGTGTAGCATAACAAATAAAAGATCTCACAATGCAAGTAGATAAATATATACGCCTAATTAAAATATTTTGCATCTCAAAATTCAAGAAAGACAAAATATAAATAAAATTACAACAAAACATTATCATTAACATATTAATAACGATCTTTAATTTTGTTAATTATTTGTTTTTATGTGTACATTAGGTCTCAATAAGTGTTGGACTGGTCCTCGCCGCTCTGTAGCAACAACGAGTGCAAGTATCGTTCCTACTCCACATGATGACAGTTCTGATCTAAGTCGGAGCAGTATCATTTCTACTCCACATGATGACAGTTCTGATCTAAGTCGGAGCAGTATCATTTCTACTCCACATGATGACAGTTCTGATCTAAGTCGGAGCATCATTCCTATTACATATGATGACAGTTTTGATCTAAGTCGGAGAAGTTTTCCCAAAGGTTTCGTTTTTGGTACTAGCTCCTCCAATTATCAGGTGCGTTTTACAACATTGCGTGTGTTATTGTGCATGTGCAAATATGCATAATCATTGCTTCACATTTAAGAAATGTGTTTCACATGCTTTTGATATGTAGTAGTACTAGAAATAAAATTCATTCAATGTATACTTTTGATTTTTGTGTCGGTCAAGCAACGAAAAATATATTTAATGCATAATGCTCTAAAATTGGCCCTAGAAAAAATGCCTTCAAAAAATGCTTGAAAGACTCAAACCTTGGAGAAAAATTAAGTAATTTATCTTATGTCTGGGTTTTTTTGGGAAACATTATGTCTGGAGGTTAATCGGTCAAAGTGTAATTTTTTGTGTTGATAATTAATGTAGTACGAAGGTGCTGTAAGCGACGGCGGAAGAGGAATTGGTAGTTGGGATATACTTGCTCATGAACCAGGTATATATTCCCCCTTTTTTATTTATAATTAGAGTTTTATTGATACTTTCTTCGATCATAGTAATAAAATAAAATTGAGTCAATAAAGTTAATGCACTATCCTTCAAAAAAAAAAAAAAGTTAATGCACTACAACATAATTGACATCTAGTAACACTTGATAATTGTTTCTAAATCATGAAAATTGTTATTGATTAACATTTGTACAATTGTTAGGTAAAACCCGTGCTGCTAAAGAACTTTAGTTACATTCAAAAAGTGTCGTAAAATATTACATTATTGTAATACTTTTTGTATCAACGGTAACACAAAAAAATGTTACATATTTATAATTTTTGAGAAGTTATAAAAAGTGTGTAAAATTTTTTAGACTAAAATTGTGAACCTACCAAAAAATGTACGTTACTGATTGAAATAGATTAGAAAAAAGTGGATTATCTACGGGAGTTTTATTCAATCCACCACACTTTTATCAACATTTTGATCAGCATTTAGATAAACAATTTTGAATTACATTACAATTAAATAAGATATAAACCTAGTAATAATAACTTTTTCCACCAAAAATAAAAAATTAGCCATGAGGGGATCTAAGCAAGCTAACGCAACAAAAATCTTCTTGGCTTGTAACACCATCTTTGATAGCTTCACTGGAAACAACAAAAGTCTTCTAGCTGCAAGTATTTAGAATGAATGTGAGTACAAAAACAAAATAAAAGTAAATTTGAGGTATAAATGATTGAACAAAATCCAACAATCACTAAAAAATTGAGATATAAAGACGAAGCAGAATTTACCTTTACTAAAGATGAAGCAAGCAACAAATACCTATTGATTTAAGTGTTGCTACTCTCTAAACAGAGGAAGGATCTCACATTGTTATATGAGGAATGCTAGCAATACACATTCTAACACACACTTTTCAACACACTCTCTTTGATTGGTTAAAATTCATTTGGAACCCACCAAATTTATATGGGACCCACATGATTTGGAGAGAGAGAGAGAGAGAGAG
>Ga0315915_1002764_pt1 | contig 22186 bp, 17 predicted proteins | sample MpolbnodulesMG_FD_207738 | JGI IMG/M metagenome (GOLD analysis project Ga0315915, IMG submission 207738) | Medicago polymorpha root nodule microbial communities from Los Angeles, California, United States - branched nodules | ecosystem: Host-associated > Plants > Roots > Nodule | place: USA... | reverse complement strand
ATCAACATATATTATGTATTAACTGTTAAGGTAAACGTAATTTAAAAGTTTACGTAGACAGTGTTACTTACTATGAAAAGTTATTATAAACTCGGCTTACGTGTGTACAACTTATGTAGGTGACTCGCGTGAACTCCTTATACATGTATACACGTAAATTGAGTTTACTTAATTTATCTAAACTCAGTTTACATAAATTACGTAAACTAGCTTTACGTAGTTTGAAAAACTACTATATTTCTCTCAATTTTACATATTTCTACCTTATGTTTCAAACAATTTTACATTTTTTTTCCTCTTCAATAAATGGACCTTGAAGAAGAAAAAGAAATTATTGACGTAATCAACAATAAAATCAAAGAAGAAAATGTCGTCGCAGTTACCAACCAAGTGAAACATGAAAACCCACAATTAATAGAGTCTACGATTGTATCTACCACTGTTAAAGTGTTGGCTATTGAAGAAGATACATGAACCAGAAAGAGATGAATGAGATGAGATGACGACGTTTGAAAAAGGATCAATACACGTATTGTTTCTAGCTTTGATAGAGTTTGAGAGATAAATACGTGATTTGGAGATGATGAATATGTAAACTGATTTCTGCGAGACATGCGATGAAACGGTTTTGAATTAAATTAAAAATTTTATTTTTATTTTAATTAATAAGTGTATTAGTCATTCCAAAATGTAACTTGAGTTTTTCAGAATTTGTGCAAGTCCATCTTTAATCACATGAGATATGACACAAATACTTAAAAAAAAAAATAGAAACAAATGTGACAAGATACTGTATAATAAGTTGCAACTTCCAATATAAAGGTTAACACCTCAATAGAAAAAGATTATCCAAACGCATAAAAAACATACAAACGTTAAAGTTTTGAGTATGATACATCCAAATCATAACTCAATTTTTCTTTTCTAAATATTAAAAAAAACGATCTCTTTGACAAAATTTTTTTTATGAATAAGTTCATTTGACTTGAAAATATTTGTTAGTTGATTGTCACTTTCTCATAAGCTTACAGTCTAATTTTATTGTCTCCATAAATTTATAACTTATTTTTACTACCTCAATGAACTTAACTTAAAAACATTATATAATATATACAGAGTTTGAACTTTAAATATCTCATTTATTTACCGTAAAATGGTGAATTTATAATCACATGACTACTTAACTGATTTTTATATTTTATTTTTACTAAGTAACATTTTTCAGAAATTAATTCACTTATAGCTCACATATTTTATCCCGATTTCAAAAAAAGAAAATTATTAATTGATATATATTTTTTTATATCATTTTATATTTATGAGTTAGTTTAACCACTGAATTATCAAACACTACAAAATCATTCGATATATCATCTACAAATTAGTTTATCAATTATCAACTATAAATTTATCTGTCATAAATTAATTTATCAGTTAATCGCTATTTTATAGTCTATGCAACCAATAAAAATGTTTTGTGCATCATAAATCATAATAAGAAAAAGAAAAAATTCCTAAAAAAAAAAAAAAATGTTTTCCTGGAATCTTGGTCTTGTTGCAACAATATGAGAGTGACATTCACGATCTCTCCTCCACCTCTATCTTTCTCTCTCTCTCATAACATACTATATTTTCTCTTTCAAACCTCCCCTATTTCGGATCACCACACGACCGTTTCTCTCTTTGCCTTCTTGGCATCTTTTCTTCCTTTGCTTTATCTCATTTTTCTATTCTTTCATCAAAAACACAATCTTTTTTTTTCTTTTCTTTTCTTACAAACCCAAGGTACTTTTTTCTTGTTCTTTGGAAGATTCTATCAACTGGGTCGTTTTTGTTTTTGCATATTTGTCCTTTTTTCTTTGATGGGTCGTCGCTTTTGTTCTTGATATCTTTGAGTACAACCATTGAATTCTGAGAAAAAGATGGGTCTTGATGATGATAATGTGAAAAGTGATAAGGAAGAAGAGAAGAGTTCTCGTGTTGTTGAAGAAAGTGATAATGAAGGAGGTGGTGGTGGTAGCAAATACATGAGTGAGAGTTCTGTTGCTGCTACTGAGGAGGAAGATGATGATGAAGATAGGAAGATTGAGTTGGGTCCACAATGTACCTTAAAGGAACAACTTGAAAAGGATAAGGTTTTTGTTTCTTTCTTCTTGTTTTATTGTCTTTCAAATTTCAGAAATTAAAATAAAAATTTAATTTTTTTTTTTGTGATTTTAGGATGATGAGAGCTTGAGGAGGTGGAAGGAACAGCTTCTTGGAAGTGTTGACATCAATGCTGTTGGAGGTGATTTCTTTGAAATTATATATATATATTTTTGTTAATTGTTAATTGTTGGATTCAAAATCAGCTTTTATTCATTTAGAATTATGATGAATTCTTTGAAGATTTTGAATTGTGGTTCTAAAGCATTATCTAAAACAGAACAAATGTCATTATGGTCATGGATTTTACAAAAAGAAAGTGAAATCAAACAATCTGCATCATCTTTTATTTAAGGTCTTAGGAATGTTTTTCAATTTGTAATTTCTGTATCAAATATCCTTCTAGTGTTGCTGGTTTTTCCTTTTAATTATGTTGTTTATACAGATAGGTGACAAAATTTGAACTAGGAATATTTGTTGCATGATTTCATTTTCTGAATTCCAAGTACTATGTGAATCATAAATCACAATGTTCCATGTCTTGTAACTTGACCTCATAATGAAAATCCGTTGGTTTATTTTGAAACTTTACCTAACTTGTGGGGTGTATTGAGAGAAATTTAGAAACTCTGGAGCCAGAAGTGAAGATTCTGAGCCTTGCAATAAAAGCTGCTGATAGACCTGATATAGTTCTTCCAATACCAGAAGATGGAAATCCAAAGGGTTTGTGGTTTACTTTGAAAGAAGGTAGCAAATACAGATTAATGTTCACTTTCCAGGTCAACCATAACATTGTTTCAGGTCTCAAATACACCAACACTGTGTGGAAAACTGGTATCAAAGGTAACTCATATCAATCTCTCTCTCAGGGCCTGTTTTGATTCACTTATTTGAGTTTATCTATTGATATAAGCACTTGCGAGACTGTTTTAGCGAACTTATTTAAACTGTATGTGACATGTTCACAAGTTGTCGTCAGCTTATTTCATTAAGCTCTCAAAGATATAGCTTATGTGAAAATCTTTGACTTATTTTGTTGTAGAAAAAACTTATACATAAGTTATATCATAAGCACTTATGCGATAAACGGTTCATTAAGTTGTTTATCCAATCAGGGTCATAGTTTATGTCAAACCATAAGCTGCTCTCATTGTTGAGCCTTGTTTGTTTGTTACAGTTGATAGCAGTAAAGAAATGATTGGAACCTTCAGTCCTCAAACTGAGACTTACACTCATGAGATGCCTGAAGAGACAACACCATCTGGGATGTTTGCTAGAGGGGCATATTCAGCTAGAAGTAAGGTAACAATTTTTAACATATCATGCACGCTTCCTTAACGGTGAATCAAGAGTTAGTGTATGTTTGGATTGACGGTGTGTTTGGCCACTATTATTGTTGGTTGTGTACTGTTTGAAATTGAGTTATGATAAAGGTATAAACTTGTACTATTTTTTGTGCATTTACTATCTTCATGCTTTTCATGAAACATTGTTTGAGATACTATGAATGTTGTGAAGGCCTACACCTTTCATTAGTTTCATTTGCCAGCTGCTATGAGTTAAGAAAAAGAGTTAGTGAGTCTGAGCTGGACTCTTATCTGCTTACATATTTTTACTTGTTTGGAAATCATGTGAAGCTGAATTAATGCTTACTATTTTGCATACATCACTCCATCAATAAATTCAATAAATGTTCTAATAAATTTGGTGTTAGACTTCACGTGCACATCTTCAACTACTTTTCTGATATTTGAATTACTTCTCTGAAATTCTTGGATAGAATTGTAATGAAGCCTTTGCTTTTGAATGAAGCAATTGACAGAAGCTAAAAAGTAAAAACAGACTATTTAAAACGTTATTTTAACCTATGAAGCATTGACACAGACACGACACTGGACAAATGCGTTGATTTGATGACTTCTTGTTTTGTTTCTCATTTTCATTTTCAGTTTGTTGATGATGATAACAAGTGCTACTTGGAGATCAACTACACTTTTGATATCAGAAAGGACTGGCAGTAATTAGGAGTCAGATAGCAGAATTCTCCTCCTACATTGATTCATATGTTTAATCCTTAATCATTGTTATTTGTGCTGAAATCTCCTTCAGTGTTTACTTGCTTCTTTTTCATTGTTTAATTGTTTGTTTCTAATCCTGTCTGAGACCGGTAATCTTAACAATGATGAGAGGATTTTGAAGGATGAAATTGGTATTACTATTCATTTCATAGATAGTTTTCGTCAATAAATTTGAGTTTTGCATGTTTGGGGTGGTGCAAAACCAGATATGGTCCTTATTCTTGGAATAATAGCATGTAAATACTTACTTAATCAAACTGTTCACTCTTTGGTTCATCGTTTGTACCCAAAAGAAAAAAAACTTTAGGTACATTGTATTCTAAAAAAAAAACATTAGGTACATTGATTTGATTGTTCTAAAAAAATTCAGGATATTGTTTTTTTTTCAGTAGCTATAATACTTATTTTATGAAGAAAAATAAATTAAAATTTTTATATATAAATTTGTCTTTTGTACACATTTGCCTCCCTCTCTCCATTGTTCAAGCTTATTAGCTATGTATATGTTTCCCTTGGTCTTTCCTATACCTCTAAACCTGGACCCCTAAATTCACAAACATAGTGAAAAGTACATTTTACTCTTTGTTCCTTTTAAATGTTTTTTTTTGAAGGATTCTTATATTTTTTTAAAAAAAATCATTTGCATCTCCAGTTTTCCAAAATATTTTTGAGTTATTCTAAATTAAAAATATGTTCTAGATTGCTCAAATTTGAGTCTTCGAAATTCAAAATACTCAAAATTGAGTTGTCCAAACCGTAATTGGTACTGGAATCACCCGAGGAGGAAATTGATTAAGAAATTGGGAATTTAAACAAAATTTTATGCGATTGATTAAAAATGTCAGTTATTTGATTGAGTAAAAATAATAAAATAAAAATCATTTGAATGAAAAAATTGGGAGAAAAAAGTTATTATATCAAACCATGGTATTCTTTTTATACATAGATGTAGACCGTAGATTAACGGTGTCGTGTAAGTACAACTTAACTTATAGCTGAATGGACATTGATATATCGATGTATACAACAACAATAACAACTAAGTCTTATTCCACTAAGTGGGGTCGGCTACATTGATCAAATGACGTCATAGTGTTCTATCATAAACCAAATTTGGATCCAACTCATTGACCTCTAAATCTTTTCTAATGGTTTCTCTAATAGTTTTCCTAGGTCTTCATCTACCTCTTTTAACTCGACTCTCCTCCATTTGATCTACTCTTCTTACCACAGCATCTACGGGTCTTCTCTCTACATGCCCAAACCATCTAAGCCTATTTTCTACCAACTTTTCTACTATCAATGTATGAGTTAAAAAAAAACCATAGATTAAAGATAAAACTGGAAGAAACTAGTTTCTACTATGACTTTGCTTGTAATGTCAATAAACTAGTTTATATCTTTCTTTCTTTTTTTTAGCAAAAGCAAACTTAGTGCATTTCATTCATGAATAAAGAGTACATAGTAGATGGTACATCATTGCAAGTATGGGGGCTAGAGTGAGATAAGGATGCTCTAGCAATAGTATGAGCAACCCTATTAGCTTGCCTCTTAACAAACGACACTACATAGTCGAGATTACTAGACAACAACCTACGACATTGGGATACAAGATTACCAAACTCACTAATGGAAATAGCAGGAGATGTAAGGGCATCAACAAGAGACATACAATCCGTTTCAAACAATACAGTATGTATTCCGTTTGAGATTGTCGTCTTTATAGATTCTAGTAAAGCAATAAATTCAGCTTCTAGAAACACTTTATAAGCTCAAATTAGATGTGTTTGACAAAAAAACTCATTAGCTTATAGCATTCTTAATAATAACATAGATAGATAGAAACTTAATCACGACAATTAGGTAAAATTATAGCCGCCTTTGACATAAGATGGACAAACATATAAATGACATCAAATTCTAAAGAATATTTTGTATTGTAGATCACTTTATTTAATTGTTGGAACTAAGTAGAGTAACAAAGTATTCAAGTGCTCCAATTTGTATTTTTATTCCAATTAACATTATCCCAACTATGATACACACCATCTTGCCTTGCTGACCAATAGATTTTTTGATTGCTTCCTTCTACGTTAGGATCATAGAAGTTGAATGTTGCATGTAGTGGTTGTTGACGCACCCATGTCATCTCAGCTTGTCTTGGCACAAAGTTGGAAAAGAAAACTATAGGAACTCCTCGTTTCAAAACGTTCCTTGGTTTTTCATTGATAATATGGAAGTATAACTCTCCTGAATTTTCTGGTAAATCATTTTCAACCGAGAGTAAAAGTATTTTTTCTGGTGGAGGTTCAGTGGGGAGTGAAATAGAGGCTCTACTACCGAAAGTTGAATTATTGAAACACATAATAATCACAAGTAGTAGCAAGAAGGATACATGGTTTGAAGTGGACATTTTGTTTGATTTCTCTCCTGCTCCATTCTATTCTATTTATATTTGAAATTTACAGCTATGTGCACTAAATATTAATTAAATGTAGTAAAACGTTACTAATACAAAAGTAGTAAAATTAGGCAAATCAATCGGAATTATTATGACCATATATGAGACATAATGAAAAAAGATTTGTTATAAGGAAGGATTCTATAAAATTAGTATTGGTGCTCCTCTCAACAATTGCGTTTGACTCGATTTTTTTTAACTTGAAAAGTTATTTTTAAGCTAAAGCTAAAAATAACAACTTTAATCTATAAAATTAGTATTGTGCTCCTCTCAACAATTGCGTTTGACCCGATTTTTTTTTAACTTAGAAGTTATTTTTAAGCTAAAGCTAAAAATAACAACTTTAAAAATAAAGTTAAAGTTGTTTAGTAATCATAACTTTTTAAAACTTAAAATCTACTTTGAATATGACTAGACTTTGGTCAAATATTTTTTTAATAAATGTCAATTTTTTAATGACAGAATGTATAATTTTATTATAGCATATCATCATAAATGAATAAGATTCTTTTTTAAAAAAAAATCATAAATGAATAAAATATTTAAAAATTGATATAAATATACAAATTCTAAATGATTACATTAAAGAATTCAGTCAAATATTTTAGAGAAGTTAAATGATTTAATGAGTTAAATAAAAGATTTTTGATTAAATATAATTAATATATTCCTTTAATAATAATTTTATTTTGACAAACCTTTAATAATATTATATCAATTGAACAAAAAAAAAATTATATCAATTATAAAGTGCATAATTTTTTTTAAGAAAACAACGTCATTGGTATATGTGCTCTTATAATAAAATATTATTTTGGTACTAATATACCAATCGCCAATAATGATAATTTTAATTTTTCGACAAAAACAAATGTAGCAAAAATAAATAAATCAAAAGATGGCTAGCAACAAAACATAAAATGTATGTTCACCAAGAATCGAAGAGGGATACATAAAAATTGAGCTCCGTGTTTTTCCATAAAGTAGGTTATTTTGTCTTATTTTAAAAGCCATTTTTTCTTATTTTTCTTCTATAAATCAAAGTCACTTTTTTTGCTCATAGTTATAAGAGATTTTGACGAAGTATGAGTGTTCATGTTCACGTCGTATGGAGCACTTATAACTAAGTTGCATAACACTTTGTCGTACCAATCAGAAATTGATAGCTCTTTATTTGTTGCAATCGTAGGTTATGGTGTTGAATATTCTGATTATTATTTTGCACCACTTGAACTAAGGTGTACAAAATCTCTTTTATTCACTCTGATGGTGTTGAATGATCTGTGCGACAGTTTTACCGCATGGTGGAGTAGATCACATAATAATGTTGTTGAGACAATGGTGTTGTTCTTTAGTGATGTGAAGTGTTTTTGGATTTTCGGGAGGTTTTGATCTTTAGGAGAAATAAAAAAGATGGGAAACCTAGTTTTCATGAAGTGCACCACTAATCTGGAGTGACTAGAAAGGTGGCATGTGTTGAGCATCAATTCTTCGAGATGTGAGTCAAGGGTACTTGAAAGCACTTTGACACTCAAGAGTCAAGACAATTTGATCAAAAGAAAAGAGCCGAGAGTTGAAAAAAGGATAGATAGTGTGAATCTTATGTTGGTGGTGAAAGATGGCTTTTATATGCATTGACAATGTATCGTTGTGGAGTTGATGTGAGGCCATTATGATCGGTGCTCTAACAATGAAGGATTTTAGCGTCAGTTGGAAGCTATTGAGGCGTTGCACACATGTGGAATCCAAGGCTAGGCATTGAAGCTGTTACGATATGAAGCGAACCAAAAAATTTATTGAGTCAAATCTTAATATGTTGGACTAGTGTGTTCTAGCACAATTTGAAGAGGATTACGGTCCTTGGATCAATCTAGAACAACTAGTGTGCAAAGTGTGAGTGTTGAAAAATTTGAGATACTAAGATTCATTATAACAAAAAATTTAGTGTCTATTTGTCAAAATGACAAGGCATTGAATGAAGCAAACAAGAGTAAAAGTTAACTTCGAATTTTAAAGATGTAAATTTGTATTCTATAAAACTCACATTCCATTTTATTTTTTTTGAGATTTCCTTCAAAAAAAAATTTTTTTGAGATAAAAATATATTTCAATAAATTAAAATTTCAGTTTTACAAAATAAAAAAATTACTTTCATAAAATTTTAATTTGTGTTTCACATAATATTGTTTCTAAAATTTACTTTTGTAAAGCACAATAACAAATTTTACATAAGTAAATTTTTATCATGTACAATATCTTGTATCGTCCTTATGAATTTTGCTCGTTTGATAGGGACATTGCATAATATATGCAGGGGGTTGGGGTTCAAACCCTTGACATAACACGCCTTAAAAGTGAATTTTTATCCACTAAGTTATTTGACCCAGAAAATATTGTATTCTTCAACTTCTTTGTTATCTCTCTAACTAAAACCCTCGTGTCGTCTCCTCCTTCCTCCAAAATCCAACCCTTTCTCTAGCATATAGATTCGGCCTATAGTGGTGCATGGAGCAGCAGTGAACCTCTACACCATCTTTGTTCCAAAACTCTAACGGCCTTTGAGACGGTGGTTTTGGATGGTTATGGTTTGTTTTCAATTGATGTTAGTACGTCTCGCCGCTGATGTCATTTTGCTTCATGGATCTGGGTTTATTTTGTTGTTCTCACATGCAGCTCAGTTTTGTTTGCTTCATGGTTGCGGAGGTTTTGTTTTGTTGGCTTCTCGTTTCGATCTTGTGTTTATGCGTTAGATCCTCATTCAAATCTCTTGTTTCTATGTTGGTTGTGGTTGTTATGGAGAGGTATGGTGTTTGTGATGTTGTTTTATTAGCGGGTTTGATATGTTATCATGGAGATGGATTTTGATTAAGATGAAAGTGCCAACTCATTTGTTTTTATGAATGGTGTTGGAACTCTGGAAATTTATTTTGTCTTGAAGATTGGTGTGTGTCAAGTTATGTGGTTGTTGCCTCTCTGTTTTGGAAGTGGTTGGGGAGGTTAGTGTATGGTTAGATGCTTTTGTTTAGCTTTGGGGTTGTTGTGTTGATTGCAGTTGTTATGGGGAGGTCTAGTGTTTGTGATTTAGTTGTATCGAATGACCCAGTTTTTTATCGTCTAGAGGGAGAATTGAGTAGGATGAATGCTTGTTTTATAAATGAAGTTGAAATACAAAAGTTTGTTGTGTATCAGGTGTGTTGGATGAGGTGCAGGTGTAAGTGGTTATGTTTATTGTGTCTCTATTTTGGCAAGGCTAGGGTTGGTCGTGTATGTATTGAGGCTTTAGCTTGGATTTGGGGATGTTGTTTTGGTTGTGGTTGCTTTGTGGAGGTCTAATGTTTGTATTGATATTGTTTGGAGGGTTATTCGTTTGTTTTCGGGTGTAAGATTGTGTGGGGGTATAATATTGTTGTTGCTCAGCGAATTCTTACTACTAATTTGGGTTTCATTTACTTGTTCAAATTTTTGGTGGGTGTAGTGGGTTGTAGATGTGGGCATATTTTAGTGGTCTAGTGGTATTGATGATTGGGGTTTTGCCAATTGTTATTGTCCCCATGAGTTTGTGTAGTTTGGTTGTTTTTTGAAGTTTTTTGGGTGTCATTTGTAGCTCTGTGGGGTGACAAGTTTAGCCTCTTATTTTGTGGGTCTTGTATGAGGACTTTGTTATGTCTATGTTCCTCTTTTTGGGTGGTATGCTTATATACGATGCATGTTACTTTGTAGCATTCATTTTGCTTGTTTTTCTTCGTCTTGAACAAGGACATGTTATCAATATATTTAGCATTTTAAAAAAAAAGGTTAAATGTGTTTTTGGTCCCTATAAATATGTAAACTTTCGTTTTAGTCCCTCGAAAAAAATTCTTCAACTTTTAGTGCTCCAATCTTCACTTTTGGTTTCTCATTTAAAGTAAACTCAGAATTCATATTTAATTTTTGTTTTACTAAAAAAAATCTATTTTTTTGGGATTGATTTTTACAATATTATATACATTTCTGCACAATTTCATTAAAAAGTAAAAATATTTACTTAAAAATAGGAACCAAAAGTAGTGATTGAAAATTTTATAGGGACTAAAAGTTGAATAAAAAATTTAGAGGGACTAAAACGAAAAATTGATATATTTATAGGGACTAAATACATATTTATCCCTAAAAAAAATATTAGGTACATGTTAAATTTGTTTAAAGAACATTTAATTTCTTGCATTGATTTTAATTAAGCTTGAATGGATCACCTGAGTCTAACAAAAATAATCCACTTGGGTTAGCCTGTGGTATAAGCTTGGGATTTGGGAGTGTGCTCTTTCTCAAGGTCTCTTTAGCTTCTTCAAAAAATATCATGTTTAATATTATATGGATTTTAAGATGAGAACTCAATTAAGTCCTTCAGCAATGGACCACAACATAACTAGCGTAGGATTGAATACGTGGCCCAAATTTATTAAAAAAATGAGAAGTTATGTTTATTCACCAACAATGTCATAACATTTGAGGTTGGGGCATGGTGGTATTGGCTTGAGACCTGAGAATGTGATCCTCCTTAAGGTTTCAGGTTCTATTCTCTCCGGTGTCAATTTGGATGAGTTAATTTAACTTCTTCAAAAAATAACATTTGAGGTTGGGGTCGGACTGATATAGATGAGAGAGAGAGAAGTTAGATGAGATTATATGTGAGGATATGTAGATAGTATCATTTTTAATTTTAATAAATCGAGACCATTTAATCTTATGGTATTTTTGTGTAGTGCTTCATTGGTGATTGATTGACTAACTGATCCATCTTTTTAGAATCCACCTTAATATTATTATTTTTAAAATATCTTTTAACTAATTTAATTTTTTTAAGAAAATATAAAGTTTATTTTTTAATAACTCCCACCGAGAATATATTTACAAACAAAGGATGTGAATATAACAATCATTGTGTAACATTGAAAAATAGTTGCCTTTCATATTTTTTTAATTTGAACATATTATTTAAAAACGATTGTGTGACAGAAAAACGATTGACTTTTATTAAAGCTCAAAATAAAAGTGCACAAACATTAAACTCTTTTTTATATAGAGAATGATTTAACTAAAAAAAAAAACTCTTTTTTATATATCAGATTGGAGAATAATTTTGGAGCAAAACCACATATCTGCCAACGTATTGAGACTTGATAGTTTGATACGCATTTCAAATGATGTTTAAAAAAACCACATATTTACTAACATGGCTGTTCACATTCTTGCTAGGGCGGTCTGTTCTTGGACTAGTCACCGTATTTTTGAGATTTATCCTCCTTGACTCTATGTTAAGTAATGATATGCATTAAATTTGTTTTGGTAAAAAAAAATCATTTGAAATGATGCTAATAAGCGTCGTTTTCTTAATGATGTTTATTAAAATGATTTCAAATGATCTGTCAAAAAAAAAAAAAAAGATTTCAAATGATGCTAATAAGCGTCGTTTTCTACTATGATATTTATGATGACAACTTTTCTATTATCCCAAAATTACATGTTTGTCCTTTTGGGTCTACATCAACATATAAGACTTTTTATTTTGGATGAACATCAACCTATTAGTCAACAGTGCATTATCTAACATAATAATTTTAAAAAAAAACATAACTTAAGAAAATAATTAAAAAAACTTAAATGAACGTGCCAGTAGTTTAATTTGAAGTCAAAACAATGGATTGTCTGCGTGTAATTATGCAAGTGGGGGTGGGGTGGATAGAAGGAATTGATGGCCTTGCCCAGCTCGTGTCATGCATGGTCATGTTTGGATTATTGAGTTTGTTTTCTCTTTTTTGACAAAAGGATTATTGAGTCTTGTTTTGGTGCTATATTTCGATTTAGAAAATCGTTATTCTTCCTTTTGTTGTTGCTCATTCATTGATCTTAAAAATATCATCATGCTGCAGTAAAAATTAACTCACGTTGAAAAAATCAAACGTGAATTAACTCTCCCTAAAAAATACTCAGCTCCAATATGATTCTATTTTGGCGTGTTCAAGTTATTATAATACATAATTTATAGTAGCATCCAAAATTAAGTATATTAAATTATGGGGGTCCAAAAAAGTAAATTGGAATTAACTAGGCTTTAAAAGAAGCTCAAACACGAAACACTAGTGCCCAACCATCACAAGAGAAACAAAGAAAAAGATAGACAAATCAAAGATCAAACATGGATGGAGAAATCAACAATTTCATCATGGTATGGACCATAGCTGCATCAACAATGGCATATTGCCACACAATTGGCAAACTTATCTCTCAAGGCACATCAAGACTCATAGCACTTATCCCTGCCATAATCATCCTCTTTCTCCTCCCTCTAAGACTCAATTCAATCCACCTTGGAGGTCCCTCATCTTTCTTCATAGGTTGGCTTTCCACTTTCAAACTCTTCCTCTTTGCCTTCAACAAAGGTCCTCTCTCAACTAACCCTCCTCTCTCTTTACTTCACTTCATCTCCCTATCATTACTCCCCATCAAATTCCAAAACCAACCCAATATAAATCACAACAACAATAACAACAATAACAATAACCCCTCAAAAACCAATATTTACAAAAAAGACCACAAATCAAAATCAAAATCAACTCTTACCTATGTATCTGCAACAATGATTATCATATTAGCCTTATTAATTCCACTCTATAGTAAAAAAGAAAATTTCCATCCAAAATTCGTTTTATTCTTGTACTCACTCCACATGTATATTGGTCTTGAATTTTTTTTTGCTTTAGCATCAACATTCATTAGAAAACTTCTAAGTATTGATTTAGAGCCACAATTCAACAAACCATATCTAAGTACATCACTTCAAGAATTTTGGGGTAAAAGATGGAACATATCGGTGAATCGTGTCTTGCATCCTACCGTATACGAACCAGTCGTAAATTTTTCTACCCGTTGGATTGGAAGAAAGTGGGCCCCACTACCCGGGATTCTAGCTACATTCACCATGTCGGCTATGATGCATGAGGTTATTTTTTACTACATCAAGAGAGAGAAACGCACGTGGGAAGCATGGGAGCCCTCGTGGGATGCAATGTGTTTTTTCATTTTGCATGGGGTGTGTTTGGTTGTTCAAGTTGGTGTTAAAAAGGTGTTTGGAGATAAGTTGCGGTTGCCGACGGTGGTGTCGTGGTTGTTTACGGTGGTGTTTGTTTGGTGTACGGCGTTGTGGTTGTTTGTGCCGGCACTTGTACGGTGTCGGCTGTATGAAAAGGCTTCTAGAGAGTTGAATGCTTTGACTGACTTTGGGAAGGACGTGTACCATGTTGCTAGGGTTGCTTTTTTTTTTATTTGGAAAAAGAAAGAGTGGGTAGGTATTAGGTAATATTCTCCACAATTTGTAATGTTCTGATTTTGCTTCCAAAAATATCAATTCATGATAGATTCTTCTCTTTTATATCGAGGATGACAATGACAATTTTTAGTTTTTTTTTCTTTTGGTAGAAGACAATTGTTAGATTTACTACTATTGTCTTTTAAAATATTTCATGAATTTGTATCAAAGAAAGACAACATATTTCATGAATTTGTATCAAAGGAAGACAAAAATTCATGAATAAGTCATGAAAATTAAAAATGTTTGTTGTTGTATTAAAGTTGTTCACAATTTGATTATTTTTATAAGTTGTCCTTCAAGAAAAAATGTAACGCAATTTAGACATATTGATAAAGAAATAGTAATGAATACATTACAAATTTTGGATTGTCTTTTTCTTTTTATTTCTTTTGCAAAAAGAAACAAAGAAAGAAAGTCAATAATCAAATTTTTCGCTCTTTGATTTATTAGGTCTCTTCGGCCGTTTAGTCTAGTTAATTTATCATTTTCTTCTTTCTTGATTGGTGTAAGATTGTATCGAGAATTATCTTTTAGACATCTAACAATTGCTAAAAAACAATTTAAACTTCGGAAAATATTTTAGCGGTGGTAAACTTCCGTTCATCGATAGACAAATCGATAAACAATTGGCCTTATTACCCCAGAAAGGGGACTCCGCCAAGGCTGCCCTCTCTCTCCATACCCTTATATCTTATGTGCTGAAGGTCTCTCGTCTATCATAAAAAGCCATGAGTTAAGAGGTAAGCTCCATGGAACTCGTATTTGTCGCACAACTCCGTTGGTTAGTCACCTATTATTTGCAGATGATAGTTTTCTTTTTTGCAAAGCTACTACTACTGAAGTTTAAAGCCTAAAAGATATTTTATCTCACTCCGAACATGCTTCGGGGCAAGCAATTAATTATGGGAAATCTGCCATTGCTTTTAGTGCTAACACTCCACAAGACATCATCAGTACCATCTCATCCTCTCTTGGAGTTTCTAGTAATATTGGGAGCGGAAAATACTTGGGCCTCCCTTCTATGGTGGGTCGTAGTAATTAAGAAAGTTATCTTCTCTTATTTAAAGGACAAAATCTGGAGAGAAAAAATGTCAATCTTGGAGTGTGAGATCACTTTCTCATGCCGGAAAGGAAGTCTTGATTAAATCGGTTGCACAGGCAATCCCCTCTTACTGCATGGGTGCTTTCCTCCTTCCCACTTCTCTTTGTGAAGAGATTGAAAGAATTATGAACTCTTTTTATTGGGGTTCGAATAAGAATGGTCGTCGTGGCATAAATTGGAAGCGTTGGGATAAACTCACTCTACACAAAAGTCATGGAGGCCTAGGCTTTCGGGATATGGAAGCATTTAATCTCTCTATGCTTGGTAAGCAAAGTTGGAAACTCTTGACCGACTCTACCTCCTTACTTACTCGTGTCCTCAAAGCCAAATACTTCACACGAAAGGATTTCTTGGATGCCTCCCTCTGTGATAATCCAAGCTTTACTTGGAGGAGTCTTTGGAGTACTCAACATTTGCTTACTTTGGGTTATAGATGGAAAATTGGTGACGGTACAAAAATTAATGTGTGGAATATGCCTCGGTACAAAAATTAATGTGTGGAATATGCCTTGGATCCGCAACCTCCCCTCCCTCAAGCCTTCTACTTGTCCGCCACTTTATTATGAAGATCTCATAGTGAATCATTTGTTGAATCCGGGTTTGAACTCTTGGAATCATGCAATGGTAAATTCTATCTATAATCAATCGGATGCAGTTGCTGTTCTCACCACTCCTCTTCATGCACGCTCAAGAGAAGATTCTTGCATTTGGAAGGTAACAACAGATGGGTCATATACGGTCAAGTCAGCTTACCGAATTTGTATCGACCTTCTTCATGCATATGTCTCTATGCAAGGTAGTGTTCCATGGCAGTTCCTTTGGAACCTAAAAGTCCCACACCGGGTTCGATCCTTCCTTTGGCGCTTAGCTCACCAATGTCTACCTACACGCACCAATCTTATCAACTGTGGTATTCCTTATGATGATACTTGTGTGTCTTGCAATCTCTTGGCTGAAACACACATGCATACGTTTTTTGTTTGTTCAAAAGCTGCAACTTGTTGGAAAATGATTGGCATTGATAATATTGTTCGTGAGCTACTCCACGAGGCTAATGACTTTACTATAATGTTGTTTGACTTACTTGGCAGGCTATCGACGCAACAACAAACACTAACCGACATGACCCTTTGGAGCCTATTGAAAAGCTGCAACATTAAGCTTTGGGAGTCCACTGACACCTCTCCCACCTTCATTGTCAATCGTGCCAAGGATGCTCTCCATGAATGGACTTGTATGCAAAGAGTCAAAATTCAGGAACACAACTTAGATCATACCTTTACTTAGTCAAAACCTCTGATTGATGTGATAAAGTGTAATGTCGATGCAGCTACCTTCAACAAAAAAAACTCTATCATGGGATACAGTATGTGCTTTAGAGACTCCTCGGGTCAACTATTATTTGGAAAATCAGACGTGTCGCATTTCACCGCCACGATACTAGAAGCAGAATCCATTGGTTTGCTTGAATCTATCAAAATGGCAATATCAAAGGGATTGCACATTGTTTGCTTTGAATCAGATGCAAGTCCCTAGTTGATGCACTTTCTGTTTCAAATGTTCCTACCAATGAGTTTGGAGATATCATATCACAATGTAGGAATCTATTGTTAGATAAACCCGACTTTATAGTGTTGTATGTTCAGAAGCAAGCAAATAAGGTTGCTCATAGTATTGCTAGAGCGTTCTTATCCAATCCTAACCCCCATATTTTCTATGATGTACCATCTACTTTGTATCTTTTGATTATGAATTAAATACATTAATCTTATCTTTGCTAAAAAATAAAAAAGTAATAGTTAATTATCTTTCAAAGTCAAAAGATAACCCTGTCACCCCTTGTTAGATGTATTTCCTTCCTAACCAACTAAGTTTAGCTGGAAGAAGCTGCTAAAGACAAAATCACATGGGATGTCATGGGACCATCTCTTTATATGATTTTTCCCTTTCTACTTCTACAAATGGAAAATATTCAATATTCCTCCATGGCTGTGGACCTCTTGTCCTAAATATCATTTGAGTAATTGAGTTCTTTTCATAAGGTGACTCATTTGTCATAAGGCTCTCAAATCCACCGCCTTGTTCCATACTTATCATTTGTCCTGAATATTTTGCATGTCTGTCTCCCTCTATCACGTGAAAGAATACTTATCATTTGAGGATACGTGCCTTGTCAAATCTAGTGAAGTCTATCATTCGAGAAAAAAATAAGTTGAACAACAATTAATTACCGTCTTTATATATGTTGAGTTTGAATGATAGTTAAGTATAACGATAATTAATTATTGTTGGATGTATTTTTGAAAGTTTAAAGTGTATGTGAGTAATTTATTTATTAATTTTGGATAATTTTGTTTTTCATTTTAAGATTATATATGTATATATAAAAGAAATACGAAATGAAATGCGGAATATTACACTGATGCTATTGAGCTTTTACAATTACTTTGATGAAATAATTTGATTTTTTTTTTTAATTTATTTCATTTTACACATTTATATTTATATCTTTAGAATAAACACTTTTACTTTGATTTTAACAGTGTTTTGGATGGTCTTTGTGGTACGACTTTAGATTTTGATTTTAGCAGTTTTACTAGCGACGACTCTGTCTCTCTTAAAGCACAGGATGTTTTGGTGAGTACCTTTTTCGTAAAAGTGTTAAGGATATGGAAGTGAAATTTGACACAACCACAAGATGAAAAACAGTTTTTGGACGTTTGCAAGTAACACATGTTCAAGATTTTCTTTTGTATCCCTATCGATGGGTTAGGCAATCATATGTCACTAGTAGAGTATCGTACTATCCTTAGATACCTTATGATTCCATTATTTTCGATTGATGAGGTTGTCAAGTTTGTCGTAAGAAGTGTTTGGATGACTTTGTGGAGCACGCATATCATTGTAATGAGCTTCCCGATTTCGAAATACAAGTTATGGATGTTCTTTTTAATATATTGAGGTGGACAAAAGTATTTGTGAAGAAGGAGGTGCTTGTTAACTTCTTGACCGACCCACAATAAGCAAGATGAACTTAAGCCAACATATGATCTAGTGCACGGGTGGGTAGGAGGAAAACAAACATATGTGGACTTGACTAGGGTATCCTCGCTTGCGGGATTGGAACCGGGGTTCTTACTTTGGGACAAACATCCCTGAAAGCAACTTCAAGAAAAATGGACAAACATGAAAAAACATGTTTTGACAATCAACATGTGTTTAGACTTTTTGTTTTAGACACTTTTGGCTTTATAGCACTAGACGTTGTTGACTTTTTACAAAGAGTCATTAAAGATTAGCGGCGCACGTAACTTGTATTTAAGAGGATTAATTGTATCAATCAATAAAGATTAGCGGCGTGCGTAACTTGTTGCATGCTCGACTTCCATTTCTATATAAATTATTATAATAAAAACAGAAAAAGTATTTTATTGAATTTTAAAAACAACTAGTAAAGAGAAATAATTTTTTTCTAATAAAGGCGGCAAATTTTCTGTGTAAGAGAAACAAACTTACATAAATTTTATGATTTGAACAAAATAAAAACTGGGAACCAGCAAAAAAAACCTTGACGCCATCACCAGAGTAAGAGCAACAAAGTTTGTTTACCTCATAATAAAACTAATCATTTGTTTTTATTTAAAGAAAGATGGGCTTACAATTTTGCAAAGATAGAGCTAAATTTAGGAATTCTGCTCTTTGAAAACTGCTTTTCTAACTTCAATAACTTCCTAATAACACATGTGATTTACTAAAAAGTTCCAAGCGGTAGTTAACTACCGTTCTATAAACCAGCAGCAGTTAACTGCCGCTGAGTACAACAGTAGTTAACTGCCGCTACATCCAGCGGCAGTTAACTGTTGCTGCGTACTTGGTTCAATTTCCAGCAGCTCTCTTTCCATTTTACACATACTTAAACAAAAATTTTCACTCTTTTCATCCAATTTCAAATTCATCAATATAAAAGGTACGAAGTAATTAACATGATAAAATTAAAACGCAAGAAATAATATAAAATGTACGTATGTAAATGTTGTAGAAATATCACAAGGTACGAATAATGTCATAATAATACATCACCATAATCAAAGTCAAAATGTACATAAAAAAGCCTAATGATAATCAACCTTGCTGCCTACGATGTCTCTGCCCCCTGCGTTGCCTAGCAATCTGATACGTAAGGGCAAGGTGACCAGTATTGCCAATCCTAATCACCCCATGAGTAATCTCCTATGTAGTCATCTCGCCGCTCTTGGTCACAATATTATCAGCTATCTGCACCACATCCCTGATGATCGTTATGTCAGACATCTCTCTGGCATGCTCCTCATCTATAATCTGCTCCACGTTTGCTGGCCTGGGAGGAGATCCTTCATCAGGTGGGAGAATACGAGGGTGAGAGACTTTGGAATACCAAGCCATGTAGCCAGGCTCATGATGTCATGCTCTCTGACACCTATGTACCCAATTAGGGTAGTACCACAGACTAGGGTCTATTATCAAAGTAGGCAGCACCTCCTTAGGCATCTTAGGGTCTGTTGGCGGATGTCTGGGGATGTCATGTACAAAGGCAAACTGCCTCTTAACCCGCTCAGGTAATTGACGGTACACCCTCTCCTTCCCGCTCATCAGCCATCCCGAGAAAGTGACAATAAGCTGAAAAGGGTGCACCGCTCTATGATCTTCATATGTATGCCACCTCACATCATCCACCTCTAAGCAATCCAGCCGTGAGCGGTAATGGTGCACAGTTGTATGCCCTCTGGTAGTAAGCCATATTCCCGCACATAGTCTATCCGACTTCCAGCGCTTGTTTTTCTTCCTTTGGGTACGGACTAGGCAAATGCTCCAAAATTCATCCCTGCAACAAATAAATAATACATTATAAAAACTTCACAAAAATATTTAAATAAAATCCTAAATAAATGTAGTCGAACTTAGGAAAAAAATAATCTATCATAATGATAAAAATTATAAAATAAATTCATAAATAAATGATATAAATATTAAATTATTGCCAAAAGAAGGGTCACACAACCAGCCATCGCTCTGTTATTCAGACGAACAGAATCATCAAGATAATGATATAGGTAAGCGAAGGTCATCCCTACACATGACCACTTCTCAATCGTCTGCAAGTCCGCCATACAATCAAGATATACCAAGTCGATGTGTCTGTTCGTTTTGTTAGTGAACAACACACTACCAACGAGGTATAGAGGAAAACTCCTCACACACCACTGCCTCCTCCTATCTGACTCCAGCATCTCCTCCCTCGACTGTGACTCCTCCAGCCGTCTAGCCTCTGTCGGGTGGGCCTTATAAAGCCGCTTCAGTGTGGGATAACTAATATGAGCACCACACTCAGTCTTTGCCTCAGCACTAGCAGCAACATCTGACATGCCCAACAACCTGGTCATCTGTGTAATCCCATGGTCCCGATCCACTACCGCGTCATGGTCCAGCATGCGGCCTTGAATAGGAAGGTGGAGGAGATTATACACATCGTCCAAAGTGATCGTCATCTCCCCCATAGATAGATGAAAACTACTAGTCTTCGTGTGCCACCTCTCGCACAGAGCACGTATCATGGCATGGGTTACAGACGAATACCCAGTATATATCAAATCATGTAACCAAAACCACCTCAAACCCTCCTCTGGCAATGAAAGCTCTCTCACCTTTCTCCCTGAATTTATGCACTTATACTCTCCATCATACCACATCTGAAAATCAAATGAATTAAGACATTGTCACTACAATTTTTAAAGAATTTAAAGAATTAAAACACATACGCTACCACATGTCATTTTACGCTACATTATTTAAAAAATTTAATCACTTACGCAAGCGTCATTTAAATAATTTAAATAATTACGCTACAAATTTTGATCACTTTAAAGCATTTAAAGAATTTAAACACTTACGTTATGATGGTTCACCTAAAGAGGGATCGCCACGTGCCTCGTGTAGTCGGACAACAATATTGTGGTCTCAGGACCTCTAGGAAATGGAGTCCCTACAACAGGGCAGGGCGGTATCAACAGAACACGACGACGTCGCTGAGTCCCGGGCTCAGGCACAATATTATATGCCTCAAGATAATTTGCCTCAACATCCTCTAGCACCTCCTCCTCATCTGCCACCTCCTCATCCTATGCCTCCTCCTCCTTCTGTGACCGATAAAACATAGTCTCCTCCTCCATCCGATCATATCCATGAAATCCCTATGCATACTCATACGTTTGTGTCGAATCAACCACCTGGGTGGAGTAATCCATCTGTGATTGTGAACCTGACGTCCCTACATCTCTGAGGCTTTGGAACGTACGAGTTTTCAACCTCGAGCTCCTTTCGATGCCTATTTGTCATAACAGGTTTACCTTTGCACACCCTACCCTCTCTAATACACTGCTCACGCGCATCCTCCTCCTCAGCCATATCTGTACAAAAACAAATTAAAAATAACATAAATAAGTGGACAATGTATTTAGGCATTTCAAAGGAACGTAAAGGTATACAGATATAAAGGATACATATTCTAGGCATATATGATTTTGATTGATATTTGATTAGGGATGGCAAAATGGGTTGGACCCGCCGGATTGGCCCGTTTAACCCGCCATTTTTTGCGGAGTGGGTTGAGGTTTTGAACCCGCCACAAGTAGGGTGCCCGCTCCGCCTAACCCGCTAAAAAGCGAGGCGGTGATGGGGCGGGGCAGGTTGGCCCGTTAGGTTGATATGTTAAAAAGAACTCTTTTTTCACTTCTTTTTATTTACAAGTCACAATCAATTTTCCAATTTTCACCTCCATATATTGGGAGAAAAAATTCAATTAATTTTATCGCTTTTGTTTTATGATTTTAGCCTTATATTTTTAACAATTAGTTAATTTATAACTCATGGAGTTTTTATTTTCATTGTCTTATTGATTTATTATAGAATTTTAGAAGATGTAATTTATATGATTGAATAATTATTTTTATATTTTTAGTGGAGTCATTAGTTTTATATTTAGATTTCTTTAAATTTATATATTTTTACATTGTTTA
>Ga0315915_1002763_pt1 | contig 22192 bp, 16 predicted proteins | sample MpolbnodulesMG_FD_207738 | JGI IMG/M metagenome (GOLD analysis project Ga0315915, IMG submission 207738) | Medicago polymorpha root nodule microbial communities from Los Angeles, California, United States - branched nodules | ecosystem: Host-associated > Plants > Roots > Nodule | place: USA... | reverse complement strand
ACAACTTCTCATTTAAACCTTAAAAAAAAAAAAAAAAAACTTCTCATTTAAAGTTGTTTTATGATAATAGTACATCAGCACTACGAATTGTGATTGAAAATGAAAGAACCATAACCCTCTCCTACTTCCAAACACAAGTATGCTACCATTCCAATTTATCTAATATTCTAACGTTCAGAATTACTTCAATATATGGTTGAAGCTCTCATAGCTTTCTATAACCTAGCTAGAGTTGCTCAATTCCTAAGTGCCTATTGATTCACCACCATGATTCAAAGTGCAAGTGGGAAATGGCCAAACTACGAGATAATACATTAACAAGTTTATGCATTATACATTCGGTTAAATTGAAATCCTCCATAAAGTTTAAGCAGTCATATTTTACTCTCAAGTTTTACATCACAATTTATTTTATCTACAAGATAATATACAATTACAAAATATTTTTTGCAGCTTTCTTGTACCATTGTATTTGGCGGTGTATCATTTGGGAAACCTGGACCAGCTGGTGCAGGAGCTTTACTGCTTGCTGAAGTATGGTATCTACATTATGCAACAATTCATTTGGGTTTTAGATTATTTATTTCTAAAATGTAGCCATGAATTTCGCGAAGGGCTAGGGTGTCAAACAAAAGCGGTGGCTGAGTATCGAGCATTGATTTTAGGTCTGAAACAAGCGATCAAGAAAGGATCTAAGCATATTATTGTCAAAGGAGACTCTGAGCTTGTTATCAATCAGGTTTCTTTTTTTTTTTTTTCTGTTCTTGCAAGACTTTCTCTTGTATATTAATATGCTTAACCTCATTGTGAAATATAAGTTGATCATTTTTTATTCTCCCTCAAAAAAACAAGTTGATCATTCTTTATTATGTATGTTGGTATCAAAGCTCTCTGGTTTGTACCTTCCTCCATTTTTATTTTAAGGTTTCAACCGTCGTGAATGGTGACCTATTGTTGATAACAATAACATTACTTGTCAATTTGTTACAAGAGAATATATAATAATGCTTAATAAACTACTAACTTAAAAACATAAAAGTCTAATAGTTTTATTATCTAACACCTACCTTGAAACTCATGATGCATTAACAAGGAGCATTGAGTTTGCCAAAAAACATTGCACAATAATATAAACTTCTAATACTACCCCTCAAGCTGAAGATTACTAAGCTTTAAGCTTGTCACAAATTAACCTTGAAAATAATATCATAACTAACAGAAAGGTGCAGCAGCCAAAACAATGAACCATCTGAGAGAGAAGCAACGATCAGTCGATTAAGTAGAGAGAACCAACCGAGAGAAGATCCCAATCAAACATAAAGAATCAAAAATTGAAAGAAGTTAATAAAGTAACTAACTCCAATTGCATCTAAGAGTTATTTGAGAGTAACTATAAAGAAGCTAACACGTTGATTTTGTTAATTTTAAACCTAAATGTTAGAAACTTACCAATTTAATCAAAAAGCATGAATTGTTTAAGGATATGGTAAAGGTTTCATCTGAAATGTTTCTCAAACACAAAATCTTGTATGTGTGCATGGTAAGACCAAGGAGAAAATTGAGATTGTTACTATTGATATAAAACATGGCTGGAAAGTTGGGACAAAGATTACCTTCTTAGAGATGAGTGATGAGAAGCCCGACATGATTCCAGCAGACATTGTATTTGTGATTGCTGAGAAACCACAAACTCTTTATACTATGAATGATAATGATATTTTGATTGAACAAAAATTTTGTTGCGTATGTAATGAATTTAAGCTGAATGATGGAGTTGTCACGACTCTTTTTTGGTGTTAGGGCACAAGCTATGAGAGAGTGGGTATGGAAGGAATGAAGAAGAGAGAAAGAACACAGTGAGGAAGAAGGTGGAGAGAATGTGTTATAAATTTCAAATTTTGATGATTATGTTTTTTAATTCAAGTGCGTTTTTAGTTTTAGTCCTTCTACTAACCAGTTGCCAACTCATCAAGTGCCACGTATCCGTTTGTTAGCCAGCAGTGTGTTTTTTTTTTTTACGGAAACGGACGGCAGGGACCAATTTCGAAAGGTTAAATAAATACAAGGGTTGTTTCGAACAAAAAAAGATACAGGAACTAAAACAAAAAAGGCACGAACTTACATAAACCTTTTATTTATTTAAGCCAAATATTAATCAATTTGTAATATTTTATTAATTCAATAGTCAACTATTGAGCTCATCGTCTAAAAAAAAAACTATGAAGCTCATAAAATATAATGTATGTTGAATTATCAAGTCAAAAATTAGAAAAATTTAATTGATTTTTTAATTAACTAAAAGTCACAGTAAACACATACTATTCAAAATAATATAAATTTCATGATTTTCAGTTTCAAAAAATTATTGAGTCAAAAATAGTTTTGAAAATGTATTCTTAAAATAAAGTTACCAAATAAGTTTTTTCATTTTTCCTCTCTAAAACAATTTTTGGAAATATAATTCCCAAACAGATATTTTTTTTAATTTTCTTCTTAAAGACAGATTTATAAATCAGTTTCCAAAAACTGAAAAGCAAAACACAACCAAACAAGCCCTTAGAACTCTTTTTTTATTCATTGATTTGTTCTTTTTTTTTTTGTGTGTGTACATTTAACTCTTTTTGGACACCAAAACTAATCCACTTAAAAATCATTAATTGATTTGTTTATGGGTCTTGCTAACCAGTACCCTCAGGGCAATGGTTAAGGAATCAACAAATAAAAATTTTGTCTTGAAAATATAAAATGTTACTTTTGATAAAGTAATGATTACATAACTTTTTTATGAAAACTTATTTGTTTTAGATGTTTAATCATTATTCTTGGAACACTGATTAACATTCTCCTTTGTTTATTTATTCTTTCTTTATGTAACAATCAGTGTCGGAGCTTCTCTAGGGCATGGGTGTGCCACAACTCACTCCAAGAAAAAAATCTACATGGGTACCTTAAAAAATTCAGTTATGTATATATTTGCGGGTTGGACAGTGCAATTAGGTTTGCCGGAGTTTTTAATGTCCACTATTTACAATGATTAATAACCTCTATAAATACTAGACTAGACTAGATATATAACAAATTTCAAAACTTATTCAGTTCATTATTGTTTAACACTTTTCCTTCAATATTTTCAAATAAAATTTTATTAGGAAACTTGATAAAATTGGATTAGGAAACTTGATTATTCAAATTTTCTACCGTGGAGTGATGTTGCTTTTTCAATTCATTATTGTTTAACACTTTTTGTTGTTTGTAAATTTTTATTGTGTTTTCTGTTTTTTTTTATTAGAAGGGTGTATTTGGACCCCAAAACATGAGTTTTTTTTCCTTTGAAATAAACACTTGATTATTTTGATAATTAAGGAAGGGATATTTTCAAAAAATAACTTATTACTTGGTGCTTAAATTATGTTAACTTTGAAAACATTGTTTTCAAAAAATTGTCACCTTTAATGTTCGAATAAAAAAGAGAATTTTATTTTTGTTCTAAACAAAAAGAAAGTTCAGGACGTGATTGTATGTTTCTTTGTAGCTTTATTCATTTAATAATATTTTATACTCAGTTTCTGATAAATTTCGGAACACTATTTTCACGAGTTTGTCGCTAACAAAGTTGTTTCTTTTCAATTTAGGTTTAGCGCTTGCTAGCCTACGCTTTCGACTGCGTCAGTTGGTATTAAAGCAGGTTTCTCCTGTTCTTTTCCTAACATGATCGACCATGTGAGATCAACTGATAACGAAGGCAGAGTGGGCAGAGTTTACCGACATAACTTTGACTCTTACCACGACCATCAATGCTATGTCAGCTCATATGGAGACGTTGACAACTAAGGTTGACGAAGAAAAAACAGAACGAGAGATGTAGACCAACTAGGGTTCTACATGGTTGAAGCAATCAAATTATTGAAGATTCGAGTTCTTCAAAGGAGGAGAAGACTGATGCCCTTGAGTGGAAGGACAAACCGACTGAAGAACATGTGGAGGGTGAATCTCCAACCGAGGATATACCTATGTTGGGCAAGAACAGCAATCGGCTTCTTTTGTTTGATGAGGAGGAAGAGGACAATAGTGTTAGCGGGAGCTTGAGTGTTCTTGGTGAAAATAGTAAAGGCGAATTTGAGCCACCAACTAGCAGGAAATATTGCGCAAATTTCCTCGCTAAAGGAATGTTTGCCACGAAGAGCATACAACTCGACTAAAAATTGTAATTTGTGTGAAACATGAAAGTTTTTGGGGTACTGAGGGTTGATGGTTCGTGAAGAAACATCGCTTGTAAAAACTCTATGCTTGCAGGAAACTAGTGATTTAATATTCCACTTGGAACTAAGATTTACTCCAGGGAGCTAGTTTAGACATGGCAACGGGGCGGATCGGGGACGGGTTTGAGTATCCTCGTTCCCGCCCCCGCTTCCATGCACCCTCCCCAAACTATATTGGGGGTAAAAATTGAACACCCAACCCCGCCCCTAATGGGGACGAGTCTCCCGGTCCAGCCCCCACCCCACCCTCGAAAACTTTATTTTTTATAAAATATTTAAAAAACTGCTTTTTTTTTCACAGCAACAAAAAACAATAATTATATTAATAATTAAAGATCTAATAAAAAAAGTTCAAAAGAGCAAAATAATTATAATAAATATGTTTCTAAAGAGTAATATTAAAATAGGTTGGTGATAATGGAAATAAGATTATAAAATTTACTAAAGTAAATTTCAAAAAACGGGTGCGGGACGGATGTAAGCATCCCTCGCCCCCGTACTAAAAATTCAGATTTCCCCCACACCTGCACCCAGTTAAATCGATTTTTCCCCGTTAAATTCAGGGCGGGGGCGACCGGGACTGGCGAGGACAGGTTTTATTACCATGTCTAAGCTGGTTAACTCAAGAGGAACTATACTCGTGGGGGCAAAGAATAGCAATCACGTTGAGAGCTGTTTTGTTGGGATGCTCGCATGGAGTCGTTTTTTAATAAGAGGACCCTGCTTGCAGATGATTTCTCAGTTAATGTTTGCAGATGATGGAGAGTGGAAAGCTATAAAAACGAGTTGGACTAGACCATCAATTTCTCAGTTAATATTTGCATATGATTTGCTACTTTTTGGACAAGCCACATTAAAAAAATGCATTGTGTCATCATAATTCTTCATAAGTTTTGTGTGCTCTTTGGGCAACGTGTATAATCTTTTCTAAAAATGTAGGGTGTGATACTAGGGATTGATGGATGTAAATTTCAGGTTTTAAAGAAACTATGTCAGTGGGAAAATATTTAGGGTGTATTTGAATTGAGGGTTTAGGAGGGAAATAGAGGTGGTTTACTTTTCTTTTTTAAATTATGAACTATCTAACATGTTTTTTTAAAATAAATCAAGTGTGATTGAAGTATTATATGATTGTTTTATCAGTATATAGTGGACAGATAAAATATAAGACAAAACAACACAACACAAGGTAGAACAAAGGCAAATTTTTATGGCATTGAATAATTTTTGGTCTTAAACGATTTTTGGTGGACAAAGAGCTATTCAGGTTTATAAATCTCAAGTTTATAAAAAGGCCATGTCATTGGAAAAATATTTAGGGGTTCGCTTAGATTTGGAAGAGCACCTAAACGTGGAAGTTCCTGTATATCATTGATTAAGTTAACAATAAGCTAACAACTTCGAAACCCAATAGTCTTTTTCGTTGCGTATAGATTAACAGTAACAAATAGTTCTATTTTGGGAGACAACTACTTCACGCACCTTACCACCAGACATACAACACAAAACAAAACAGCACGATACAAGACAGAATAGGACAGGACAAACTTTTATGGCATTGAATAATTTTTTATAGTACACGATTTTTGATGGACAAAAAACCATTTTTGAATTTTAGATAACTTGTACTTGGACAACAAGTTGTGATGTGGTTTAGTGAGGGACAAAATATTTATGACGGGCCAGTTGCGTGGGACTCTACAAACATTTTGTGGAACACAGCCCAAGGGTATTGCCGTAATCTTATAGCTTGAAATATGCTAAACCCTAATTTCATTTCATCCACGCAAAACGGAACTGGGAAACAAAACATAATGGGCCGAACTTGTGTTTCTTGTTTGTTTCTTTTTCTCTTTTGTTCTTGGGTGTTGAACCAACGCATGTAGATCAAGAATTGGAGTTGAATTTAAAAAAGAGAAAATCAGAAAGAGATAGATCACGATTAACGGAAACCAGGTGAGTGGTTTTTTCATTCTCTGAAAATGCATAGCATCGCATTTGTTGGGTTTCGGTTGTTTCTTACTAATCAAGGGACGGATTTTTGTGCGGTTGATTGGCTTCTTTTCAAATAGTATGGGATTTATTTGATTCTTTTCTTTTCAAATAGTAAGGGAAAATGAAATAAGGAAAAAAAGCATTTTTACAGCTCATTGATATTTACAATTGTACATGAAAATTTCTAATTTTAATTTGGTCTAGACCTGTCATTCTTTGTTCTTCATCACATTTTGGTGCTTTTCATCTCACTACGGCAGACAACAACCCGAGGATAACGGAACCCCTCACTATGGAAGACATCAACTCAAGAGTGAAGGAACTCGAAGCTCAATTGAAGCGAATGAATGAAACCGTGGAAAATACCCGCTCATAACTACTTGAACAGATCAATCAAATCAATGATATCTTAAAGACACTTAAGCAACAAATCACGCCATTTCAAGAGTCTTCCCATGGTACTATGACGAACTCAATCAAACAGCAGGTGAGAAATGTTAAACTCGCTATGAGATATCTTATGAAGATAGATAGATTAACAAATAACTATTGATCAATTGCATTTGCATTTGGACTTAGATGGTTGTTCCTTGGTTCCAAATGATTTAATTGATGTTATGCTTTTACACGAGCTTGAATTTGGACCTTCTGTTCTGTGTATGAGAGTGCCCTAGAACTACATTGTTTGAGCTTAACCTAACTTGTTATGTTAGGGTTTGTTTGCGAGGAGACATTTTAAGACATTTGTAAGACAAATTACAGTACAAGAATAACAATCTCATGTATAACAGAATAAATGAGAAACACTTGTAGATTATGTACCAATGAATGTTACCTCACGTTGCAGACTATGTAATGGAACTGTAACATTAAAGTTTTTCTAGCTTGACAAGTTTATTACATTGCAGGAAGAGAAATTTCTGTTGTCTAGTTTATGCTTAGTGTTTTTCATTTTTAGAAATCTTCTGTATAGTTTATGCATTATACATTCTGTTAAATTGAAATCCTCCATAAAGTTTTAACAGTCATATTTAACTCTCAAGTTTTATATCACAATTTATTTTATCTACAAGATAATACAATAACAAAATATTTTTTGCAGCTTTCTTGTACCATTGCATTTGATGGTGTATCATTTGGGGAACCTGGACCAGCTGGTGCAGGAGCTTTACTGCTTGCTGAAGACTGTAGTATGGTATCTACATTATGCAACAATTCATTTGGGTTTTAGATTATTTATTTCTAAAATGTAGCCAATAGTTTTTTTTTTCTTCTAGTTCTATGAATTTCGCGAAGGGCTAGGGTGTCAAACAAAAGCGGTGGCTGAGTATCGAGCATTGATTTTAGGTCTGAAACAAGCGATCAAGAAAGGATTTAAGCATATTATTGTCAAAGGAGACTCTGAGCTTGTTATCAATCAGGTTTCTTTTTAGAGTGTTGATTATTCTCTGTTACTAGCATTGATATAGTTTCCTTATTTTCTATTTTTCTGTTCTTGCGAGACTTTCTCTTGTATATTAATATGCTTAACCTCATTGTGAAATATAAGTTGATCATTCTTTATTATGTAAGTTGGTACCAGAGCTCTATAGTTTCGTCCCTTTCTCTATTTTGATTTTAAGGTTTCAACCGTCGTGAGTGGTGACCTATTGTTGATAACAATAGCACTACTTATCAATATGTTACAAGAGAATGTATAATAATACTTAACGAACTACTAACTTAAAAACGTAAAAGTCCAATAGCTTAAGTCCGATAGGTTTATTATTTAACACCTACCTCAAACTCATGATTCATTAAAAAGAAGTATTATGAATTTGTCAAACAAAATACGAAAAATATTGCACAATAATATAAACTTCTAATACTACCCCTCAAGCTGAAGCTTAGTAAGCTTTAAACTTGTTACACATTAACCCTAAAAATAATAGCATAACTAACAGAGAAGTGCTGCAGCCAAAACGATGAACCATCTGATAGAGAAGCAACGATCAATCAATCAAATAGAGAGAACCAACCGAGAGAAAATCCCAAACAAACCAAGTCAAGTCAAACCAAACAGTTCAGCCCAAACCAAATAGAAGAAGAAACACAATCTTAGTATAATCTCAAGCTCCATAGAAACACAAGGATTGAATAAAAATATAATATTGGTATAATCTGCAAATTACACACCGAAGCTACAAAGTTAAAATTAAATAATAAGTATCTAACTTCTAAGAAACTAAACTAACATATCTAAGACAAAAAGAAGAGATAGTAACAAAAATTGAAAGAAGCTAACAAAATAACTACAAAGAAATTAATAAAGTAACTAACTCCAATTAAATTTAAGCTTTATTTGAACTCTAACTATAAACAAGCTAATAAGTTGATTTTGTTAATTTTAGACCTAAGTATTAGAAACTTGCCAATTTAATCAAAAAGCATGAAATGTTTAAGGATATGGTGAAGGTTTCATCTGAAATGTTTCTCAAACACAATCTTGTATGTATACATGGAAAGACCAAGGTGAAATTGAGATTGTTACTATTGACATAAAACCTGTCTGGAAAGTTGGGACAAAGGTTACCTTCTCAGATATGGGTGATGAGTAGTCTGTCATGATTCCAGTAGACATTGTATTTGTGATTGCTTAGAAACCACACGCTCTTTATACTAGAAATGAAAATGATCTTTTGATTGAACAAAAGATAACTCATGTAGAAGCTATGAAAGGTACAATATTGAAAATTCCAACCTTGAATGGAAGGAGTCTCATAGTCACATTGCCAAGAGTCACTCTTGGCTATGAGCACAAAATCTCCGGCAAAGGAATGCCCTTACTTTTTGCTCATAGCCTAGAGTGACTCTACTTGGCCATGTGACTAAGAGACTCCTTCCATCCAAGGCTGAAATTTTCAATTTGTACCTTTCAGTTTCCACATGAGTTATCTTTTGTTCAATCAAAAGATCATTTTCATTCCTAGTACACAGAGTGTGTGGTTTCTCAGCAATCACAAATACAATGTCTGCTGGAATCATATCAAACTTCTCATCACCCATCTCTGAGTAGGTAACCTTTGTCCCAACTTTCCAGTCAGATTTTACGTCAATAGTAACAATCTCAATTTTCTTCTTGGTTTTACCATGTATACATATAAGATTTTGTGTTTGAGAAACATTTCAGATGAAACATTCACCATATCCTTAAACAATTAATATTTTTGATTAAATTGGTAAGTTTCTAACATTTAGGTCCAAAATCAACTTATTAGCTTCTTTATACTTACTCTTCAAATAAAGCTTAGATTCAATTGGAGTTACTATCTCTTCTTTTCTTCTTAGATATGTTAGTTTAGTTTCTTAGATGTTAGATACTTATTATTTAATTTTAACTTTGTAACTTCGGTGTGTAATTTGAAGATTATACCAATATTATATCTTTATTCAATCCATGTATTTCTATGGAACTTGAGATTATACTAAGATTGCGTTATTGCAACTTATTTTAATCTTCCTTTTTCTTATAGTAGAAACTTCGTTTTATACAAGTTTGCATAAAATTCATGTTCAACATGTGACATAATTTTGTAAACAATCTTATCATAATGTTCAACCATCTTAGTTAGCTATGAGCCGGTTTGGATTGACTTATTTTTTGAGTTTATGAAAAGAAATAATCTTTTATGTTAATTCATGAGTTCTCTCATCAACAAAAATTGAATCTTCATAAGGTTTTTTTTTCTTAAACTACCTTGATAAGCTTGTAAATAATAATAATACATAAAAGCTTATTTATTTGCAGAAATTATTTTGCTTAAGCTTAAAAATAAGCAAATCAAAACCGGTCCTATATATTGCTCAACGTGTGTAGACACAATTCCTAATATATATTTGCTTGCTACAATCAATCATTAGGCTTTTTATTATGAATCAGCATACTCCAAGGTCTTATCAAAATATCAGCTATCATAAACCATGTTTGGATTCGTCTCATTCGTCTCATCTCCGTTACACTTACTTGATTCTCGTGTTGGCTTTTAACCGCCCAGCACTCTGTACCATACAACATCGTCGGTCTGACGGTTGTCCGATAGAACTTTCCTTTCAACTTAAGCAATACTTTCTTATCACATAAAACACTCAAGCCTCTTCTCCATTTCAAGCGATACTTTCTTATCACATAAAACATTCAAGCCTCTTCTCCATTTCAACCACGCAACTTGAATACGATGATTTACATAAAACACATGAGGCAGGTGATGTGAATGATATGTCTAATTCAGGTTACTGTCGTTTGATTGGAGGAAACTTAAGTTCATGGAATAGTAAAACACATTTTATTGTTGCAAGGTCAAGTACATCGAGTTTTGAACTCTTCCAATTGAAGCACTTGTTACAAGAGTTGAAATTTTGTAACTCGGTCTTATGGAACTTATGTGTGATAATCAGTCAACATTGTATCTTTATTCAAATCCAAATTTTCGTGAGAGGACAAAACACATAGGAGTTGACGGGCTCTTTATAGAGAAGATCCTTTCTGGTATATCATTGAAACCTATTAAGTGAGCTCAAATGATCATTTAGCCGATATCTTGAAAAAATATCTTTATGGACCTCAGATTGATTATATATGTAAGAAGTTGGATGCATTTGATATATATGCTCCAACATTAGAAGAAGTGTTGATCATTCATTATTTATTAGCACCAATATAACTTCCTTATTTTCTAGTTTTTTCCTTTCTTCAGAGACTGGTGTATAAATATGCATAACCTCATTTTTAATTATAAGTTGATCATTCTATATATATTATATAAGTTAGAATATGCGTCGTCGTCGTCATCATCATCATGTAATATATTTTTCATTATTAATCTTATAACCGCATTTGAATGTTGATAAAAAAAACATAATCCAGTTGTTCACAAAATGTTACATAGTTATTTAAAAATTCTAAGTAATTATATGGTTTCTACACCAACAACAACCTAAGGAACCTATCCCTTCTGGAAGAAAAAAAAAGTTTCCTTTGGATTCATTTAGTTCATATTCCTTCTAACTAGTTAGATATTTATTATATTTGCCCGTTGTTACTTTCATTTTCGATACATTTTCTTTGCTAAACAATTTACCAACATACGTTATTTGTTTTGCATCAGTTTGGGGAACCATGGAAAATCAACGACGTACATTTAAAGAGATTATATGGCGAGGCTTTGAAGCTGAGGAGTAACTTTCACTCATGCACCTTCGATATTATTTTTATTTATTTAGTAATTTGGTCTATTAAGTTTAAGTTTCCCGTCTCAATTGGGTGTTGGTTTCTTGAGTAATTGCATTGAATTTTGAGAATCATTTTGATCATACTTTTTCTTATGATATTTGGATTACAACTTATATTTTTATCTCAACCTCCACAAATAACATGTATTTTTGTTTTAATATTTAAGGAACAAAATGGAGGAGCTAATTCTATTGCAAGCCTAGCCATGATCAATCTCAATGGTTAGACCTCAAGACTTTTCTCAGTTCCCTATCGGTTTGATTCTTTGATATCGTAATAAATGGGAATTTCAATGACTTACAAGCAAAACTGTTTCAAAACTAAAAAGTATATTTGGTTTGTTTTTCATTTTCTATTTCAATTGATATAATTTAGATAACTTTTTGAAAGAAATATTTTGAAAAAATCCCTCAAATTTTAATTTTATATCTATGTTTTGTTGGGGAACATAAAGTTTAATGGATTTTTATCTTAATCTTTTGTAGATGGTCAAGTTGAAGAAGAGCGTTTAGGCATGCCCACCATGACAGAATGTGTTTGATTTTATGATCACATAATTTTTTTATAATTGGAGTGTATCTTATATGTCCATTATCAACCTTCACCTTTCAATCCATCGGTTGATGTCTAGTATCATGTATTATGTTCTTATGATTACTCAATCTTACTATGCCTATATCAAGTTGCACCTTTCAGTTCTTCACTTGATGGCTAAGATTTCGGAACTATTTTTATAATACATACTACATATAACTATAATCAGATGATTATATAACCTTATTTGCCAATGTCAAGCTTCACCTTTTACTTCTTCACTTGATATTTAGGATTGGATAGCCATACTTCTATGCTTATACAATGACGAATGCAAAGATAGAATTAGCAGGTTATGAAATTCCATAACAAAAAGAGAGATTGAGATTATGAAAAATTTATCATTAGACTTCTTTCCACAATCCCTAGAAAATAAAGGTCTGCTCACCTATAAAGTACGGACACAGACACAGACACCGAACACGCCATAGACACTGACACCAATTTTTTTTGAGCAAAGAAGAACATAATTTTGATTAAAAATAATTTTTTAAATGCAAAAGATATATAAGAAACCTTAAACTAATATTTTTTTTGTTTCCGAAAGAAATTTATAACTATATTCGGAATGATAGACATTAATAAATATAGTTATCATACAAGTATTGACTTAATAATAGATAAAAAAAATAACAAAAAGCATGAAGAGAAAACAAAAACACCCTTGTAAAAAAATAGAAAAATAAGAGTGCATAAGTTCTAGGATTAAATGTGTTTTTAGCGAATGACGAAATGTTTAGGATAACTTGAGTTCAATTCTTGAGTTGAACAATTCTTGGTTAAACGTTATTTATCTCTCGACCGAACTTCGAATCACCGTGGCCCTTTAACCCTGAGAATCGGAAGGTTAATACAAAAAGAGAGCGACAATTGACTAATTAGAAAAACTTATTTACGAGTGTGAGGGACATGAGATTTTTGTCACGAGAAATACATTAAGGACTAAATATATTTTAATGCCCTATTTTTATTTTAGGTTTTAATTTGCTCTTTTTTTGCTTTAAAATAGTATTTTATTTTGAAAAGCTATATCACTATTGTTCATTTCATTAAAGATAATTTAAAAAAAATGATATCAATGGTCAATAAATCTAATAACATGATAAATATTTTAATTAGATTAATTGGGAAGACTATAGCCCTAATATATATTTTATGAAACATTTGAATATAATTTAGTTGTAATATATAACAAAAATTATTAAAAATATAGGGAGGACCATGGCCTCTAAAGGCCCTCCCTCTCCCTCCGCCACTGATACGGATAATAATTCGAAAAATTGGCATAATTAAGTGTAATCATAGGTGTCGTGTCGGATACCGACACATGTCCAACACCGAGACGCCTTTAATCCGAGGAGTGTATGTGTTTCATAACTATTCACTCATGATCATAGTAGACAACAAAATAGAATAAAAACACGAGACCGAAAATAATACAAGAGAAAAGATTACTTTGATTAAATTAGCAAAGTGCAAGCGCTAGAACAAAGCTCTCAAGTTGATGAAGGAAAAAAAAAAAATTCTAAGGTTACAATAAGTAGTAAGTGATACATTGAGCTGGAAAAAAAAATTCTAAGGTTAATATAACATAATTCGTGCATCCAGTATACCTTTAAGACTTCAACAAATGTAACTGAGCCAACCTTCATCGGTTGATATTTGTATTTTTTTTCTTCTTTACTATGCTTCATGAAGCAAATATTTTATGTTGGTTCTTTCATAAATATTTAAAATGCAGTTTCAGTTTTGGTTTTTTTTTAGGCAAGTTTCAGTTTTGGTTTTAACAAACCGATTTTTGCAAGAAATATTTTATAGTTGTGTGAGACTCTACAAAAATTTGGTTCAATAGACTCATACGCAATGTCAAGTGGTACGGTTCAAGGATATCATTGTAAATATGTACTAGAGTAATGCTAGCAACAATTTGTTTTGAAAATTTTCACTGGTTTGTTGTTACAAATTCATAAAAAATAAGAAAATAAACTAAGCGATTCAAATGCTAAGCAGTTTTGAATAGCTTCTCTTAAAATTAATTTTCTGTAACTAATAAATTACAAAAAGTGATTTTCGTTTTGATAAACAAACACAAAACACAAAAGAATGTCTGGTTTTTTAAAAAAAAATCTATAGAAACTAATCTCTAAATTATTGATCATGAAACTTACTTTTTTTTATAATCCATAAAAACTTCCCTCGTACTCAATAATTTAAAGATTATTTGTAGAGGTTTTATAAAAAAATGTCGTTTTGTGTTCGTTTACCATGAAGAAAAACACTTTTTCAAAAATATTTTTCTAAAGAACCTAATCAAATAATCAAAACAACTTCTCATATATGAGAAAGCAGATATTATAGTTTGTTCTTTTTTCTTTCAAATCTGTAACAAAGAGACTTCAACTTTTAGAGTAATTATTCTATTTTTAAAGAGTGAAATTTTAAAAAATAAAATAAAAAAGTTGTAGCAAAGGAGTTCTAATCTGAAAAGGTGATAGAGTATTGAAGTAATTTTTTTTTATATCAGTATTTTTGCTTGTTCAACTTCTTCTTTTTTGTATCAGTACTGGTAGAGAACTGGTGGGCGAGGGGTTTCCGCCACGGATACAGTCACAGAGGTGCTGACCTCGGCTACGACCTTTTAGACGACCTCTTGATCTTCCCATGGAGGGAGGCTAGAGTGAAAATGGTGGTTGATCACCTTGGAGAAAGTGGGAAGTAATAAGAGGTTGGTGAGAAACCATTGTATTGTATCTATGATCTATGGTCTCATTGATTTGTTGTGATGGAATGCTAGAAGTGGAAACTTTTGTGTTTCTACAAGAAATTCATCTTACATAAGAGAATATGCATGAAAAGGGAAATTATGCTTACGTACTTCTGCCCATGCATATTAATACTTTGGTCCAAGAGACCATGCGTGTAGACCAAGTAGTTTCTCTTCTCTAAAAATTACCAAAGAATACCTTATACCTCTCTCTCTTTTATGAAAAACAATTTTTTGTATTTTTGTTTATCAAATCTTCATCTTAATAATACTAATAATGTATGTAAAATAAAGTGATTTTGTAATTGGAGAAAACTTATATAAGGTGCCTTATATGCTGGTGGTACTGTTCCCTATCATAAGATAACACGTGGCATGTACACTGTTATTTTAAGTGTCATTCTTTTTCTTTTTTTTTGACAAGAATTGTCATCCATGTTCTCGACTGGTTTTTACTGGTGTTTGTTTGTCGTACTCACTCAAAATCCAATTAAAGGCATCCTTAATGTTCTAATGAATGGTTTAAATTTAAAGTGTGGAAATTTTACTCCACTATTTCACGTGTATACAAAGTTCAAAAATTGAAGGCAAAAAATAGAACAACATAGACACTATTTTTTTTTGGAAGTCGTTGTTTATACTAGGAAAAGAAAATAGAAGAAGATAGACCAGAAGAGGGACAGTGATGATGAAACTCAGTTAGAAGTAGTGGTTTCCATAAACTCACCCATTGAAATTGCAATTTGATTTTATGGAAAAAGAAGAACCATGTGAAGGGGTCTCGTAAGGAGGCAGCGAGTGGCATTCTATAGTAAAATTTAATTTGTTTTTAATTATTTGATAAAAAGGACACGCGTATTGTTATAATTGGGAGAACAGTACCACTGTATCTAAGTTCTGCTCTTTGTAATTTTACTTTTCCTCTAAGGAAAAAAATTATGTTATTATAAAGAGAATATAATCTCTCACCGATCGTAACGCTTTTATTATATATGAATTTTACTAAATTGAATGACTGATATGACAGTATTAACAAAATATTTTAACGTTAGATATTATTTTACCTAGCAGAGTGTATAATCAAGGACTATTATGGTTTTTTCGATACATTGAAAAAATATTATGACTACTCGTTACACATTCAAAGATAAAAATGACTATTTACCCTATTATAAAATAATATTTGAAATAAATAATTAATTTAAGAGTGATATAGATTTTAGTTTTGTGAGACCATATTTAGTTCCAAAAATAAAATAAACCTGGGAAAAGAAGCCGGACAACATATATCCTTACAATAATTAGAAAATTGACAATTATATCCTTACAATAATTAGAAAGTGACAATTTAGTCTTTTGACAATAATTAAAAAAGACAATTTCATTCCTACAACCGAAAAAGTCGCTAAATATTTTTTTTAATTCGGTAAATTATTCATTTTATTCTTTTTCTTATATAGCATTCAAACAATGCCATCGAAGATGATAAATCGGATAATTTGATTCAACCGGTAAATAAGCTTTCATTAACATAAATCATTCAGTAAAACATGGGTTCGATTCATGATAAAAACAATTATTGACAAAACTTTACTTATCTCCTAACCAAACCCAGCTTACTGTGAACCTATTCACTTAGGAACCCAACAGTTAACACCAAAAAAAATATTCAATTAAATATCACTAAAGCTTGCCAATTCCTCTGATAAAGACTTGTCAATTGTACAAAAAAAAAAAAATCTATTTCCTATCCAAAAAAATTGTTCCCTAATGTAACAAAAACAATTTTGCTAAGTTTGATCGTTAATATGATATATCTATGTAGATAGTGATTGCTTTTATGCAAAAGAACAAAATCTGGAAATTTATTAAAAATAAAATATTTCTGAACTTTTATCCTTTGTGGAGATCTAATTGTCCTTTTTTTTTAAATTGTTGTTAGAGGCCAAATTGTCCCTTTTCAATTATTTTTAGGAACATAATTGTCTAATTTTTTACTAACCGCCTATAGAGACCACGTTGTGCTAATTTTTTCCTAATGATTTAAGTTTCCTTCTATTTTTCCCATGAACCAAATAGATGTGCATAATTAGATAATATTTATATCTTTTTTAGTCATAAATAACGTCAGATTACTTGTGTTTTCAATTGTGTAAAATTAAGCAAATATCATTTAAAAGTTACATTTTTTTGAAGAAGGCATTTAAAAGTTATATTTTTGTTTTTCAAAATACAAATGGTGTGTTTGTTTAGTAACATGCTAGTTAAAACTACGGGGTTGGGTCTAGCGGAATGAACTAGATTTCCACAACATAACGAATCATGATTCTAATTTTGGCTAAAAGAGATATATACATTTGGTGTCCGAAATTATAGTGCAAAAATTAACAAATTTTTAGCAAAATGAGAGCCAATTAACAAAATGAGAACCAGATTAACAATATTTTGAGTGCAACAAAATCTAAGGAAACAAATTGAAAGTGCCCTAGAGTACAATGCAGCCCTAGGATTGTTAATGTATGTATCTATCTATCATTAAACCAAAATGTAAATATTATGATAGATAGATACATACATTAACAACTGCATTTGGATTTAGAGCAGGGGCGGTTTCATCGTCCGACGATCGATCGATAATTTTTGCACAATAGGCTAAACCCAAAAGCCCATTAACACACTTACAAAAAAAGTTATTGGGCAAATATTCCAGGAAAAGAAACGTGCGCTTACATTTCAGGAAAAGAAAACACTTAGTAGTTTCTCCCGTTCTAAGCTCTCGCTCTCAGCTCTCTGCCTCCCTCATCTGTCTCTTTTCTTCTTCAATAGCTATGGCCTTTGGTTGCTAATCTTTTCTCATTCACTTTAAAGGTAATCTCTTCTCCTTCCTTCCTAGTTCCTTCCTTCCTTGTTTAGTTGTTTTAGGGTTTTAGAAAAATTGATTATTTTTGATTTTATAATTGAAAAATTGATTAATGGTTGATGAATTGATTAATTGAAAAATTGTGATTTTGTAAAAATTGGTGTTAAAAAATGTTGGCATCTCTCTGCTTATACTCTGTTTTAATGTCTCGCTTTTCAGCAGTCCTATTCTTTGATTTAACATTTTTGTTTATTTGTAGAGTTGTAGTCTGTTATTGAATACATATGTATTTTGAAATTCTTAGTAATGTATGGCTTTTCAACATTACTATATTTTGATTTAACATTTTATACCCTATCTTTATTCTTAGAGATGATGAGGTTTTTGGTAGATAGAACAAATATTGATAATGTGAATGTTGTGCAACCGGAAGCCGAAGTAGAAGAACCACCTCCTAATGTGGCCAATGGGTTTAATCCAAATGAGATTGTGCGTGATCTAGGTCTTAGGAAACAAATTCATTTGTATGCTCCAGATATTCAAGATGATGTGAGTGTTGAAACAAAATCTCTTTTAAATGTTTTAAGGATTACAAACATCTTTAAAATAATTCATATTGTTATTACTAATGATTTTTGTGACAATTGTTTCATCTAAGAAAGCTCTCAAGATCGATCTTGTACCATAAGCAAGTCAATAGGCAAGTCACGCAAAAGGACAAGTTTGGACTTTTTATTTAAAGGCAATAAATCATGAAGATCAAGGGGTTAATATTGTTTCACCATTTTAAAGAAAATCTCATGAATTGATTTGGACAAATAGATGGGCTTTAAAGAATGTTTTGACCCATTAAAGGAAAAGTTCCATTTTCTTAAAGTATATAAGTGACATAAGCAAGAGGTCATGACATGACATCATTCAAGTCACTTTTCATGAGCTGTACAATGCAAGGCAAACACTCATAGCTTGCAAAGCGTATGACCTTCCTTTCTTGCACATGCTGAATTTTTTCAAGATCAATCTGGACAAAGCAAGATCAATCTGGTAGTGCAAATCCTCATGGTTTCTCTCAAGCAAATGTTTTGGAGCGCAAATGAGGTTTGAATTAAAGCAAGACCAGCTTTTTTTCAAGAGTGGGAAGCAAGCATCTCACTTCTATAAATAGAGAAAGACTTTGATGTCTAAAACCAAGAGTTTGAAATACAAAGCATACATCTTTCTCAAAGCAAGAAAAGCTATCAATCTCTTCAATCATCTTTCAACAATCACAAAGCAAACTCCATAATCTTTCACTATATTTATTTTCCTTATCTCTTTTGTTTGAGATAACTTTTTGAGTTTGTGTTTGTAAAAGTCTCTTTTGGTTGAGACATCACGATCCAAATCATCATCCTACAAAGTGTAAACTAGATCTCCAGTCTATTGGGCTTAATAGTTTGAGAAAAAAAATGAGAAACTTGCTGAGGTTGATAATACAGGGTGTAACAGACTGATCTGGTGTGATCAAGACCTTATAGTGCTAGTTAGAAGTTTCTACTACTGAAGACTATAGTGGATAATCTCACACGAAGTATGGGAACTGGAAGTAGCTGGTTTTAGTGAACCAGGATAACTCTCTTGTCTTATTCTTCATTCTCTCTCTCTCTCTCTTTTATTTTTTACACAATATACACACACAATCACTCTCTAATCTATCTCCAGAACACTCTGGTCCTAATTAATCTCAACCATATTAATCTAGAGTTCTCTGGTCATAAATTAATTCTCACTTTATCAATTAATTTAAACTGTCTCCAGAACATTCTGGTCCAAGATAAAACAACTGCATAATATTTAACTAAAGTTTAAATTCAGTATATAATATTGTTTTATCATTCTCTCTTTATATTTCTCCAAAACACTCTGGTCCTTGCTAAATTAACTTTATAATTCAGCTTAATATCATTTTTCTCATTCTGCTTATATTATCTCTCTCCAGAACATTCTGCTTATATTTTTCTCATTCTGCTTAAAGATTGGAAGCATGCATCTCAAGCCTTGAAAGATCATATTGGTGGTCATGATAATATGCACAACAGATGTATCAAGCACTATGATGATTATAAGAATCAAAGACAAAGTGTGACAAGTAAGTTTTCTAGAGCAACTAGGGAATCAGAAGAATTGTATAAGATCCGTTTGAATTGTGCTCTAGATTGTACTAGATAGCTTGTATCACAAAGCATTGCTTTCCGTGGCCATGACGAAAAGTCTAATTCTCTAAACAAGGGTAATTTTAGAGAGATGATAGATTGGGTAAAATCAAATAATGAACAAGTGAGAGATGCTTTTGACCGTGGTGGATAAAATTGCAAAATGATTTCCGGTGACATTCAAAAGGAGTTTGCAACGTGTTGTGCACATGAAGTTATGCAAGTGATTATGGAAGAGCTTGGTGAAAGACAGTTCTCTGTGCTTATTGATGAGTCACGTGATATATCCGTCAAAGAGAAAATAGCGGTGATGTTGAGGTTAGTAGTTGTATTTCCAATTTATATTATAAGAAATGATAGTAACTGATATGAAACTGACTCTACTAGTAGTAGAACCTATCCAGCATCAGATTCAGTTTGAGTTGTTTCATTTCCTTTGCTTTTGAGCTGCACAATTTAATAATAAAATACACAATATGAAATTGAATTAGTGCTCTAATATCTATTGTTTTATTATGACATGATCTGCAACCTGCATACATAATAGATCCATCACAGAAATGTAGCTTGACAGGCCTAAAACAATTATCATCATAGCTTTTTTTTTGTGGCCGTCATTCAAGTGTTAAATACCTACTCACTGCCATTCAAGTGAAATGGAAATTGAACTGCAAAATCAATTTTTCAGTTTTTTCTTTATACATGAGGGACGACTGCACATTTATAAGTCAACATACTACAATAATTACAGCCACTATCTATCTCCATACCTTAGTATGACCTTGTTGAATTTGTTTTCTAGTTTCTTGAACAATAAAGGGGAAGTTGTGGAACGATTTCTTGCTCTACATCATGTCAAAGATACTACTTCTGAGGCACTAAAAAAATGCTCTTTATGATATTCTTGATCGTTACAAGTTATCTATTTCAAGGATACGAGGGCAAGGATATGATGGGGCTTCAAATATTAGAGGTGAATTTAATGGTTTGCAAAGAAATATCTTAGATGAAAACCCTTATGCTTTCTATGTCCATTGTTATGCTCACCGCTTGCAATTGGTGATTGTGTCTGTTGCTAGTAGTTGCTCATCTATTAATGATTTCTTTGAGTACATCTCCTTGATTGTAACAACATCTAGTACATCTTGCAAGAGAAGGGAAGCTTTGACGGAGGCACAACACCGAGATATTTTGAATAGACTTGAGAGTGGTGAGATATCTACAAGAAAGGGCTCACACCAATCATCTACTCTCGCTAGACCCGGGGATACTAGATGGGGTTCACATCATACTACCTTGCTTCGTTTGGATCAGATGTGGTCCTCCGTGTTAGTGGTTCTTAGTATGGTTCATGAAGATGGACGTGGACCATCTCAAGCGGCGGGTTTGATAGAAAAAATAGAGAGCATTAAATTTGCTTTCATTTTAATAGAGATCCTAATATTGTGCTTGCCATGGAATTAATTAATGTCGTCAAAGCTCGGTTGGTCACATTGAGAGGTAGTGCTTGGGATAATTTATTTGTTGATGTACAAGAATTTTGTGTTGATGAAGATATACTGGTTCGGGGTCGTTCAAGACTATAAGGGAGGACTGTCACTAATCTTCACTATTACCGGGCCAAGATTTTTTATGTTGCTATTGACAAAATATGTGTGGAGATGGATCATCGCTTTAGTGAAGGTACAATTGTGCTTGATTGCTTCTCATGTCTTGACCCCAATAACTCTTTCTTCAAGTTTGATGTTGATAAGCTTGCTCGTTTTGCTGATATTTATCATGCAGACTTTTCTGATGATGACCGTGAGCAACTTGACACTTATGTACTTCAAGTGAAAAGGCATGCTTCCTTTTCTTCTTGTGAAGATGTTCAAAGTTTGGCTATGAAGATGGTTCAAACTGAGAAACATTTGGTATTTTCATTGGTCTACAAACTCATTGAGTTGACTTTGATATTGTCGGTGTCGACAGCATCCGTTGAAAGAGTTTTTTCAGCAATGAAGATTATCAAGACTAAATTGCGCAACAAGATCAAGAATGTGTGGTTAAATGACTTGATGATATGTTACACCGAGTAGGAGATATTCAAGTCACTTGATGATGTTGATATTATTCGAACATTCACTCGAAAGAGGTCTCGGAAAGGGCATTTACCTCCTAATTTTATTTAGCACGCTATTGACAGGTTATATTTCATCTCTCTTATTTCAAACTGTACTTTTGTAGAAAAAAATGAAGATCCTCTTTTATTTTGATTTA